>Ga0208883_100023_pt1 | contig 304403 bp, 255 predicted proteins | sample LakWasMet43_HOW7_2_FD_183881 | JGI IMG/M metagenome (GOLD analysis project Ga0208883, IMG submission 183881) | Freshwater sediment methanotrophic microbial communities from Lake Washington under simulated oxygen tension - Sediment Metagenome... | ecosystem: Environmental > Aquatic > Freshwater...
GGGGGCTAGGCGCTGATGTGTTCAAGTGGGGTGCTGATGACTTAGGCTCTGCTGGAAATATCTCCAATAGTACAGATACGATCACTGACTTCTCAGTCACTCAAGGTGACCAACTGGACTTCAGAGACTTGCTCATAGACGATTCAAATATCGAAAATTATATTGATATCGTCTTTGAAAACGGCGCGACACAGATCCGTATTAGTTCAGACGGCAACTTTACTGGTGGTGTTTATGACGACACCAAAGAAGATGCACGTATCGTCTTATCCAATACGAACCTTTTCACTACTACGAACACAACTAATGACGCGCAGCTGATTGGCTATCTGACGCAAAACAATTACTTGCTGATCGACTAAAAACTCAATCAAACTGACTGAGTCACTTTGTGATACGAGAGAATGCGTAAAAATCAGCATTCTCTCGTGATTGAGTTATAAACAAATTGTTGAGCTAATATGACCGCCCCCACCCCTGATACCACCAGCGAAATCTCAATCTTTGACGCGAGCTCAAGCTCAAGTAACCCTTACATAAACGTATTGTTGCTGGGTAACAAATGGGGCGGATCTTTAGGCAGTGCTGCAACGGTTTATTATAGTTTTCCGACATCTAGAAGCGACGAATATTGGTCTCAAGACTTTATTAATGGCTACGGTATCTTTGACCCAACATCCGACGGCACCCCAGATTATGTGTCGCTTACACCACTTAGCGCCAGCCAACAAAATGGCATCACGCAGGCATTAAATGCTTGGGCCAGTGTCGCCAACCTGAACTTTATTAAGGTCGATGAAACGCCTAGTGCAGTGGGCGATATCCGTTTCGGATTTACCTTAGACGGTGCTATGTCACCCGAAACCTACGCATACTCTTACAACGTTGATCCAGACTGGCATTACATTTCAGACATTCTTCCCTATACAAGAAGCGGGGATATCTGGTTTAACAAAAACCAGCCTGATCAAACCGGGAACAACTTCTCAACAGGCGCGATGGGTTATTTTGTTGGCCTGCATGAAATCGGGCATTCATTGGGGCTAGATCATTCGTTTGCTGAAGAGGATGGCGATCTCGGCCTCCCTACCAACCTGGATTACATTCAATATACCGTCATGAGTTACTCGGACCAGCCTGGGATTAATTTTGATGGGCGGAATGAGTACTACCCAACGACGCCCATGCTGTATGACATACTGGCTCTGCAGTACTTATACGGCGCAAACAATAGCTACAACGCTGATGATACCGTATATGAATTTTCATCATCACAGCGTTACTACCAAACCATTTGGGATGCAGGTGGTAATGACACCATCAAATATGCATCGTCAATTGGCGGCGTGATTAACCTTGAAGCAGGATCGTTTAGCCAGCTCGGCAAAACATTTAAAGTTGGCATTAACAATAATTTTGTCCAAAAAGACAATATTGCGATTGCATTTAACGTTGTGATCGAAAACGCGATTGGTGGCAGTGGAAGTGACAAGATTACAGGCAACAGTGCCGACAATCGCCTCGAGGGCGCGGGCGGTGATGACACCATAGATGGCAGCCTTGGTGCTGATACCTTAGTTGGTGGTAAAGGTAACGATACGTATATTGTTGATAACATCAATGATGTCATTACTGAATTCGCTAACGAAGGCACCGATCTTGTTAAAACCAGCGTGACATATACTCTCTCAGATCATGTTGAGAACCTGATCTTAATCGGAACCGATGGCATTGACGGCACAGGCAACGATCTTGGTAACATCATGACTGGTAACGATGCTAACAACTCGCTCTATGGAAATGATGGGGTCGATACACTCAACGGCGCTGCTGGCAATGACATCCTCGACGGTGGCGCAGGCGTAGACAAACTCATCGGCGGCGCTGGTGATGATACATACATTGTGGACCTCGTCCGTACAGGCACAACCCCAGCTAACTACAAAGTCGCCTTGCAAGATACCATCACTGAAACCGCTCTCGCAGGATCGGGGAATGATACCGTGATATTGCGTGGTGGCCCTACTGACCCGACCACCTTTACCACCCTCACCCTCGGTGCTAACCTCGAGAACCTTAACGCATCATTAACAGGTTCTACCAAGCTCAACCTCACTGGTAACGCACTCGCCAACACCCTCACAGGCAATGATGCTCATAACATCCTTGATGGCGGGGTGGGTGCTGACACTCTCATCGGCGGACTCGGTAACGATACCTATGTATTAGACCTCAAAGTTTCAGCTGGTAACATCAACTTTGAAGACACTGTCACTGAACACAACGGTACTACCGAAGGAATCGATACCGTCAAACTACGTGGCACCGCTAATCTTGCCACAGCTATTGATATTTCACTTACCCGCTGGACAAACATCGAGACGCTTGATGCCTCTGCCACAGGAGTCACTAAGCTAACGCTCAAGGGGAACGACGAAGACAATACCCTCATAGGCAATAGTGCCGGGAATAAGCTGGAGGGTGGTTTGGGTAACGACATCCTTAACGGTGGCGCAGGCGCAGACACCATGATCGGTGGCAAGGGCTGGGATACTTATTACGTAGATAATATTAAGGATGTGATTGTCGAGTTGGAAAATACCGATCATGTTCTGGCAGATGAAGGCATAGATACGATTAACTCATCCATTAGTCTGTCACTCGCAAATTACGCAAACGTTGAATACCTCACTCTGCTTGGCACAGCCAATTTAAATGCAACAGGTAACGATGGCAGCAACTTGTTGATCGGTAACGCCGGCAACAACATTTTAGATGGTGGTGGCAACCGGGATGACATGCAAGGTGGCGCGGGCAACGATACCTACATTGTTGATGATGTTAACGACCAAGCCATTGAAACGATTGCAGGTGCCGCTGGCGGCATTGATATCGTCTTGTCATCGGTCAGTTTTGCACTGAACTACAACGTTGAGAATCTCACTTTAACGGGTACAGAAAACATTGATGGCTATGGTAACGAATTAAACAATACTATTAGGGGCAATGCAGGCAATAATCGGTTAGGCGGTGGCGGGGATGGCTCAGACACACTGATTGGCGGAGCTGGCAATGACATCTATGAAGTGACTTACTTATTTGCGAGTAGCGCCAAACCGGTGACGCAAGATACCGTTATAGAGAGCCTGAATGCTGGTATAGATAGCATTATTCTCTCTGCAGCAGGCAATAATGGCCTCCTGAACAAATACCTCATGCCCCTCAATGTAGAAAATTTAGATGCGACTAACACCTATGGTGCATTCTCTCACCTTATCGGCAACAACTCAGCCAACTACATCATTGGCAATGACTACTCCCATATTTTTGATGGTGGTGCAGGTGTAGACACCTTGGTAGGTGGAAATAGCAGTGACACATATATTGTAGACCTTATTACTAATATCAATGCCGGAGTCACTACAGCGGCCTTACAAGATATTATCATTGAAGATGCACCTGGTGCTGGCAGCGATACGATTCAATTAAGAGGCAACATTAAGCTCACAACGGCTACGACTCTTACTCTTAGCGCTGGCCTGGCCAACGTAGAAAACCTGGATGCAAGCCTGACTGCAACTAGTAAACTGAACCTCGCTGGTAACGATGCAAATAATGTCCTGACCGGGAATGCTGCAGCAAATACTTTAACAGGTGGCCTTGGTAACGATACACTTAACGGCGGCGCCGGGATCGATACCATGATCGGTGGCGATGGCGATGATACTTACATCGTCGATAATATCGCTGATATCGTGACCGAAGACTCTAATGAAGGCACCGACCTCGTCAAAGCCAGCGTCAGTTACACGCTGGGCGCAAACATTGAGAACCTGGAGCTGACTGGCACTGCCGCCATCAATGGCACCGGCAATGATGATGCAAACATCATCACAGGCAATGCAGGGAACAACATCCTTGATGGCAAAGGTGGCATTGACTCCTTACGTGGTGGTAAAGGCAACGATACCTATATCGTCGATGACGAAGATGATGAAGTCATTGAGAACCTCAATGAAGGCATCGACCTCGTTAAAGCAAGCGTTAGCTATACACTCTCTGATAACGTTGAGAACCTGACTCTGACTAATGGCTCAGCAAACGGTGGGACCGCAGCCATTAACGGGACTGGTAATGCGCTGGCAAACACCGTCACTGGCAATGCTGGCAATAACATCCTTGATGGTGGCGCTGGCGTAGACAAACTCATCGGTGGTGCTGGCAATGATACTTACATCGTTGACTTACAAGTAAAGGCGCGTTACTCGGGAAACGTTTTCCTAGGCAGTTATTTAACGTTGGAAGACACCATCATCGAAGCCAAGAATGCAGGAAATGATACATTGGTGCTACGGGGCAATGCTCCAGGTGGTTACTCTCTAACATTACTCGACAACATCGAGAATCTGGATGCGCAGTCGGTGATCCGGGTAGATGGTCCAAGCTCTGCCGGAATCAATCTATATGGTAATGCACTAGACAATTATATATGGGGGAACAACGACGGCAACTCAATAAGCGGTGGCGCTGGAAACGATACCATCTATGGCGGCAGCGGCGAAGACTACCTTGATGGTGGCGAAGGTACCAACACTCTGGTGGGAGGACAAGGGAGCGACACCTACATTATTCGCAATAGTGCGGACCTGATTTATGAATCGTCGAATGATTCTGGGGTAGACCACATCTTCGCGTATGTCAGCATTAATATGGACCTATACCCCAATGTTGAATATGCACAAATAGCCTACGGTGCGCAGAATGTAGTTATCAGTAGCAGCTCAGGTAATATCTATGGCGGCAGTGACAAAAATGACCAACTAATTGGCGGTAATGGCAACGATACATTTTTATCATCTGCAGGGAATGACATCCTTACAGGTGGCAATGGCGACGATACTTACTATGTCAATAGTACCGGAGATATCATTCACGAGGACTCCAATCAGGGTACTGATCTCGTCAATGCCAGCATTAGTTATACATTGGGCAGCAACCTTGAAAACCTAACCCTCTCAGGCACAACTACCATCAATGGTATTGGCAACGACTTAAACAATCTCATCACGGGAAATACCGCAAATAACGTCCTTTCTGGCGGAGTCGGTAACGATACACTGATCGGCGGTGGAGGCAATGACACTCTCTCGGGTGGATTAGGTGCAGATGTGTTCAAGTGGACCTTTTCAGATTCGTGGTACCCAAACAGCACTGACACAATCACTGATTTTTCGATTATGCAGGGTGATGCTTTAGATTTAAGAGACTTTCTACTAAGTGAAACTCAAAGCAACCTTCAAGATTATCTTGAGATCCTGACACAAGACGGTAACACTGAAATTACCATTAGCTACAATGGCCAATTAAATAACGTATCGAATCAAAATGCACATATCGTTCTAATGAACACTGATTTATACGCGTTAACCGGGCAGAGCACACAAAGTAACTTAATTGGCTATCTGATTGACCATCAGTCTTTACTCATCAGTTAATCAATATGATTCAAACCATTCTTTAATTGACGAATAACTTATTAACTAAACTGGCTCAATAACTCTTTCACCATTGTCATTTTGTGCGCCAGATTGCCAATGTGCACCGTCATCCGTAATTTATCAGGCCCATTCATACGGCAACGTTTGTCGCGCTGTAACAGGCTGATCAACTTCATAGGATCCAGGTCGGCCTTCACATTAAACTGCAGTTGAATGGCCGCATCTGAGGCGTCGATTTTAATGATGCCCAGCGGTTTAGCAGCGATACGCAAGCGATGGCAAGCAATCAGCGCTTCGCCCGTTTCTGGTAGCAGGCCAAAGCGGTCAATCAGTTCTTCCTGCATGGCGTCCAGCGCGTCATCGTCTTCACAATTGGCCAGGCGTTTATAAATCACCAGGCGCTCATGCACGTCGGGGCAGTAATTATTCGGCAACAGCGCGGGCGTATGCAGGTTGATTTCCGTCGTCACGCCTAATGGCGCATCAAGGTCAGGCTCTTTACCGGCCTTGAGCTGCTTGACGGCGTGATTGAGCATATCCGAATACAGATTAAAACCAATCTCTTGCATCTCGCCACTCTGGCTATCGCCCAGCAGCTCCCCTGCCCCACGAATCTCAAGGTCATGCATGGCCAGGTGGAAGCCAGCACCCAGATCTTCCAGCAACTGGATCGCATCCAGGCGTTTTTGCGCTTGTGGCGTAATATTGCGGTCCGGGTCAGTCAGTAAATAGGTATACGCCTGATGGTGACTACGGCCGACGCGGCCACGCAGCTGGTGCAATTGCGCCAGGCCAAACATATCGGCTTTGTTGATAATCATGGTGTTGGCGGTGGGTACGTCAATACCGGTTTCGACAATGGTGGTACACAACAACAGGTTGGCGCGCTGCTGGTAAAAATCGCGCATGACATGTTCCAGCTCGCGCTCACGCAACTGGCCATGACCGATCGCGATGCGGGCTTCGGGGACAATTTTCTCCAGTTTTTCCTTCATCACGTAGATAGTATCCACCTCGTTATGCAGGAAATATACCTGGCCACCACGCTTGAATTCACGCATCACCGCTTCGCGGATAATGCCATCGGAATATGGCGTGTGGAAAGTTTTGATCGCCAGGCGTTTTTGTGGCGGTGTCGAAATGACAGAGAATTCCCGCAAGCCTTCCATCGCCATGCTCAGGGTGCGCGGAATCGGCGTCGCCGTCAGTGTCAGCACATCAACCTCCGCGCGTAACGCTTTCATCTGCTCTTTCTGGCGTACGCCAAAACGGTGTTCTTCGTCCAAAATGGCCAAGCCCAGGTTTTTGAACTGTACATCTTTCTGGATCAACCGGTGGGTACCAATGATGATATCAATGCTGCCATCAGCCAGGCCTTTGAGTGCCTCGGCCTGCTCTTTGGCAGTCCTGAAACGTGAAATCTCGGCAATCTTGATCGGCCATTCGGCAAAGCGGTCACAAAAGTTCTGGTAATGCTGTTCGGCCAACAGCGTGGTTGGCACCAACACCGCCACCTGGCGGCCACCCATCACAGCAACAAACGCGGCACGTAACGCCACTTCGGTCTTACCGAAGCCCACATCGCCGCAGACCAGTCTATCCATGGGGCGGCCGGACTGCATGTCCTTGATGACGTTTTCAATGGCCTCCAGCTGGTCTGGCGTCTCTTCAAACGGGAAACCTTCGCAGAAAGCTTCGTAATCATGCAGACTCAACGTAAAAGCATGGCCGCGGCGTGACGCACGCTGGGCGTAAAGATTCAGTAATTCTGCGGCCGTATCGCGGATTTGCTTGAGCGCTTTTTTCTTGGCTTTATCCCATTGACCGCTGCCCAAGCGATGCAATGGCGCGCTCTCTGGCGGGCCGCCAGAGTAGCGTGAAATCAGGAATAATTGCGACACTGGCACATACAATTTGTCATCGCCAAAGTATTCAATCAGCAATAACTCGGTTTCGCCTTCACCAAAATCGATATTGACCAGGCCTTTATAACGCCCTACCCCATGCTGCTCATGCACCACCGGATCGTCCAGCCGCAGCTCGGACAAGTCTTTAAGCATGCCTTCGGCATTACGCGCTTTTTCCTGGTTGCGGCGGCGCTGCTGGCGCACCGTGCTGGCATATAACTCAGCTTCGGTAATCACCGCCAAATCGCCATCGACCAGGCCTTGATGCAGTGGCGCCACACCTAGCATCACCGGGAAGTTAGACTGTGCAAATCCGGCCCAGTCTTCAGCCAATGAGAAAGTCAGGCCGTGTTCTGCAAATAATTGGGCAATGGTTTCGCGACGACCCAAGCTCTCAGCCGCGATCAACACGCGTCCACCAAACTGGCTGATAAAGCCCTGCAACTTATGTAACGGCTGCTCTGCACGACGGTCGACATCGACAGCAGGCAAACTCTTTTTAATATCCAGTTGCTGGTTCACCAGGGCAAATGCATGCGTTTGCTTGAAAAACTCATCGGCTTTTTGCAGCAAGCTTTCCGGCCGCATAATCGGTTTTTCGGGGTCATATGCCATCAGCTTGTAGCGGCTATTGGCATCTGTCCAAAAGGTTTGCGCGGCTTTATCGAGGTCACCATGCAGGCACAACACCGTTTGTGCAGGCAGGTAATCGAACAAGGTAGCCGTTTGTTCAAAGAACAAAGGCAGATACCACTCTACGCCGCCGCTAGGCGTGCCTTTGCTGACATCCTTATAGATTTTTGCACGTTGAGGATCTCCCTCAAAATACTCCCGGAACTGGCTGCGGAAACGCGTGATCGCCGCTTCATCCATGGGAAATTCGCGCGCTGGCAGCATACGGATCTCAGGGACTGGATACACGCTGCGCTGGGTATCGATATCAAATGTACGTATGGTTTCGATTTCATCGTCGAACAGGTCTATACGGTACGGGAACGCGCTGCCCATGGGATACAAATCAACCAGGCCGCCGCGTACGCTAAATTCGCCTGGCCCCATCACCTGACTCACGTGGTGATAACCCGCTTGCGCGCACTGGTTGCGTAAGGCATCCACATCCAGCTTCTGGCCCTTTTTGAGCATAAAAGTATGCGCCGCCAGGTAAGCCACCGGCGGCAACCTGAGCAGTGCCGTCGCCATCGGCACAATCACGATGTTGCTTTGGTTCTGGCTCAGTTGGTAGAGCGTAGCCAGGCGTTCAGAGGTCAAATCGGGGTGGGGCGAAAACACATCGTAAGGCAGTGTTTCCCAATCTGGCAGCAAATGTACCTGAATGTCTTTGCCAAAAAATGGAATCTCGTCCATCAGGCGTTGCGCTTCAAACGCACTCGCGGTGAGCACCACCAACGGTGTATTTGTTGCTTTTAAACCACAGGCCAGTTCGGCCAATGCCCGGCTATCCAGGCCCTGACTTTGAAAAGAAAAACGCTGTGGATGCCCGATAACGGGGAGTGAAACTGCCATAAAAAATTAGAATCTTATTGCTTGGGTTAGACGAGTATTTCTTGGCGAATCTGCCGAGTTTGCTATTATAACTGCAAGCGTCCACAGACAGTGACTGAATGACAAGCAAGACGCCCGAGCGATTAAAGAGACCAGCACGGAGAACAATATATGAACGACAAACAAGCCGTCGCGCTGGAAGCTGCCAGCTACGTTAAAAATGACATGATCGTAGGCCTGGGCACAGGATCCACAGCCAATTACTTTATCGACGCACTGGCCGAGCGCCAGCGCACCGAGAACTTACGCATCACCACCGTTGCCAGTTCCAATATCAGCATGATCAAGGCGCAATCCGCCGGACTCAGCGTGTTGAGCTTATCGCAACTCAGCCAGATCGACCTGTATGTGGATGGTGCAGACGAAATCACACCAGACAATGCTTTACTCAAAGGCCGTGGCTATGACCTGGTGATGGAAAAGCTGCTGGCCAAGGCAGCCAAACAATTTATTGTGGTTGCAGATAAAAGCAAGCTGGTTAGCCGTATTGGTGAAAACTTTGCGATCCCGATTGAAGTGATGCCTTTTGCCTGGCAGGCGGCCAAACGCAGCCTGGAAGCGATTGGCGGCGTCGGTGAGCTGCGCCAGAATGTGGCCAAAGACGGTTTATCTATCACCAGTTACGGCAGCCTGGTGCTCGATATGCGCTTTGATGCCAGCCTGGATGCTGATCGCTTGAATGTCTTGATTAACAATATCCCCGGCGTCATTGAACACGGCATTTTTGCCAAACTGGCAAGTACCATCCTGATTGCGGACCAAGGGCAGATTGAGACTCGCGTTTAAGCGCCACTCAGGTCTTATGCAGTTCTGTTCAGGCAAGTCAATATGGTCAGTGTGGTTGAAAACCATGCTGATCACGCTATGTGTCACCTTGCTCGCCTGTAGTGACAACAGTGGCCAAAAACACCTGGCACAAACCAAACCCAAGCCAGATCCGTATACCATCCGCTTTGTCACCATCAACAGCCCCAGCACTTACTTCATCGACAGCCAGAATAACTATGCCGGTTTGGAATATGACCTCGCCAAACGCTTTGTCGAATTTCTAGGCCCACCCTACAAACTCGAATTCATTGTGGTCGACAGTTTTGCCAAAGTGTTCCCAACACTACTGAGGGGCGATGCTGACATTGCTGCGGCTGACATCAGCATCACACCTGCACGCAAGCGCCAGGTCTTGTTTGGCCCATCCTTTAACCAGGTGCAGGCCATGGTGGTGTATAACCGGGACAAAAACAGCGAACCCAATAACGCCGATGCCTTATTTGAAAAGCGCATTGTGCTGCCTAAAAGCACCAGCTTTGTTGAGCGCATGCGTGAGTTGCAATCAAAAGCACCGACACTCACCTGGAAAGAAACGGACAAGCTCAGTTCTGAGCAACTGATCGAAGCCGTGGCACGTAATGAGATCGACTTTACGGTAGCAGACAATCACCTCATCGCCATCATGCAATATAACTACCCGCAACTGGATGCGGGCATGATGCTGGGCCAGGCCGATAAAATTGGCTGGGCGCTCAACAAGTTACATGGTGAAGAACGACTGAAACAAGTACAGGCCTTTTTCAAGAAAATCGAAAAAGATGGCACGTTGCGTAACCTGCTGGACCGTTACCATGGTCACACCAAACGCTTGAAGCCTGTGGATGTCACCGCGTTTTTAAGCAAATCACAAACGCTGCTGCCCAGGTATGTGCGTTTATTTAAAGGCGCGCAGGAAATCACTGACATAGACTGGCGCTTGCTGGCGGCATTAAGCTATCAGGAATCACACTGGGATAATTACAGCACCTCGCCAACCAATGTGCGCGGTTTGATGATGCTCACCGAGCAAACCTCAAACATGATGAATGTCACTGACCGGCTGGACCCTAAGCAAAGTGTGATGGCCGGCGCCAAATTCCTGTTATGGATGAAAGACCGCATTCCCTCACGCATCCCAGAGCCTGATCGCACCTTTATGACGCTGGCCGCCTACAATAATGGTGTTGGCCATCTGGAAGACGCGCGGATTATCGCGCAGAAACTAGGATTGAATCCTGACAGCTGGGCAGACGTGAAACGCGGCTACCAACTACTGAATGACCCGGCTTACTACGTCAACGCCAGGCATGGTTACTGTAGCTGTGGCGCGCCGGTCATTTATACAGAGCTGGTGAGAAGCTATTACCAGATCATGCAGAAATACTTCCCAACTTATGATCCAGGCGTAGACCCTTACAAGATTGCAGACATAAAAATGCCTTGGTTGTTAGCCAAGGCATCTTAAACACAGCGATTAAACTTACACGCTTAGCAAGGTCTTGCCACCCATATAAGGCTGCAAAGCTTTAGGAATCGTCACACTACCATCGGCATTTTGGTTATTTTCCAACACTGCCACCAGCGTACGCCCCACCGCCAAACCAGACCCGTTCAGGGTATGCAACAACTCTGGTTTACCATTAGCATTGCGGAAACGTGCCTGTAACCGGCGCGCCTGGAACGCTTCGCAGTTGGACACTGAAGAAATTTCACGGTAGGTATTCTGTGCTGGCAACCAGACTTCGAGGTCATAGGTTTTCGCTGCGCCAAAGCCCATATCCCCTGTACATAATGAAACGACACGATAGGGTAATTCCAGTGCCTGCAAAATCGCTTCCGCATGGCCAACCATTTCTTCCAGCGCCTGATAGCTGGTGTCAGGATGCACTATCTGCACCATTTCAACCTTATCAAACTGGTGTTGGCGGATCATGCCTTTGGTATCACGGCCATAGGAACCCGCTTCTGAGCGGAAGCAAGGCGTATGTGCGGTTAATTTAATCGGCAAACTATCCGCCGCCACAATCTCGTCGCGCACGGTATTGGTCAGCGTGACTTCTGAAGTGGGAATCAAGTACAGTTTGCTGTCATTATGCGGCGTTGCAAACAGGTCTTCTTCAAACTTGGGCAATTGGCCAGTGCCAACCAAAGTTTCGCGGTTAACCATATAAGGCGTATAGCACTCGGTATAGCCATGCTTGTCGGTTTGCGTATCCAGCATAAACTGGGCAATCGCACGGTGCAGTTTGGCGATCTGGCCTTTCATCAGCGTAAAACGCGCACCTGACAATTTGGCACCAGTATCAAAATCCAGCCCTAAAGGCGCACCCACGTCAGCATGGTCTTTGACTTCAAAGTCAAAGCTACGTGGTGTGCCCCAACGACGTGCTTCCACGTTTTGGCTTTCATCCAGGCCGACAGGCACACTCTCATGCGGCAAGTTGGGCACATTCAGCATCAGCGCCTGCATGCTGGCTTGTATCTCGCTCAACTGTGCTTCTGCGGCTTTTAGTTCGTCGCCTAAACCAGCCACCTCGGCCAAAATCGCACTGGCATCCTCACCTTTTGACTTAGCAATGCCAATTTGCTTGGAAGCAGTATTGCGCTTGGCTTGCAGGTTTTCCGTTTGGGTCTGAATCATTTTCCGTTGTGCTTCCAGCGCGGTGAACTCCGCTGCCGGGAAAGCAAACTTGCGTGCCGCCAGGCGGGCGACTACATTGTCCAAATCGTTTCTAAGTTGTTGTATATCTAACATATATGCTTTCTATTTTTATCCGCGTGCATCTGCGTTTATCTACGGCAGAATTACTTTCTCGCTTTTCTATCCAGTTCTTTCAGGTGCTGCAATTTTTCGCCTATTTTACCTTCCAAACCACGTGGTGTGGGTTGGTAAAACGGCTGGGCTTCCAAATCATCTGGAAAGTAATGCTCGCCTGCCGCATAAGCGCCAGGCTCATTGTGCGCGTAACGATATTCTTTGCCGTAATCCAGCGCTTTCATCAGTTTGGTCGGCGCATTTCTCAGGTGTAGCGGCACCGGCCTGGATTTGTCTTGCGCCACAAAGGCCTTGGCCTGATTGTAGGCCATATAGCCTGCATTACTTTTGGCGGCCACGGCCAGGTAAATCACCGCTTGCGCCAGCGCCAGCTCACCTTCCGGGCTACCCAGGCGCTCAAATGTCAGCGCTGCGTCGTTCGCGATCTGCATGGCGCGTGGATCGGCCAGGCCGATATCTTCCCAAGCCATGCGGATAATGCGGCGCGCCAGGTACAAGGGCTCGGCACCGCCATCCAGCATACGCATCAACCAATAGAGCGCCGCGTCCGGGTTAGAGCCGCGCACGGATTTGTGCAAGGCAGAAATCTGGTCGTAAAAAGCTTCGCCACCTTTGTCAAACCGGCGCAACTTGCTAGCCATGGTCGACTGCAAAAAAGACTCGTCTATGCTGTCAATCTTGGCCGAGACGGCACCATTAAACAAGCCTTCGGCAAAGTTGAGCAAGCGCCTGGCGTCGCCGTCTGCGTAGGCTAATACTTGCTCGGTGACAGTATCATCCAATGTGACGTCTGGCGCCACCTTTAGCCGCGCGCGCTCTAACAGCTCGGCCAGCTCGTCCTCGGTCAATGCATTCAGCACAAATACCTGAGCACGGCTTAACAGTGCGCTGTTCACCTCAAATGAAGGGTTTTCAGTGGTTGCCCCAATAAACGTAATCAGGCCACTTTCAACATACGGTAAAAAAGCATCCTGCTGGCCTTTATTAAACCTGTGCACCTCATCGACAAACAAAATGGTGTTACGCCCGGTTTGTTGCAAGGTGTGCTCAGCACGCTCTACGGCTTCGCGGATATCTTTAATACCCGACAACACAGCGGACAAAGGCACAAACTCAGCCTCTGCGGTTTGTGCAATCAGGCGTGCCAAGGTGGTTTTACCGACACCCGGTGGCCCCCATAAAATCATGGATGGCAATTTGCCAGACTCAAACGCGCGGCGTAAAGGCTTACCTTCACCGAGTAAATGCGTTTGCCCAACGACTTCGTCCAGGGTTTTGGGGCGTAGCTGCTCCGCAAGGGGCGCAGAAGCAGGCGTTTGTGGTTCAAACAGGGAGGACATGCTAGTTTTGATGCGCAGGCGATTACTCGCCTACCACATCTACCCCTTTAGGAATCGAGAACAGGAACTGGTTGGTATTCAGGCTTGGGTTGGCCTCAACATTGGAAAACACAATATGCGTGCTTTGCCCAAAAGCATCCACCAGGCGCATTTCGGCCAATTTGCTATGGTCAAACGAGATAATCACCACCTGAAAACCGCTGTCTTTCTGCTTGGGTTTAGCCTGCACGCGCTGCAGCCCTTCAAAGTCGAGCAAACGCGAGAGGCGGAAACTTTCTTCCACATTTGGCCCACCTGCCAACAATGCGGCCGGACTAGTACCCAACACTTTATCCACCGTGCGCACCGTGACTTGTTGCAAATCAACATCGAACAAAAACACCTGACGGCCATCGCTAATAATTTGCTGCTCGTAAGGCTTTTGATAATCCCAGCGAAACTTGTTCGGGCGCTGCAACAACATGGTGCCGTTGACCTCTTGCAATTTGCGCCCTTTTTGGTCAAACACCGTTTGCTTGAAGTTAGCACGCATGGCTTGTGTGCTTTGATAAAACTGTTTTAAATCATCGACGCCATCGGCCAATGCTGCTGACATCACACACCAGCCGCTCAATACGATCAGCGCTTTGATCAATTTTTTATTCATGGTCCCCTCCAGCTTTTACGAGTACTTCACGGTTGCCATTACTTTGCATGGCAGAGACCAGTCCGGCACGTTCCATATCCTCAATTAACCTCGCAGCACGGTTGTAACCGATGCGCAGTTGGCGTTGCACCGATGAAATTGAAGCACGGCGTGTCTTCAACACAATGGCCACCGCTTCATCATACAACGGGTCTTTTTCACCGCCAGCATCACTGCCACCCGGCAAGGCATCCATATCGCCGCCCTCAGTCTCATTGGTGAGAATGCCTTCGATGTAGTTTGGTTCGCCTTGTGCCTTGAGGAAATTGACCACATTGTGCACTTCGCCATCACTGACAAACGCGCCGTGAATACGTTGCGGGTAGCCGCTGCCTGGCGGCAGGTAAAGCATATCGCCCTGCCCCAGCAAAGTTTCTGCACCCATCTGGTCCAGGATAGTGCGCGAGTCAATCTTACTCGACACCTGGAACGCCACACGTGTCGGCACGTTGGCTTTAATCAGGCCGGTAATCACGTCTACCGATGGCCGCTGTGTGGCAAGGACCAGGTGAATGCCTGAAGCACGCGCTTTTTGCGCCAAGCGCGCGATCAGTTCTTCCACTTTCTTGCCCACCACCATCATCAGGTCGGCCAATTCGTCGATCATCACCACGATCAATGGCATTTCTTCCAATGGCTCTGGTTCATCCGGCGTTAAGCTGAACGGATGCGGAATCGAGACGCCCTGCTTTTTCGCTTCTTGTATTTTCTGGTTATATCCGGCCAGGTTACGCACACCTAACGTAGACATCAGTTTGTAACGACGTTCCATCTCTGCCACGCACCAGTTTAATGCGTTAGCGGCCTGGCGCATATCAGTCACCACCGGCGCCAGCAGATGCGGGATACCCTCATAGACTGAAAGCTCCAGCATTTTCGGATCGATCAGGATCATGCGCACGCGACTGGCTTCTGACTTATACAACAAGCTTAAAATGAGGGCGTTAATCGCCACCGACTTACCGGAACCGGTAGTACCTGCCACCAGCACATGTGGCATTTTCGCCAGGTCGGCCACAATCGGTTTGCCGGCAATGTCTTTACCCATGGCAATCGCCAGCGGTGAGCTCTGGTCGGCATAAGCCTGGCTACCCATGATTTCAGACAGCGACACAATCTGGCGTTTAGGGTTAGGAATCTCCAGGCCCATAAAGCTTTTACCTGGGATGGTTTCGACCACGCGCACACTGATCACAGACAGCGCCCGTGCTAGGTCTTTGGCCAGGTTAGTGATTTGGCTACCCTTCACGCCAGGTGCCGGGTCCAGTTCATATCGTGTAATCACAGGGCCAGGTTGTGCCGTGACCACTTTGACTTCAATGCCAAAGTCCATCAGCTTGCGCTCGATCAGGCGCGAGGTGAAATCCAGTGTTTCGGCAGATTGCAACTCAACCGACTGGTTAGGCGCGTCCAGCAAATGCAGTGGCGGCAAGCCTTCCTGCTCAATCGCAGCAAACAATACAGTCTGTTTTTCTTTGACCACGCGTTCGCTTGGTTCAATCGCCACCTCTGGCACCGTAATCTCGACCGGCTTGCGGTCTTCAACGCGCTTGCGCTCGGCTTCGACAAACTCTTCGCGTGCCTGCAATGCCTGGCGACCCACTTTACGGTCCTGACTATCCTGGTATTTGAGCAGGCTCCACTGGTAAAACTGGATCACCCACTCGCCCAATTGCTCGCTCATGGCAATCAGTGACCAGCTGGTAAACAGGCTGAACGAGATGGCAAACAACACCAGCAACAGCATGGTCGAGCCAGCAAATCCAAACATGTTGCGTAGCAGATGATCAATGCCACTACCAATCACGCCACCTTGCTTGAGCGGAAAATCGGCCGGAAAACTCACCAGGTGACCGGACTCAAGCGCCGCTGACGCCAGTAGCATCAAGGCAAAGCCGACGCCATTCAACCACCAGTCATGTTTTTCAACCGGGTCCAGATGCAAGCGCTGGTACATGAGCCAGACCATGTAAAAGGCCAGCACCACAAACCACCACGATGAAAAACCAAATAAGGATAGGAAAATATCTGACACCCAGGCGCCCACAGTCCCGCCCGCATTGTGGATGATGTCATGTTCGCCAATCGCATGTGTCCAGCCTGGATCCTCATGCGAATAAGTCGCTAAAATCACCGCCAGGAACACGCCCAATGCGGCCAGCGCAATCCATGACACCTCACGCAGCAGTTTGGCATCACGCAGCTGTTTCTCCGTCGAAACTTTTTCAAGACGGACGTTAGCAACTTTTTTCTTATTAAAAAACAATATGTTGTCTCTTTCTTTGCAAGAGTGAACTTAAATGATTATAGCAAAATCAAATTGCAGTCAGGGAGACGAGGTTCTAAAATAAACAAATCACATCTATAAATCACACCCATGGAGAGCATATGGATATCGGAATTAACAATGAAAATCGCCAGGAAATCGCGCAGGGTTTGTCCAAACTGCTAGCTGACACCTACACTTTATATTTGAAAACGCACTATTTTCATTGGAACGTCACTGGACCAATGTTCAACACTTTGCATCTGATGTTTGAAACCCAGTACACCGAGCTGGCACTGGCGGTTGACCTGGTGGCAGAGCGTATTCGTTCATTGGGCGTATATGCGCCTGGCACCTATGCCCAGTTTGCCAAACTGACCTCGATTGAAGAAACCATTGATGTACCTAAAGCCAACGACATGATCCGTGAACTGGTTGCTGGTCACGAAGCAGTCTGTCGCACGGCGCGCAGTGTATTCCCAGCAGCAGAAAAAGCCTCGGACGAAGCCACCGCTGACTTGTTGACCCAACGCCTGCAACTGCATGAAAAAACAGCATGGATGTTACGGAGCTTGCTGGAATAATAGATAATCGATGCTGTTTTTCGGTGTAGGCTAACCTTCAGGTTATGCCGAAGCCAAAAAACAGCATGAATGTTACGCAGTTTGCTTGAGTAATACGACTGAAACCTTTCTTTAAAAGACATTAAGTGAGATGGACATTTAAATCACAGATGCCCATCCCCATCTACATAAAAATAATTCACCAAACACTGGAAATCCCATCATGGCAACAAAACATGCCCGTTTAATGATTCTTGGCTCAGGCCCTGCCGGCTACACCGCAGCGGTCTATGCTGCTCGCGCAAACCTCAACCCGGTGTTGATTACCGGCCTGGCTCAAGGCGGCCAGCTGATGACGACTACTGAGGTCGATAACTGGCCTGCCGATGCCAATGGCGTCATGGGTCCGGAGTTGATGGCGCGTTTTCAACAGCATGCCGAGCGCTTTAATACCGAGATGATTTTTGACCATATCCACACCACGCACCTCAAAGAAAAACCGATCCGCCTGGTGGGTGATAACGGTGAGTACACCTGCGATGCCTTGATTATTGCTACGGGCGCGTCGGCCAAATACCTGGGCTTGCCAAGTGAAGAGGCCTTTGCCGGTAAAGGCGTATCTGCCTGCGCCACATGTGATGGCTTTTTCTACCGTAACCAGGAAGTCGCCGTGATTGGCGGCGGCAATACGGCCGTTGAAGAAGCCTTGTACCTGGCTAATATTGCCAGCAAGGTGACCTTGGTACACCGCCGCGACAAATTCAAGGCCGAAGCGATCCTGGTCGATAAACTGATGGACCGCGTCAAGGAAGGCAAGATCGTACTGGAAACCTTCCACACGCTGGATGAAGTATTAGGCGACAACACTGGCGTAACCGGCATGCGCGTGAAAGATGTGAATGCTGGCACCACCAAAGATATTGCTCTCAAAGGCGTGTTTATCGCCATTGGTCACCAGCCAAATACGCAGATTTTTGAAGGCCAGCTGGAGATGGAAGGCGGTTATATTGTGACGCAAACCGGCCGTCAGGGTAATTTTACTGCCACCAGCGTACCTGGCGTATTTGCCGCCGGTGATGTGCAAGACCATATTTACCGCCAGGCTGTCACCAGTGCCGGAACCGGTTGTATGGCCGCGCTGGATGCCGAGCGCTATTTGACCAGCCTGGAGTAAATCTAGCTGCTGAAATGAAGAAGCGCACCCCGGTGCGCTTTTTTATTTTTAAATTAAACATTAAAATCAAACCATGTCACACGAGTTGCCGGACAAAGACGAAGATGATCTGACACTGTTTCACGAAGCAGTCAAAGGCGCACGCCCGGTCAAAACCAATCGTATTTCGCATACGCCCAAAAAACCGAAACCGATCCCGCGGCAACTGATTAAAGACGAACAACAAGCCCTGGTGGATTCGTTGAGCGATCATTATATTCCCGCCCACGAACTAGAAAGCGGCGAAGAGTTACTGTATTTGCGCGAAGGCCAGTCGCCCATGGTGCTGAGCAAACTGCGTCGTGGCCATTGGGTGGTGCAGGCACACATAGATCTACATGGCCTGATCAGCGACGAAGCCAGGTTATATGTGTCTGAATTTATTGCTGATTGCAAAAAACGGGGTTTGCGCTGCGTGCGTATCGTGCATGGCAAAGGCCTGGGCTCCCGTAACAAAGAACCCGTGCTTAAACACAAACTGCGCAACTGGCTGATGCAAAAAGATGAAGTCATTGCCTACGCCCAGGCGCGCGCAAACGATGGCGGCAGCGGTGCCGTAATTGTACTGCTCAAAGCATAAACGCGATGCCATGGCGGGCACCGCGCTTATTAACAGCCATGCATTTACCAATATTGACGATGCTGGCGTGGGCCATGCCCCCTCATCGCGGCCGGACGATAGCCAGGGGCTGGCATAGGCTGAATCTGCACCACATTCGGTCTGACTGACACGGCCACATCCAACACCGGGCCTGGGTCTCTGTCCATCATGGTCGAATATTGACGACCCTGGTATTCATAATTCACCACATAACCGGTGGTCACCGTTTGCCATTGGTCTACCATCACACACTGCTCCACCGGGCGTGTCACGATGCGCTCGTTGCCATAGGCATTCTGGTTACCGACACGATCACCCACAATCGCACCCACACCGGCACCGACTGCCGCAGCTGCAATACGGCCGTTACCACGGCCTATCGTGCTTCCCAATAATCCACCCGCAACACCACCGACAATCGCGCCCGTGTTAGATCGATTAGATTCATACACACTTTCACGCATATATTCGGTACGGCATTCCTGGCGTGGCTGATTGATTTGTTGCACTTGCGGTGCGACCGACAACACTCTGGCCCGGTCAATATATTCGGCATCGGCAAACGCACTCTGGCTCGCCGCCATCATGACCACGCTGGATAAGATTAATTTACGCATGCTAGTTTCCTCTCTTGAAGCACACTGCTTAATGCAGTCATGTTGTTAACGTGCATTCAATCACGAGAGATGACGCGGGGATGTATCGAAGCCGGGAGAATTTTGTATCTGGGCAGATACAGTACTACTGGCTGCTGTTAGCCAGTTTGAGCAATTCGCCACGCTGCTGGATTTCAATCACGCCGCGCCCCATGGTGAGCCAGCCTTTTTGTTCCAGGCGCTTTAACTGGCGGCTGATCACCTCACGCGCCGTACCCAATTCATCGGCAATTTGCTGATGCGTGCGTTGAATCGTATTATTGCCCATGTCCAGCAACCATTTGGCAAGGCGTGCATCCAGCGTTTGAAAGGCCACCTCATCCAGCAACACGATAAGGTCGCTGATCAAGGCGCCATAATTTTGCATCACGTATTGCCTGAATACCGGTGAATCGATCATAAGCTTATGGAAAGTCGTATCCGGCACAATCACATCCTGAATTTCCTCTTCGACAATGGTCGAAGCCGGATACTGACTATTGCCTAGCAAACAGGTCGTGGTGATGACGCAGGTTTCACCGGCGCCGACGCGGTACAACACAATCTCGCGGCCACTGGCTGACATTTTATAGACACGCGAGCGGCCTTTAAGCCGCAGCACATAACCACCGCAATGGTCGCCTTCACGATAGCCTATGGTGCCTATCGGCGCCTCCACAATACGCGCATATTGCATCAGCAGTTTTTTGGCCGCATCCTCCAGCGTTTCCAGTTCAGGAAACAAGCTGATCCATGAAAGTGATTGCATCATCCCGATAACCCCCAGTATTTTTATTGTGATGGTGAGGGTTGCCGCAGCGGCCTCTCACTTTTAATTTGTGCGACAAACTTTACCATAGATTGATTTCAAACAACGATCATGGTCAATCACTTAAGTGTTAAAGCGTACACAATCTGTGACAACAGGTTTATGATTGAATTTCAACGTATAAATAGTATAAAAAATAAATGATGATTCTAGGGGTATTATGCAAACTTCGGATATTGCGGTGGATCTTTTTGACCAGTTAAGAGCATCGGCCGATCAGGCCAGCCAGTTGATGAAAGCAATGGCAAACACTGATCGGTTGTTGCTGTTATGTCAGTTATCACAAGGCGAGAAATCGGTCAGCGAGCTGGAAAGCAACCTGAATTTAAGGCAACCCAGCCTGTCGCAACAATTAACCGTGCTACGCGAGGCGCAACTGGTGAGCACCCGCCGTGAAGGCAAAAATGTGTTTTACAGCATAGGCAGCCCGGCGGCCCTGGCGGTGATTCAGGTGTTACATCGCGAGTTTTGCCAAAAGACAGCAACCGCGCAACTCAAAAGCGCATAGGAAAGAAAGATGGACATCAAAACAATTGATCAACGCTACAGTGTGAGCGACCAGTTAACGGCAACAGACCTGGATGCACTGGCAGCCAACGGTATCAAGCTGGTTGTGAATTTTCGGCCAGATGGCGAAGGCGGCGATGCGCAGCCCCTCAGCGCGACACTTGCCGCAAAAGCAGCCTCACTGGGCATCGCCTACGCGGATATCCCGGTGTTACCCAACCAAATCAGGCCTGAGCATGTGCAGCAATTGCAGGCCCTGCTGAATATGCACCCAGGCCCTGTACTCGGGTTTTGCAGGACAGGTAATCGGGCCGGCCAGGTGTATCAACAAGCATTACATAACGGCCCGGCTTCTGCAGAAACGGCTGCCAAACCTGCCTGCTGCCAGTCTTCCGAACAAGCAGGCTTACTGCATAAAGTCAAAAGCTGGCTAAGCCCTTAACCTTACCAACGTCTTAAATTATTAGAAAAAATTTTATCTCATGCAAAAAACCAATTTCGACATTGTGATTGTAGGCGGCGGCTCAGCCGGTTGCGCCATTGCAGCCAGCCTAAAAAAACGCGCACCGGCACTAAGCATTGCCATCATAGAGCCTTCTGAGCAGCACTATTACCAGCCAGCCTGGACCCTGGTCGGTGCCGGTGAATTTGACGCCCAGAAAACGGTACGTCCTATGGCGTCTTGCATTCCGTCCGGGGTCACCTGGCTACAGGCTGCAGTCACCAGCTTTCAGCCGGATCAACAGCAAGTCAGCACCGACAAGCTGGGCAACATTCAATATCAGCAACTGGTGGTTGCTGCGGGCCTTAAACTCAACTGGGCAGGGATTAAAGGCTTGCCAGAAACGCTGGGCCAGCATGGCGTGACCTCTAACTACCGTTTTGACCTGGCGCCTTATACCTGGCAGTTAGTGCAACAATTGCAATCCGGTAAAGCCTTGTTTACCCAGCCACCCATGCCAATCAAATGTGCGGGTGCACCACAAAAAGCCTTGTATCTTTCCTGTGCCGAGTGGCTGGACAAGGGACGCCTGGGCAATATCAAAGCGTCGTTCTACAGCAGTACGCCAGCGCTGTTTGGCGTCAAGGAATATGTAGAACCGCTGATGCAATATATCCGCCGCTATCAGGTAGATTTGCATTTGAACAGCACATTAGTCGAAGTGGATGGGCCGGGTAAAACAGCCTGGTTTAATGTGAAAGATGCCGACGGCAATATCAACCGTGTCAGCGAGTCGTTTGACCTATTGCATGTAGTACCGCCGCAAGTCGCGCCAGACTTTATCAAGCAAAGCCCGTTAGCCAATGCCGATGGCTGGGTGGAAGTCGATCAACACAGCTTGCAGCATGTGCGTTACCCGGAGATTTTCGGCGTCGGTGATTGTACCAATACACCGAATGCAAAAACGGCTGCCGCTGCGCGCAAGCAAGTGGTGACTGCGGCCGAGAACTTGCTGGCCGCCCGCGCAGGCCTCGCCCTGCCTTCACGTTATGATGGTTATGGCTCTTGCCCGCTCACCGTAGAAAAAGGCAAAATCATCCTGGCCGAGTTTGGTTATGGTGGCAAAATCGTGCCAACCTTTCCCTGGGACTCGACCAAGCCTCGGCGCAGCGCCTGGTGGCTAAAAAAATATATATTGCCTTCTCTGTACTGGCACCTGATGCTCAAAGGCCGCGAGTGGCTGGCACGTTGCAGCGCTTGTGGTTAACCTTCTACTTGCCTGCCATAAAAGCCTGCAACCATTGCAAGGTGAGCGCAACCCCAAAGCCGTTCACCTCGCTGGCCACAGCGCCCAAGCCCTCTTTGTGCGCATAAGAAGATAAATCGATGTGGCACCAGTCCACGTCACTCTCGATAAATTTACCTAAAAAGCGGGCCGCCAGGATATGGTCAGCATCGCTATCCATGGTGCACTGCTTAATATCAGCGATGTCGCTATCGAGCTCGCTGTCATAGTCCTCAGCGTAAGGGAAAGCCACGACGCGCTCACCGCTCACCGCACCCGCTTCCACCATCTGGTTTGCCAAGGCCTGGCGATTAGCCACAATGCCGCTCATGCGAGAACCCAGCGCCGTTTGCATACTGCCGGTCAGTGTAGCGTAATCAACCATCACGTCTGGTTTGTCACGACTGGCCAAGGTCAAGGTGTCCGCCAGTACCATACGACCTTCGGCATCGGTATGCACAATCTCGATGCTCATGCCATTCAGTGCGGTGATCACATCATTCTGCTTGTAAGCGTTAGGGCCAATATGGTTTTGTGCCAGTGCCAGCCAGCAATCCACATTGATAGGCAACTGTTGCGCACTGATGGCCTGTAACACACCCACCGCCACTGCGCTGCCATTCATATCCTGGTGCATGCCCTGCATATATTTGGCTGACTTTAAATTATGGCCGCCAGTATCAAAACAAATGCCCTTCCCAACCAGTGCCAGCGTTTTTTCAGCTTGCGGATGGCGGTAAGACAGTTTGACGATGGCGGCATCTTGCGGCTCAGAACCTTGCGCCACGGCGACAAATGCACCAGCGCCCAGTTGGCGCAGTGCCTCGGTGTCCCACTCGGCATATTGCCAGCCTTTTTCGCTGGCCATGGTTTGCAGGCATTGCCGGTACAAGGCTGGCGTCAGCATATTGGGCGGCGTCATGGTCAGTGCACGGCAAACGGTATTGCCAGCCACCAATGCCGTAACTTCATCAGTCCAGGCAATATCGGCAACACCAAACACGCCGATTTCACGCAGTTTCTGGCTGGCAGATTTTTGTTTCAGCACAGGCAAGGCTTGTGCATTCACCAGGGTGACGTAGGCTGCCAATCTGGCGAGTGAGGCCACGTGCTTCTTAGAAAGTATTGCCAGGGCAATACGTGCCGGATGCTCGCTGAGTAAAGGTTTTATCGCCGTACGCAACAATGTGGCCACGCCGAATGCGGATGCTGTAGCCTCCACCTGGCACAGGCTGACCAGTGTGCCATCGACCAACTCCAGCGTGACTGGTTTGTCTTTTAAATCGGCTGCGGTGAGGCCAGCACGCTGCAATTTAAGCGTCAGCGCATCCGCAAATGGCAATGACGAAAAAAACTTTTCTTCAAACACGACCAATATATGCTTGGCATAAGCGGATAATAAGGTTGAACTGACTTCAGAAGTTTGAGACCACTCGATGCGCATATCTTTAGAAAACACTCTTATATAAAACATTAAATAAACGTAGCAAATACCTGTAGTTAGGCATGATTCATTCATGCAAAACTTGACCAAAAGCGCCAAAAAAGAGACACTTACAGTTGATAGCTAGGTTGCTGAGGCTCATCACCTAAATTCAGCAACGTGTTACCATAAAAGCAGTGTCCAATTTCGGAATCCCTTCTTGGTAATCAACACTTTCCTCAGCGCTAGGCATGGCCAGGTGCGGGATACTAGGTGCTAGATTATACGCATAGCGACTAAAAACTCGGAGAATCCTCACGCATGGCAACGCATTCGCAAGCACACCTCAATGAAACCGACGCACAAGAAACGCAAGAATGGCTAGAAGCCCTCAGTGCCGTCATTGAGAATGAAGGGCCAGAGCGCGCCCACTTCCTGCTGGAAGCAATGATTGATCAGGCCCGCCGTTCCGGCGGCCATTTGCCTTATAAAGCAACCACCTCTTACGTCAACACCATCCCCACCCACTTGCAGGGCAAACTGCAAGGTGACCCGGAGATGGAACGCCGTGTACGCGCACTGATTCGCTGGAATGCGATCATGACCGTGTTGCGTGCCAACGAGAAATCGCCAGGGATTGGCGGCCATATTGCCAGCTTCCAGTCAGCAGCAACGCTATACGATGTAGGTTTTAACCACTTTTTCCGCGCTGCCAACGAAAGTTTTGGCGGCGACTGTATTTACTTCCAGGGCCACTCGTCACCGGGTGTGTACGCGCGTGCTTTCCTTGAAGGCCGTATCTCTGAAGAGCAAATGGACAACTTCCGCCAGGAAACGGGTGGCAATGGCCTGTCCAGCTACCCGCACCCTTGGTTGATGCCTGATTTCTGGCAGTTCCCAACCGTATCTATGGGCCTGGGCCCATTGGCTGGTATTTACCAGGCACGTTTCCTCAAATACCTGCATAACCGCGGCATCGCCGATACGGCTGACCGTAAAGTATGGGTATTCTGCGGTGACGGCGAGATGGACGAACCGGAATCACAAGGCGCGATTTCACTGGCTGCACGCGAAGGCCTGGATAACCTGATTTTTGTCATTAACTGTAACTTGCAACGCCTGGATGGCCCGGTGCGCGGCAACGGCAAAATTATCCAGGAACTCGAATCCAACTTCCGCGGTGCGGGCTGGAACGCGATCAAGGTCATCTGGGGCTCCTACTGGGATCCACTGCTGGCCATGGACAAAGACGGCATTCTGCGCAAACGCATGGAAGAATGCGTGGATGGCGAATACCAGAACTTCAAGCAAAAAGGTGGCGCATACACACGTGAGCACTTCTTTGGCAAATATCCTGAATTGCGTGAAATGGTCGCGGCCATGTCAGATGCCGATATCTGGCGCCTGAACCGTGGCGGTCACGATCCGCACAAGGTGTTTGCGGCTTACCAGTCTGCAGTGAACCACAAGGGTCAACCAACCGTTATACTGGCTAAAACTGTTAAAGGCTATGGCATGGGTGAAGCTGGTGAAGGCCAGAACACCACGCACCAGCAAAAAAGCATGGATATCGCTTCACTGAAAGCGTTCCGTGACCGCTTTGACTTGCCATTGACTGACGAGCAAGTAGAAAATCTGTCTTACTACCGTCCGACCGAAGACAGCCCGGAAATCAAATACATGATGGAACGCCGCTCCGCTTTGGGTGGCTTTGTGCCTAGCCGTCGCCGTAAAGGTAACGAGCTGACCGTGCCTGAACTATCTGCATTTGAAAACATGCTCGGTGCGACCGGTGAGCGTGAAATTTCAACCACCATGGCATTCGTACGTATCCTGTCTACGCTGGTACGTGACAAGCAAGTGGGCAAATACGTGGTGCCTATCGTGCCAGACGAAGCACGTACCTTCGGTATGGAAGGCATGTTCCGTCAATTGGGTATTTACTCTTCTGTCGGTCAATTGTACGAGCCGCAAGACTCTGACCAGGTGATGTTCTATAAAGAATCACAAAGCGGCCAGATTCTGGAAGAAGGCATTAACGAGGCTGGCTCTTTTGCCAGCTGGCTGGCCGCCGCGACGTCTTATAGCGTCACCGGCACGCAAATGATTCCGTTCTATATCTACTACTCCATGTTCGGCTTCCAGCGCATCGGCGACTTTGCCTGGGCCGCCGGTGACAGCCGCGCACGCGGTTTCCTTCTGGGTGCCACGGCTGGTAGAACCACCTTGAACGGTGAAGGCCTGCAACACGAAGATGGCCATAGCCACCTGATGTCCGCCACGATTCCAAACTGCGTGTCTTATGACCCAACCTTCGCTTACGAGCTGGCAGTCATCATTCAGGAAGGCATGCGCCGCATGGTGCAAAACCAGGAGGATGTGTATTACTACATCACCCTGATGAACGAAAACTACACTCATCCTGCCATGCCGGAAGGCAGTGCTGAGGGCATCCTCAAAGGCATGTATAGCTTCAGCAAGTCCAAAGCCAAAGGTCCTAAGGTTCAGTTAATGGGTTCCGGTGTGATTCTGCGTGAAGTGATTGCTGCCGCTGAATTGCTGGAAAAAGACTGGGGCGTGTCTGCTGACGTGTGGAGCGTGACCAGCTTTACCGAGTTGCGCCGCGATGGTATTGATGCCGAGCGTCACAACCTGCTGAACCCGGAAGCCAAGCCTAAGTTAAGCTACGTTGCTCAAGCCTTGGCAAAAGCTGAAGGCCCGGTGATTGCGTCCACTGACTATATGCGTTCGTTTGCTGACCAGATCCACAACTATGTCCCTAATCGCTTTGTCGCACTGGGCACCGATGGTTATGGCCGTTCAGATTCTCGCGAAGCACTACGCAGCTTCTTTGAAGTTGACCGCTACTACGTGGTACTGGCCGCACTGAAAGCCTTGGCGGATGACGGCAAGCTGCCAGCAAGCAAAGCGACCGAAGCGATCAAAAAATATAATATCGACATTACTCGTGCCAACCCGGCCACGATCTAAGGTCACGACATAAGGAAAGTATAGAATATGTCTATCAAAGAAGTACTGGTGCCGGATATCGGCAACTTTGACAGCGTCGACGTGATTGAAGTCCTGGTCAGCGTGGGTGACACCGTGGCCAAAGAAGACTCGCTGATTACTGTGGAGTCTGACAAAGCCTCCATGGACATCCCTTCTTCATTGGCTGGGGTGGTCAAAGAGATTCATATCAACGTTGGCGACAAAACCAAGCAAGGCGCGCTGATTCTAACGCTGGATACCACTGCCGAAGCAGCACCTGCTGAGAAAGTCGCCCCGCAACCAACGGCCACGCCAGTCGTGGCAACGGTCAAGGTTGATGAAAAAACGGTGGCTATTCCTGAGCCAACACGCCCGGTGGCCGAAGTGCCACAAGTGGTGCAACCGCAAGCGACCCCGAACCCAGTCGCGGCCAGCAGTGTAGCCAGCAGTGGCAAACTGGCGCATGCCAGCCCTTCTGTGCGTAAATTTGCACGTGAGCTGGGCGTTAACTTGTCACTGGTCAAAGCCAACGGCCCGAAAAACCGCATTCTACAAGCGGATGTACAAGCCTACGTTAAAGGCGAGCTGTCCAAGCCACGTTCTGAAAACATGGGCGTGGGTGGCGGTTTGAGCACCTTACCAATGCCGGTGATCGATTTCAGCCAATTTGGTAGCATCGAAAACAAGCCGCTGTCACGCATCAAGAAGTTGTCTGGGGCCAACCTGCACCGTAACTGGGTGACCGCACCGCACGTCACACAGTTCGATGAAGCCGACATTACCGACCTGGAAGACTTCCGTAAGTCTATGCTGGCCGAAGCGGAAAAACGTGGCGTCAAACTGACCTTACTGGCTTTCCTGATGAAAGCGGTGGTCAACGCATTGCGTACCTACCCTAACTTTAACGCGTCACTGTCACCAGAAGGTGATAGCCTGATCCTCAAGCAGTATTACAACATCGGCTTCGCCTGCGACACGCCAGATGGCCTGGTAGTACCAGTGGTGCGCGATGTGAACCAGAAAGACGTGATGGATATCGCACGCGACCTGGCTGACCTGTCTGCCAAAGCCCGTGAGCGGAAGTTGAAGGTTGAGGAAATGCAAGGCGGCTGCTTTACCATTTCCAGCCTGGGCGGTATCGGCGGTACCATGTTCACGCCTATCATCAATTGCCCTGAAGTGGCGATTTTAGGCGTCTCGCGCGCGGCCATGCAGCCTGTCTACAACAAAGACACTGGCGGCTTTGACCCGCGCCTGATCATGCCATTATCGCTGTCATACGATCACCGCGTGATCGACGGCGCAGATGGCGCCCGCTTCACCAGCCACCTGCGAGTGATGCTGAGTGATGTGAGAAGGTTGTTACTCTAAGCTGCAATATCAAACAAAGGGCGCTGATGGCGCCCTTTGTTTTTCATATCAGTTGTTCGTGCTGCATAAAGTCACCGGATTCAATTAGCCACTTATTGTCCAGAGGCCATTGATACAGGTAAATCCACACCTGTTCCAATACGCGACCATCTACGGCAAGTATCTGCGTGTGAAGCCGTTGATACTCCGCAGGCTGCCGATGTCGGGCACTACACTCCTCATAATCATCCAGCACAGCCAGCGTGCTTTGCGCATCATGCAAACGGTAAACCTCCCCATAGACACGGTCATCAGCACAGTCAGAGGCAATCACACCAGGGTAATAGCTGATCTGGTACATCAGGCCTTGAAACCAGCCTCCAGTGACGAATTCAGCATGCGTAGTAAGATAAGCAGCCATTGCGTTTGCGTTACCTTGGCGCAAGGTGCCATAGACAAATAACAAATCGCCAAATAACAAATCAAGCATGGTAATTAAAACAATGTGAGTTGCGGGCTGTTTGACGACTGCCGCCAGGCATCCGGTACCTTAAACAAATCGGTACGGAATCCCAACCTTTCGCCTGACATACCCAGCTTCTGGCAACTGAGTTTGAAACGATGTGCCAGCAAATCGGCAAACACACCCTCACCACGCATGCGTTGACCAAACCCGCTTTGGTAGGTTTTGCCGCCACGGCTTTGCTTCACAAGACTCATGACATGGCTGGCTTTGAGCGGAAAATACTGTTGCAACCATTGCTCAAACAAATCGCTTAACTCATGCGGCAAGCGCAGAAATACATAACCTGCTTTTCTGGCACCCGCTTGATGTGCTTGCTGCAGAATTTGCTCCATATCGCAATCGGTCAACGCCGGAATCACTGGTGCCACCATGACACCCGTTGGAATGCCCGCCTCGCTCAAACGGCGCAGGGTTTCAAAGCGGCGTTCAGGCGCTGCCGCCCGTGGTTCCAGTCGGCGCGCAATTTGTCTATCTAGTGTCGTGATGCTCAAGTAGATGCTGGCCAAACCTTTGGCGGCCATGGGGGCGATTAAATCGATATCTCGCTCGACCAGCGACGATTTAGTCACCAGACTGAACGGGTGATTCGCCTCAGCCAGCACTTGAATGATCTTTCGCGTCAGCTGATATTCACGCTCAATCGGCTGGTAGCTATCCGTATTCATGCCGAGTGCGATGGGCGCACATTGATACTTGGCATGCGCCAGCTCTTTTTTGAGCAATTCGGCGGCATCCGCTTTCATCAGTAAGCGCGATTCGAAGTCCAGCCCGGGGGATAAGCCTAAATAGGCATGCGTAGGACGCGCGTAGCAATAGATACAGCCGTGCTCACAGCCGCGGTAATGGTTGAGGGTACGGTCAAAAGGCAAATCAGGCGACTGGATGTAGTTGATGACTGTTTTCGCCGCATCCAGCATAACTTCGGTACGCAAGGCCGGGGCGTCTTCATCCAAGCTACCCCAGCCATCATCAATGGCTTGCCGCGTGTGTGGGTCAAAGCGGCTGACCTGGTTGCTGTGTGCCGCCCGCCCCTTATAGATCAAGGGCTTTTCCACCTGATCAGGTGGAAAAGCGTCATGATTTACTTCCGTTCCGATATCCATTGACATGCCAGCGCACTCCAGTACGGCAGCGATTGCAGGGCCAGCATGGACACCCATAATTGCGCATCCAGATTGCTAAAGCCACGTGCATACAACATGGCTGCGCCCGCCATAATCAGCGATACCAGAATCAACAGTTCTTCTTTAATCGGGTCAATCAATTGCCAGTTGCTGAGCTTGGCTTTGGTTTTGTTGGTCACCACAAACACCCCAGCCTTGTGCGTCAGGCCGTTGATAATGCCTCTGGCAATCGCGTGTGACAAGCCCAGGCTAGCCAGTGAAGCGCCAAAAATATCCGTCCAGCTGCAATGCATGGTTTTGCGATACAGCACAGGCCCCAGAATTGCCTTGATCGCCAGGAAACACAGGATAGGCACAATCATGACCACCACAGGCAGGCTAAAGTATTTAGGAAACGCCAGCATGGCAATGGTCCAGCCGATAGAACCAATGGTGAATACCAGTTGCAAGGCCTCACCAAACCAGCCAAACCAGCCGGTGAGAAAGTGATAACGCTGACTGAAATTCAGCGATGACTTGCCCAGCAATTTAGGCATATGGTGCTTAAGAATCTGCATGGCACCAAACGCCCAGCGGTTACGTTGTGATTTAAGCGCCTTGAAGTTGGCTGGTGTCAGGCCACGACCAAAAGTTTCATCAATGTAGCGCAGCTCCATATTGTTCTCGAGCAAGCGCAAACCAAGTTCAGTATCCTCACAAATACACCATTCTGACCAGCCACCCAGTGTTTGCAGTGATTCACGGCGAATCAAAGTCATGGTGCCGTGTTGAATCAAGGCATTACGTTCATGCCTATGGTGCATGCCGATACGGAAAAAACCTTCAAACTCCCAGTTACACATGCGGTGGAAAAAGTGATTTTCCCATTCGCGGTGTGCTTGTGGCGCTTGTACCACAGCCACTTGTGATTCCTGGAAGTGTGGCACCAGATCAGACAGCCAGTCCGGGGTCACTACGTAGTCGGCATCCACCACGCCTACCACTTTTGCATCAGGGTGCGTTTTATCCAGGGCAAAATTCAATGCCCCGGCTTTAAAGCCAGGCCAGGAAGGCAGATGGTAGAAATGGAAGTTATCCGGCATGGTCGCCATATATGTTTCCAGCGGCTTCCACTTGGCTTCATCTTTGGTATTGTTATCCACCACAATCACTTCATAGTGCGTGTAACTCAGGTGACGCAGGCTATCAATGGTGGCAATCACCATCTCCGGTGGTTCGTTGTAGCAGGCCAGGTGGATAGACACAAACAGTTCCTGGTCGGCAGGCACGGCTTGCGCGCGCTTAAACAGGCGACGCCAGGCTGGTTTAAACATCACCTCACTGAACTCGGCGGCATAAATCATCAGCACCATAGAGGTCAATGCAATGCCCAGGATCAGGCCAATCAGCACCACGAAATCACGCAGGGTGTAGTAATAATCGCCAGGCAAGTTCCAGGCAATGGTGAGGGTGGTAATACACGCCTGGAACAACACGGCCATCGACAACACACCGCCTATGCCCCAGTGTTTGAAACGCCATGCAATTAACATCAGTGGAATAAAGGCCAGCAAGCTAGACCAGGTTGCTTTCGCAATCCAGCGCGTATTTGGCGGTACAGCACCTTGCAGCGAATACTTCTGGTGACGGTCGGCGTTGTACATGCCCCAATACGCGCCAGCCCAGCCTTCAAGCGCTACTTTCCAGGGTTGGTCAAACGCTTCCATCAGGTAAAAATCAAGGTCTTCAATCGAGTTACGTGCCAGAAACTCGCGAATAAAGCGCGCCTGATTGACCTCACTGGCAACAGAAGCACCAATGGCCGGGCCGCGGCTAGGCCAGCCCACTTCGGTAATCACAATTTTTTTACGCGGGTAAGCCTGCATGAGCTGGTTGTAACGCTCGATGGTGTATTGCACGGCTTTTTCTACTGGCACCCCTTCGTGGTATGGCAGCAAATGCACGGCGATATAATCTACATGCTTGACCAACTCAGGATGCTTGAGCCAAACGTGCCATGGTTCAGCCGTTGAAACCGGCACATTGCTGTGCTCCCTGACAAAATCCAGGTAACCCATCAGCGACTGCACTGGCAAATCATTACGCAGCAAGGCTTCGTTACCCACAATCACGCGATCGATATTGCTGTAGTTCTCCAGCTTTTCCAGCAAGGCAGAGATCTCGCGGGTGTTTTTCTGGTTATCGGTATCAATCCAGGCACCTGCAATCACGTTCATATTGCGTCTGGCGGCCAGCGGCACAACCTCATTTAAATCCAACGACGAATACATGCGGATATGACGCGTGTGCTTGTGCATCAAATCCAGATCTTCTGCCAACTCGGCCGTGCTTGGGTGCTGCCCATCAAGCGGGCTTTGATTGCCACGGTAGCCTGAATAAGCAAACCCATTGACTGCTGGTTTCACATTGATCAGCGGCAATGCACGGTTGGCCAAGGCCCACAGCCCGAAATGCAACGCCGAAAACAGGATGGCAAACACCAACCCGGGTACCAGTTTTTTAAACCAAGAAACGATCACTTCTCACTCTTTCCATCATGTCTGATGTATTTATTTAAACTTTTATTGGCTGAGCTGCACACTTCTGGCCGGCAACAAAAACAGCGCCAGACCACATGTGGCACACCACCACCAGGCAATCACATTGCCAGGTTCCGTCATGGCCACCGCAATCGCCATATTGGCCGCAATCACCACCATCACCGTTGTCAGCCAAATGCCCACTATAGGCAAAGGTGCCTGCACGCTAGCACGCAAAGGCGTTGTGATGATAGAAATAGCGATCATCACCAATGGCAAGCCAACCAGGATCAGCGGAAAATCAAGATAACGCCCATTGATCGCCAGACCGGCACTGGTCAGCAAAAATGCCAGCGCCAGCAAGCGTAATAATGATTGCTCGATGCAAGGCTTGATGCCCAAACCCAGCCATTGCCGCAATTGCATCAGCACTAATGTCCAGCCCAGTAAGACCAAGCCACCTAACATGGCATACTCGGCGCTATTGCGTGCGGCCAGCTGCACATAGCCCACCTGCAAATAAGCATGCAAGCCGACCACACCGCCAGTAAACGCCAGCAACAGCATTTGGTTTACAGGCACGCGCTTGTATTGTCCCCAGGCAACAGCTGCCACGGCAAGTACCAAGGCCAGCAGGTAAGGTTTAAAGCCATCGGCGCGCTCTGCTACAGGGCCTTGCAGATTAAATTTAGGCTGTAAATCCGTATCCAGTACCCCCCAATAACCGCCCACCGTACCTTCCAACTCGCGCTTCCATGGCTGATCAACCGCTTCAATCACGTTGTATTGCCAATGATTTACGTGCGCCGCTTGTAAAAACTCACGCATGTAACGTGCCTGGTTGATCGCACTCGGCTTGGACCAGAAGCGCTGGCGCCCTTGTGATGGCCAGCCAGTCTCGCCAATCAAAATCGGCTTTTTAAACACAGTGCCCAAGTGGCCCATGACAGACGCCGTATGCGCAACCGCCTGTTCAATCGCGACTGGCTTGTCTTCCCAATACGGCAAAATATGCACGGTCACAAAGTCGACATCCTGCTCCAGCGTGGGATGCTTGAGCCAAAACTCCCAGACGTCAGCGTAAGTGACAGGGGCCTTGGTATTGGCTTTGGCCCATTGCAGATATGCATGCATTTTCGGCTCGGTTTGTTCACCGCGCAGCAACACTTCATTGCCGACCACCAGGCCACGCACGGTATCAGGGTATTGGTTAGCCTGTTGCACTGCCAATTGCAATTCAGATTGATTCAGCGCATCCACCCAGCCAATCCATACCCCAAGAATGACCTTCATGCCCAATTTTTGCGCCGCTTTTGGCACGTAATCCAGTCCCTGGCCAACCGAATAAGTACGCACACAACGTGTGACTTTAGACAGTGCCTGCAAGTCTTGCTCAATCTGCAGGGGATCAACAAAGCTGTCTTTAATCGTCGGGTTCATGCCCGGTTTGTAGTACGGCGCATAAGAAACGCATTGTAATGGCAACGCCTCTGCGGCCACCTCTACCAGCGCTTGCGGCTGCTGCAAGCGCCAGAGGTAAAAGATCGACCCGATCAGGAACAGGGTCAGCCAGACAATCGGTGAAATTCGAGATAACAAACGCTGCAACATGATCCCCTGAAACGGAATTCCTTAAAAAATAGCTTGCATTCTCTCACAAATAGTACCGGGATGCGTCCTACAAACCCTGATAAAACCTCAGAAATATTCCAAAAGAGACTTGGTAAATTAGGCAATTGGACTTATGATGAAACGTATTCAAAAGTCGCGTTAAAAACATCGGCTTTTAAAGAATTTCACGCCAAAATAATCATCTCAGAAGTCATATGAACGTTAAATCCTGCTTGACCACACTCGTGTTGCTCTCATCCTTTTCTGTGCCAGCATTTGCGGCGCCTGCTGCCAGCCTGGACTACAGCGGCGAATATCTCTGCAAAGGCAACAACGTCACCGTCGGTGACTATGAAGTAACCATTTATTTGAAAAAGAATCGACGCAACAGCACGTCGCAAGTGTCCGTATATGATCTGGCAACACATACTGAAAACAAGCAAAGCTATACCGGACAAGCCATTACACGTGGCAAACAACTAGCCATGACGTTTAAACTGTCTGATGCCAAATATGCCGAGTTCTCCACTGGCATGGGCCAATTCACCAAAGTTGGCAAAAATGGCTGGACCTTCAAAAACGATTATTACGAACCAGATGACACAGGCGGCAACTACGGCCATGAAACCTGCACCATGAAACCGGCGCCAGTCGCCCACCCTGCGAGCGGTGCAACTAGCAGACATTAGGATGTGTAGACAGCCTGAAAGTGATCTTGTTCTTTTGGTGATAAAATAGCAAAACTAATCGGAATATAAGGTTTTCATGAGTCAAATGGTTGAAATATTGGTGCCGGATATCGGCAATTTTGACAGCGTCGATGTCATCGAAGTGCTGGTGGCCGTGGGTGACACCATCGCCAAAGAGGATTCACTGATCACGGTAGAATCTGATAAAGCTTCCATGGACATCCCCTCTTCACACGCGGGTGTCGTTAAAGAACTCAAAGTTGCAGTCGGTGACAAGGTCGCCAAAGGCAGCCTGATTTTAGTGGTAGAAAGTGCCCAGGCCGCGACAGCTGAATCGAAGCCTGCAGCCGTGGAGGCAACTGCCGCCCCAGTAGCACAAACAAGCGCACCTGTTGCACCCGCTCCAGCCGCAGCAACAGGCAACAATGACGTAAGCTGTCAGGTCATGGTGCTCGGTTCAGGCCCAGGCGGCTATACCGCCGCTTTCCGTGCGGCGGACTTGGGCTTGAAAGTCGTGCTGGTTGAGCGCTATCCAACCCTGGGCGGTGTGTGCCTGAACGTTGGCTGCATCCCATCCAAAGCCCTGTTGCATACTGCAAAAGTGATTACCGAAGCCGAAGAAACCGAACATCACGGCCTGAGTTTCGGCCAACCGAACATCGACCTAGACAAACTGCGTAACTGGAAAGCCAACGACGTGGTCGGCAAGCTCACTGGCGGCCTGGCACAAATGGCTAAAATGCGTGGTGTGACCGTCGTCAGTGGCGTTGGTCAATTCACCAGCCCTCACCAGATTGCGGTGACCGCGGCTGACGGCAAAGTCACTGTGGTTGGCTTTGAAAACGCGATTATCGCGGCCGGTTCACAAGCGACTAAATTCCCTGGCGCGCCAGAAGACGAACGCATTATGGATTCGACAGGTGCACTCGCATTGGCTGATATCCCAAAACGCATGCTGGTGATTGGCGGCGGCATTATCGGCCTGGAAATGGGCACGGTGTATGACGCACTAGGCAGCAAGGTCAGTGTGGTCGAATTTATGGACGGCCTGATTCCTGGTGCAGACCGTGATCTGGTGCGCCCATTGCAAAAGCGCATGGAAAAACGTTTCGAAAGCATTTTAGTCTCGACTAAAGTGTCTAAACTGGAAGCCAAAGCAGACGGCATTTATGTCGATTTTGAAGGCGCCAATGCGCCAAAAGAAACACAGAAATACGACCGCGTGCTGGTTTCCATTGGCCGCCGTCCAAACGGTAAGAACATCGGTGCAGAAAGTGCCGGTGTGATTGTAGATGAGCGTGGCTTTATTGCGGTCGACAAACAAATGCGCACCAATGTGCCTCATATTTTCGCCATTGGTGACATTGTCGGCCAACCCATGCTAGCGCACAAAGCAACGCATGAAGCGAAAGTGGCTGCTGAAGTGATCGCCGGCCATAAAGTTGAGTTTGTTGCCAGCGTGATTCCATCCGTCGCTTACACCGACCCTGAAATCGCCTGGGTGGGCTTAACCGAAACAGAAGCCAAGGCCAAAGGCATAGAGATCGAAAAAGCCAGCTTCCCATGGGCAGCCAGTGGTCGTGCGTTATCGATTGCGCGTACCGAAGGCGCCACCAAGTTGATTTTTGATAAAGACACGCATCGCGTCATCGGCGCTGGCATTGTCGGCATCAACGCCGGTGAATTGCTGGCTGAAGCTGTACTGGCGATTGAAATGGGCGCGGACGCGCATGACCTGGGCCTGACAATTCACGCCCACCCTACGCTGTCTGAAACTGTTTGCTTTGCCGCAGAGCTTAAAGAAGGCACTATTACCGATATGTTGCCGCCGAAAAAGCGTTAACTTTCATATCGTTGTACAACAAAAAGCCCGCAATTGCGGGCTTTTTGTTTGAGTCATTCCATGATTACTGGCAAGGAATCTCTTTTAATACACTATCCGGAAAATGCGAGCGGGATTTCTGCAAACTGGCGAACTGTTGTGGTGACACTTGCTGTAGCTTGATGACCGCCTGCCCGCCATTGCGCGTCGCCTTAATCAATAGTTTCACGCCCTTATTTTTCAGGTCGGCCATGAGTTTATCTGCCAGTTTTTCATCACGGAATACGCCAAATGAGATGGCGTTACGCCATTTAGGATCGTCTTGCACAATAAAGAAATCTTCAACGCCCAGTTTGCGCAATTCATCAGCCTTGGTTTGCGCGGCTTCTGCGGTGGCCAAAGGTGGCTTGTAAATCCAGTAGCGCACGCTCTCCTGGCCGCTGCTGGTCATATTGGTTTGCGTTTTAATACTCATCTGCTGTGCCAAACTGGCGGCTTCAGTCACACGCGCCATATTAAAGCCGCTCCACTCGTAACACGCAGTCTGGACTGCCGCATTTGTTTCCACTGGCTTGACCAGAGGAAGTTTGTCGGCAGGCAGCTTCTCTGCAGGCTTGGTTTCGGAAGGCCTGGCTTCAGAGGACTTAGTATCGACAGGTTTTGCCTCAGCGACTTTGGCTTCTGGCGCTTTGGTGTCTGCTTTGGATAAATTAGACGCCATGACCGGTGAGTTGCTTGCTGCAACCACCTCAGGCTGTAAAACAGGTTCAGGAGTAGATGCCACCGCCACCGTACGCTTAGGATAAGATGCCAATGCTTGCGCACTGAGTAATTTTATCTGTTCCGGATGTATATCAGGCTTAAGGCTGCTGACTGCCGACAGCGATGCGTCGTGCTTAAAATAAGCAAACACCGCCACGTTGGCTAACAGCAATATCCAGAATAGTCTTTTCATTATTGTGCGCTTTTCATTCGTCTGTATTTTTAGCCAGGCAGGCCAACCCCTTTAAAACCAGATTATCCACAATAATCACCTGCGCTGACAATGTGCCCGGCAAATATTGATGTAATAACGGTGCATCACCGCCAGTGAGTACCAATAAAGGCACTGAATCAACCAAAGCTAACATGCGCTCAAACTGTGCAGAGACTGAAGCTGACAGTGCCTGCATGCAACCCTGCCACATTGCCTGCCGACTTTCTTGTGCAAAGCCTGGCAGCGCGTCATGTTCAACGGGATAAGCATAATCCAGCTGCGCCGCCCCTTGCTGCAAACTTTGCCACATCAAACGCAAACCGGGTTGTATGGTACCACCAGCAAACCTGGCCCCAGCCTTATTAACCACTAGCGCATCCATTGTCATCGCCGTCCCCGCAGTAACGATCAGGGTTGGCCGACCAAACTGCTGCCAAACAGCGAGCATGCTGCACCAGCGATCACTACCCAGTTGCGAAGGCTGGTCATACGCATTTTGCACACCCAGCGCAGAAGCCTGTGATTGCACCAGATGCAATTTATCACCAAGTGCAGGTAAACGCTGCAACCAATCTGACCCAGCCACATTGCTCAGCCAGACCTGCTCGGCCTGCTCAATCGCCTGCAACAACCGTTGTGCTTCCACATCCGCCTGCAACCACTGTTCATGCTCTAATGCATGCACCTGCCATGCAGTGGATGCATTCGATGCATCCACTGGGCACCAGGCCCATTTAGTGCGCGTATTGCCTGCATCAATCAATAACCTCACGCGGCACTCCGCACACTGATTTCACCGGCATTAAAACGTTGTTGGCCAGTAGCGGTTTCTACCAGCAAACTGCCTTCTTCGGCCACACCCAGCACTTGGCCAGGAATCGTCTGGCCATTGGCCAGCAACAAATTGACCGGCTGCTGATGAAATGCATGATATGTTGTCCACTCGCGTTGAAAATAGGCAAACCCTTGTTCAGCAAACTGGTTTAAGTGTATGGCAAGCTGGCTGAGACAGCGTCCCAGCAATAGATTCGGGTCCAACGCCTGTGCAGATAACGCATTCAGACCTAACACCGGCTGATCAATATTCAGCCTCATCTCAGGCGCGATCTCCAGGTTCAGGCCAATACCAATCACTGCTGCGCTTGGGCCTTCCATATCGCCTTGCAGCTCAATCAGAATACCGCCCAACTTGTGCCATTGTCCCTGATGCAGTACCAGCAAATCATTCGGCCATTTTAGCTGCACATCCGTCAGGCCCAATGTATGCAAGGCGCGCACCAGCGCCAGGCCAACCACCAGGCTAAGGCCAGACAAACCGGCGGCACCACACTGAAAGCGCCACAACAGCGAAAAAGTCAAACTGCCACCCAACTGTGATAACCAGGTACGGCCACGGCGCCCACGCCCGGCGGTCTGGATATGGGCAGCGACGCAAGTGGCGTGCGCGATCCCCCGTGCGCTTTCCTGCATTAAATAACGATTGGTTGAATCCACCTGTGCCAGCACCTGCACATGAAACCACGGCGCATATTCGCCGCAGGCCTGCACGATGGCATCCACATCCAGCAAAGTCACCGCCTTCGGCAGGCGATAGCCGCGCCCACGCACGGAGAATACGGTAATGCCCAATGCTTCTACTGATTGAATCGCGTTATAAACAGTCGCCCGCGTCACGCCAAAGCGTTGCGCAAGCGTCTCGCCAGAATGAAACTTGCCATCGGCCAGTACGGCCAATATCGGGAATGCCAGTTTGTTCATCGAATGACTGTTTTAAGTGCATCAAGGGCTTTAATCATAGCCCGCAGTGTAGCATATCCGCCTTGTGCCGCCGGTCGATCAAGGCTTGAAATACAGTGCATTAAGCGTTTTGGGGCACAGCACGAAGCGTGTAAAATAGACATACTTTAGAAACTTCAAGAACCGCCATGTCGACAGAAAAAGAACCGATTCCAGCAGCCTCCAACTTTATCCGTGCCGTGATTGATAAAGACCTCGCAGAAAACAAGTACGCGAGCAAAAAATGGGCTGGCTCGCCAGGTGACGCCGCACACCAAGCCAGCGGCCAGGTGGACTTCGCTAAAATCCGTACCCGCTTTCCACCCGAGCCTAACGGTTACCTGCACATTGGCCATGCCAAATCGATCTTTTTAAACTTTGGCCTGGCACGTGATTACAACGGTGTTTGCCACTTGCGCTTTGACGATACCAACCCGGAGAAAGAAAGCCAGGAGTATGTAGACAGCATCTCTGACATGGTGCAATGGCTGGGCTTTGGCTGGGACAATGCCACGCCTAACGGCAACAAAGAAACGAATCTGTACTTTGCGTCAGATTATTTCAACGTGATGTACCAAGCGGCTGAAGCGCTGATCCAGCATGGCCACGCCTATGTGGATGAACAAAGTGCCGAGGATATGCGTATTAACCGTGGCACCCTGACCGAGCCTGGTAAAGATTCGCCGTTCCGCAACCGTAGCGTTGAAGATAATCTGCGTATTTTCCGCGAAATGCGCGATGGCAAACATGCCGATGGCAGCATGATTTTACGCGCCAAAATTGATATGGCCTCGCCTAACATCAATATGCGCGATCCGGCCATTTACCGTATCCGCCGCGCACATCATCACAATACTGGCGACCAATGGTGCATTTACCCAATGTACACCTTCGCGCACCCGATTGAAGATGCGCTGGAGCAAATCACCCACTCCATCTGTACGCTGGAATTTGAAGACCAACGCCCATTCTACGACTGGCTGATGGCACGCCTGGTCGAAGCTGGCTTGCTGGCAAACCCGGTACCTTACCAGTATGAGTTTGCGCGTTTAAACCTGACTTATGTGGTGCTCTCCAAACGTAAACTGATTCAACTGGTGGAAGAAAAACATGTATCAGGCTGGGATGACCCACGCCTGCCCACCCTGGCCGGTGCGCGTCGTCGCGGCTACACGCCAGAAGGCTTTAAGCTGTTTACTGATCGTATCGGCGTCTCCAAGGCTGACTCCTGGATTGATTACAGCATCCTTGAAGACTGCATGCGCGAAGTGCTCAACGAATCCGCACCACGCAAAATCGGCGTGCTTGATCCGATCAAACTGATCATCGACAATTATCCCGAAAATCAGGAAGAAGACTGCTACGCGCCTAATCATCCGCAAAAACCGGATTTGGGTAAACGCGTGGTCAAACTTTCCAAAGAACTGTGGATTGAACGCGAAGACTTTATGGAAGAGCCAAGCAAAGGTTACTTCCGTCTGTTCCCAGGCAACATGGTGCGCCTGCGCTATGGCTACGTGGTCAAATGCATCAGCTGTGAAAAAGATGCCGCAGGCAACGTCACTACCGTGCATTGCGAATACCTGCCAGACACCAAATCTGGCACACCGGGTTCAGACAGCGTCAAAGTCAAAGGCAACATTCACTGGGTAAGTGCAGCGCATGCCTACACCGCTGAAATTCGCCTGTATGACCGTCTGTTTAAAGATGCACATCCGGGTAGCGGTGACAGAGACTTTTTGGATGACATTAACCCGAACTCAGTGACCACCATTACTGCGCAATTGGAACAAGGTGCGCAAGAAGCCAGTGCTGGCGACATTTACCAGTTTGAACGCCACGGTTATTTTGTAGCGGACCGTATAGATAGTGTGGCTGGCAAACCGGTATTTAACAGAACGGTGACATTGAAAGATAACTGGCAGAAATAATGGACAAGAGCCACGACAATCATTCATCTTCCCCTCATAATCGGGAACGCAGCTTGACTGAGCAAGCGTGGCTAAATGTTGCCAAGCAGCGTCTGGACGACATCCTTTCCCAAAAGGTAAAAACAATCCCAAGTGAGGTCGTTTTTGAAAGAATTGACCAACGTCTAGGCCGATGAAAAAAGTCATCATTATTGCAGGTCCAAACGGCACAGGAAAAACCACCTTTGCCCGTGAATACTTGCCTAATGAGGCCAATTGTCCAATATTCATCAACGCCGACCTGATCGCAGCCCTTTTCCCCTGAAACAGCGGCGGTTAAAGCGGCAAGACTTATGCTGAAAGAAATTGAGTCGAATGTAAAAGCTGGCAACAGCTTTGCTATTGAAACAAAGCTTTCAAGTAAAACTTACGCAAAAAAATATGCTGAGTGGAAAAAACTTGGCTATCACATCACGCTTGCTTTTCTAACCCTGACTGACCCGGAAATTGCGATAGCCAGGGTTGCTGCAAGAGTTGCCACAGGTGGGCACAATATCCCCGAAACTATTATCAGTCGTAGATTCACAGCAGGTTTATAAAACTTTCATCACCTTTATAGACCTCTAGCTAACGTCTGGACTTTATATGACAATTCAGGCAATGATCATAAATTAATGTCACGAGGCTTAAATCTATAACTGAAAAAGAAAAGTTGATAGAAAAAGAGTTTAAGGATATCGATCAAGCGCTACGACGTGCAGCCCAAACTGCAAAGAAGCTGTCTGAGAAAAATGGTACACCATTTGTTATCTCAGAAAAGAAAAATGCTTATACGTTGAAAAAACAATATTTTTTATTAACCATATCCAGTGAAGGACTGTAAACTACTCGCGCTGAAACAAATTTTAAGTTACATAAAAATTTTTTGACGAAACATCTTTAAGTTCTATAAAGAATTTAATATCAGGGGTTTAGGTTATGTTAATTTACAGTAGCGAGATCACAATTAAACCTGAATATGGTCTACATGATGTTTTTAGCACTATCTCACGCTGGCTTTCAAATCGTTGTAACTCTCAAGTCGATGCTAATAGATTATCCGAAGGTATAAGAGATTTATCTCTTAGTGGTGGCTATCACATTACCTCAAGAGCAACACTTGATGAAAATCGAAATGAGATATTTCCTTACTTATTTTGCGTTCAGTTATCACATCCAGATGACAAGGTTTCGGGAAGGCGGTGGGTTACTGAGATTGGTGTAAGACAAGACAGTAGTAATGAGCAAATAACTTGTACTTTTTTACTGAAAACCGAAGAGATAAGTGCTCGAGTAACATCTCCAATTCAGGTTACTAGACCAAAAATTGTTGAACTATTAGCAACTAAATGTAATCCTCTTTCGTCAACTCCAGGATTAAGAATAAAAAATGTTGATGAATACTCGGCTAAAGCATTTTTAGCTGAAGTTGAAAGAGAAAGTCGTCAATTTCCTATTGTTTTTGTTAGTCCAACAAATCAGGATGGGGTAACTCTCATTGAAGTAGAGAAACTACAACCACAGCTTTTAGGTATTGCCGATATTGCTCAAGTTGTTCCATTTGCAGATACGTATGCCATTGAAAAAAGTATTGGAAGAAAATATAGCGCCTTTAATGGAGCTATTAACGTAATTTTTCCACCGCGAAGCGGTAAATCTGGCATATTCTGTGAGACCGTTTTATACCTTCCAAACAATATTACTAATAATAAAATAATTCCGGATATCCTCGCATCTATTACGCACCGTACAAACTTACCTTTTTCATGGCGTCACATTTCTTTGGAGCTAGTTAGTCAAGCCAATCTTAGAAGGCAACTAACAAAAAGTATTGAGAAAGCAAAAACAAATGATGAGTCGGCAGAGTATGCTGCTTTGCTTGAGGAAGCTGACAAGGAGCTTATAGCAAAAGATCGTGAAATTTCTGATTTGCGGCTTCAAGTTGAATCAATAGCCTCAGAAAAGCTCAATCTCGAATCTACGATAGATGGCTTAAAATATTCTTTGAGTGGTAAACAATCATCATTGATGGAAGATGAGCAACTATCGACGATTTTACCTTTACGAGAGGCTGTCTCTTCATTAGTAAATAAAACAAATACCTTGCAACAATCACTAGTTCTTATAAGCGTTTTGTTTCCAGACAGAGTAGTAGTTTTAGATACAGCCATTCAATCAGCCAATGAGTCATTGGCGTTCAAATACACAGAAAAAGCTTTTGAGTTACTGTGGAAGCTTATTAATGACTATTGGACAGAGCTTAACAAAGGTGGTGGTGATAGGGCCAAAGAAATTTTTGGAAATAGTGCCTATGCTCAGAATGAGGGTGATACGCTTAGTAACGAAGGGAAAAGAAGACGCGCATTTAACTTTGGTGGTCGTGAACTAATTATGCTGAAACATCTCAAGATTGGTGTAAAAGATAGCGTCTCAGAAACTTTGCGAATTCATTTTGAGTGGTTGGCCGATGAAAATAAGATAATAATTGGGCACTGTGGCAAACATCTGGATGTATAGATATTAACTCTCATAGGACATACTCAGTTAGACTTAGAGCCTCCATAATCAATATGACCCCTGTCGATTTAACAAAAGTCACCCGACTGTTAAACCACGGCCCGACCACCCTGATTACCTCCGCCCATGCTGACCAGCGCAATATCATGGCGGCGGCCTGGGTGTGTGCCTTGGACTTTAATCCGGCAAAAGTCACGGTGGTGATTGATCGCAACACCTACACGCGCGAACTGATGGAAGCCGAAGGTACGTTTGCCATTAACCTGCCTTGCGTGCAACAGATTGAGATGGTCAAAAAAGTCGGCGCGATCAGTGGTCGCGATTTGCCTGGCACGGACAAGTTTGCCGAATATGGCATAGAAACTTTTGCTGCAAAGGAAATCAGCGCCCCGCTAGTACAAGGCTGTGTCGGCTGGCTGGAATGCAAAATCATCTCTGAGCCACACAACCAGAATACTTACGATTTATTTATCGCTGAAGTCGTGGCAGCGCATGCCGACGAACGCGTGTTTTCTGATGGCCGCTGGCACTTTGATGACCATGATGCATTACGCACGGTGCATCATATTGCCGGCGGCGTATTTTTTGCCACAGGCCAGCAATGCTAGCGCTGTAATCTCATCACCCAACCTTCAAAAAGCCCTGCCGTGTTTGCAGGGCTTTTTCATTTTCAGACAATTCCTACAAGCAGAAAATAAACTTACCTGCCATGAAGGTGTCAGGTTTAACAGAGCTTTTTAATGTGTAAGCGTGTGACATAAGCACGGCTCAGGCAGCAAACACCGCTGTCAATCTGACTATCGCACCTTCGCATACGGTCTTTGGCAAGTAAGCCAGTGGCGTCCTTGTCTACCCTACCTTCATAAGCAGTCAGGTAACTATGCGCGCAAAACTTGAACAAAAAACAGATCAGCTATATGTACTCCTTATCAGTGTCCACGGCCTGATCAGGGGCGAAGCACTTGAACTGGGTGTCGATGCGGATACCGGCGGCCAGTGTACTTATGTGCTGGATTTAGCAAAAGCGCTGGCTGAACACCCTGAAGTGGGCAAAGTCGATTTAATGACACGCCTGATTGAAGACCCACAGGTATCGCCAGACTATGCGCAGGCTGAAGAAAAACTGAGTGATCATGCCCGCATTATTCGTTTCCCATGTGGCCCCAAGCGCTATATGCGCAAGGAGACCTTGTGGCCGCACCTGGACCAGATGGTGGATCGCTGCCTGCATTATTTGCGCCAGCAAGGTCGCTTGCCGGACGTGATTCACTCGCATTATGCCGATGCCGGATACGTTGGCCGCCAGCTCTCCATGTTGCTGGGTATTCCGCAAATTCACACGGGTCATTCGCTGGGTAAACCCAAACAGGAAAAACTACTTTCCAGTGGCCGCAAAGCCACCAATATTGAAAAACAGTTTAACTTTGAGCGGCGCATTGCCGAAGAGGAAGCGCTGATACAACACGCCTCCATGATCGTGACCAGTACGCGCCAGGAGGTTGAACTGCAATATGGCATGTATGCGCAACCAGACACTAAAAAATTCAGAGTTATCCCGCCAGGCACCGACACTTCGCGCTTTTCACCACCCGGCAGGCGGCCGATTGCAGACAACGTAGAGCAAAGCATCGCACGCTTTTTAGAGCATCCTAAAAAGCCGATGATTCTATGTATCTGCCGACCCGAAATGCGTAAAAACATCCAGGGCCTGATTGCGGCTTATGGCAATCACCCTGCCCTGCAAAAACGCGCCAATCTGGTACTGGTGGCTGGTAGTCGTGACAATATCCGAAATCTCGAAAAGTCGCAGGCAGCAGTACTCAATGAGTTGCTGCTGGATATTGACACTTATGATTTGTGGGGCAAAGTGGCAATCCCCAAAAGCCATGCACAGGAAGAAGTGCCTGAACTTTACCGTTTGGCCGCCAAGAGCCGAGGTATGTTCATTAATGCCGCGTTTACCGAACCGTTTGGACTGACCTTGCTGGAAGCCGCCGCCTGCGGCTTGCCGGTGATTGCGCCTGACGATGGCGGGCCGCGGGACATTCTGGCGAATTGCCATCACGGTTTACTGGTGGATACACTCGATAGCGATGCCATTGGCGAAGCATTGTTATCGGCGCTGACTGACAAGCCACGCTGGCGAAAATGGTCTAAGAGCGGCGTGATCAATGTCAAACGCCATTACACCTGGGCCGGCCACGTCAACAAATACGTTAAAGAAGTCCGCGCTTTATTGCGCAAGCAACGTAAAAACCTGCGCAAACAACAGATCGCGTTGCACAGCGGCAAATCTGCGATTCCATTGGCGCAGCATGCGTTTATCACCGATATCGATAATACCTTGCTTGGTCAGCGTGACGGACAAGAGGCTTTGGTGGAGTGGTTAATCGACAATGTCGGCTATACCATTTTTGGCATCGCCACCGGTCGCCCGCTAGAGAGTGCCATTGATATATTGCGCAAAAATCGCATCCCGATTCCCGATGTGCTGATCACCTCGGTCGGCTCCGAAATTCACTATGGTATACGCCGTATTCCGGACATCGGCTGGGCGAATCATATCCGCCACCTGTGGCGGCGCGACGATGTGGTCAAGGCCATGCAAGAGATTCCAGGTATACGTTTGCAAGCTGCTGACAACCAGCGCGAATTCAAAATCTCTTACCTGGTGGACTCACAAACCATGCCCGCGGTAGAAAAAATCAGCCAGCATTTACATGCGCGTGGCTTACATGCGCAGATCATCTACTCCCACGGTGAGTTTCTCGACCTGTTACCAATACGCGCTTCCAAAGGGCACGCCATCCGCTACCTGTCATATAAATGGGGGCTGCCATTGGCCAGTTTCCTGGTCTCGGGTGACTCTGGCAATGACATCGAAATGCTGGTGGGCGACACCATGGCGGTGGTGGTTGGCAATTACAGTGAAGACCTCACCCACCTCAAAGGGGTACCACGCATTTATTTCGCCCAGGCCCAATATGCGCATGGCATTTTAGAAGGCATGCAACATTACAAATTTGGCGTCGCCGCTAATAAAGCCCCGAAACCTACGTCTGAACAAGCCGCCATGGAGGATACTTAATTATGTATGAGCAAATCTCGCACTCTTTGCTGAATGACATCCTGACACAATGTAAACAACCCAAAGGCGAAGATTGGCAGCATTTTTATACCCGGCTGGGCGCCAACTTTTATGCGATTCACTCGCTGTTTCAACACTTATATGGCCAGCGCGAAGACTTTAAAGCCCAACTGGGCAGACTGGTCACCGTGCTGACGCAGCAATACGCGCAGCGGGCAGCGCATTTAAGAGCCAAAGATCTGGAGCGCGAAAAAAACCATGACTGGTTTATGCAACAAAAGTGGGTAGGCATGGCCATGTATTGCCAGGGCTTTGCCGGCAACCTGGCCAATATGCGCGAAAAACTACCTTACCTGCAAGAACTGGGCATTAACCTGGTGCATATTTTGCCCATTTGTGACTGCCCGGAACAACAGAATGATGGCGGCTACGCGGTGCGCGACTTCAGGCAAGTCGACGCGCGCAACGGCAGCATGGCAGACCTCGAACAGCTAATCGCAGCGATGCAACAATCCGACATGTTGCTAACACTGGACGTGGTGGTCAACCACACCTCGGATGAGCATGCTTGGGCGAAACAGGCCAAACTTGGCGATCAGCAGTATCAGGACTATTACTATATGTACCCGGACCGTACCATTCCGGATATGTTCGAGGCCGCTATGCCCGAAGTGTTTCCTGAAAATGCACCGGGCAGCTTTACCTTGAATCCTGACACCGGTAAATGGGTGATGACGGTGTTCAACCAATATCAATGGGACCTCAATTACAGCAACCCGGCGGTTCTGATCGAAATGGTAGACATCATTTTATTCTGGGCTAATAAGGGGGTGGATATTCTGCGCCTAGATGCCGTGGCTTTTCTGTGGAAGAAAATAGGCAGTAGCTGCCAGAATGAGCGCGAGGCACACCTGATTCTGCAATTGCTCAAGGACTGTTGCCAGGTCACCGCACCAGGGGTTATTTTTATTGCCGAAGCGATTGTGGCGCCGATAGAAATCATCAAGTATTTTGGCGAAGACGCCATTAACGCCAAAGAGTGTGAGATCGCCTATAACGCCACCTTTATGGCGCTGTTATGGGACGCGGTTGCCACCAAACAAACCGTGCTACTCACCAGGGGGGTAGAAGACTTGCCAGAGAAACTGGACCGCGCCACCTGGCTCAATTACGTGCGCTGCCACGATGATATCGGCCTGGGCTTTAGCGACCGGGCCATTATTGCCGCCGGATTCGAACCCGTCTCGCACCGCCGCTTCCTGGTAGATTATTACACCGGCCATTATCCGGAATCCAATGCCCGTGGCTTTGCTTTTGGCGTCAATAAAAAGACCGGCGATGCCAGAATTTCAGGCGCTCTCGCTTCACTGGCCGGGCTGGAATCCGCACTCGCCAATCAGGACCAGCCTGCAATAGACAATGCTGTCCTCACTATCGTCTTGCTGCACAACCTGATCATGTCGTTTGGTGGCATCCCGCTACTTTATTATGGCGACGCGGTCGGCACCTTGAATAATGACAGCTACCTGCAAGATGAGAACAAAATGCATGATAACCGCTGGGTACACAGGCCAACGCTGGATTGGGAGGTATTGGCGCTCAAGAATGAAGCAGGCAGCGTGCAACAGCGCCTGTTCAGCCGAATCAAGCAACTCATTGCTATCCGCAAGGAAATTTCGGCGTTTGCCGACTTAAACAATCGCGAACTGATCGCACTTGATCATCCGCATTTATTCGCTTTTTACCGCTATGTGCAAACCGGCATGCACCCCAAAGTCGTGGTGATTGCCAATTTTGATACTGCCGCCCAAAGCGCTCCCTTGCAGGCATTCAGGCAAAAGGGCTTGTTTAAAACCCCGGTATTGACTGAGCTATATAGCGGTCAAACACTGCCTACTGATAAAGACAGCATAGAAATCCCCCCCTTAACCGCTTACTGGTTATCGACTTAAATCAATCAAAAGGAATGTGAAAAACAATGTCTTGGCTTACTTATTTAGGAATCGAAAATCCGACTGAAATGCTGGCACTGGTTAAAACCCTGCTACGCATTTTTGTCATTGTCGGCGTCGCCTACTTTCTCAACCGCCTAAGCAAACAACTGATTGTCAAACTCAGGGACCAATTGAACGCACGCAGTGCTGACAATATTGAAGAGATTAAGCGCATGAATACGCTGAGCATGGTGCTGCGTTACATCGTTACCACCGTGATCATGGCTATTACCATTGTCGAAATACTTCATGAATTGGGCATCTCCATCGCGCCCGTACTGGCGGCGGCAGGTGTCGTCGGCCTGGCGGTCGGTTTTGGCGCGCAAAGCCTGGTTAAGGATTACTTTAATGGCTTTTTTCTATTGCTGGAAAACCAGATTCGTAAGGATGATGTGGTTGAGATTGCCAATAAATCAGGCCTGGTGGAAGAAATTACACTCCGTTATATCAAGATGCGTGATTACGAAGGCAATGTACATTATGTGCCCAATGGCCAGATCACCACTGTGACTAACCGCTCACGCGATTTTGCCTATGCGGTGATGGATATCCGGGTGGGCTATGACGAAAATATCGCCAAGGTGATGCAGATTATGCACGAGGTCGGTGCCAGCATTCTGCAAGATGCGCAATTGCAGGACAAAGTACTGGATAAACTGGATATTGCCGGCGTAGACAACTTGGCGGAGTCTGCCGTGATTATCCGCTGCCGCATGAAGGTACGGCCTTTGGAACAATGGACCATCAAGCGTGAATATTTAAAACGGATTAAAAATGCATTCGATGCGCAGCAGATTGAAATTCCGTTTCCACACCTCACGGTCTACCAGGGCCCAGCGACTGAACCGCTGGCTGCTTAATAAAAAAGCGGGCACGATTGGCCTACCATTACAGGGCCCGCCTTTTTATGGCCGCTGAGCTTGCCGTTTTTGCTTGTAACGGTAGGCCAGCAGAATGAGGATACCGGCCACATTCGGCCACCAGATATACCAGTGAGACCAGGGAATCCCATCCACTTTGAAGTCAGAGATCGGCCAGAACATTGGCGTGGCAAAGTATTGCAGGCTATGAAATGGAAAATCCAGCGTGATATGAAACGGCCAGGCCAGCATGGCGAAAGCAATATCCTTGCGCCATATTGCCACCAGACCAATCACGGCAAAGGCAATCACAAAACTATGGCCAACGGTATAGGCAGGATAAATCCAGGCGGGCAATGTAGCCAGTGCAGGCTTGCCGAAGCTGTAATTGCCTTCTATCACCCGCAATAACAACAAGGCACCGAAAGAAATCAGGTCGGGCATGGCCCCCATCAGGGCAGCAAATTTGGGATAGGTGGGTTGAGCATTCTTGCGAAAGCCAAACAGGCCATAACCCCATAAAGCGTGACTAAAGGTGTCCATGCATATCTCCGAAAAATTAAGCAGCCAGTTGGCGGATGACCTCGGCAAGCTGTTCTGCCTGTGATTGCACTAGCCCCTGGTTTAAGCCTTCAACCATGACGCGGATTTTGGGTTCGGTGCCAGAAGCGCGTAGTAACACGCGGCCTTCACCATTAAGGGTGGTTTCCGCCTGTTTAACAGCGGTTTGCACCGCATCCTGGTTCAAATCCAGCTTTTGTTTGGTAGTGACATTAATCAGTACTTGCGGGTACAAGGTCAAATCTGCGCCCAACTGCTGTAACGTTTTACCGCTTTCGCGCACCGATTGCAGCACTTGCAACGCCGCAATAATGGCATCACCACTGGTATGTTTATCCAGCGTGAGAATATGGCCGGAATTTTCGCCGCCCAGCTTCCAGTTTTTGTCTTGCAATAACTCCAGCACATAACGATCGCCCACTTTGGCGCGGCCAAACGGAATCTGGTGTTTTTGCAGCGCATGCTCCAGTGCCAGGTTGGTCATGAGCGTGCCCGCCACACCGCCTTTAAGTTTGCCTTTGGCATACAGGCCCATGGCGATGATATACAGCAACTGGTCGCCATCCAGCAGATTCCCGGCGCCATCTACCATCATCACACGGTCACCATCACCGTCAAAGGCGATGCCAAGGTCCGCCTGGTGCTCAACCACGGCTTTTTGCAACGCCTGCGGATGCGTGGAACCCACGCCCTCATTGATATTGAGGCCATCCGGCTGGTTGCCAATAGAAATCACATCGGCGCCTAGCTCATGGAATACCGGCGGTGCCACGTGGTAAGTCGCGCCATGCGCGCAATCCAACACGATTTTGAGGCCGCGCAAGTCGAGATGGTTAGGGAAGGTACTTTTACAGAACTCTACATAGCGGCCAGCGGCATCATCGACGCGCTTGGCCTTGCCTAATTGCGCCGACTCCATGACTTGCATGGGTTTAGCTAATTCGGCTTCAATCGCATGCTCAATATCATCTGGCAACTTGGTGCCTTGCGCAGAGAAGAACTTGATGCCGTTATCGTAATACGGGTTATGCGAAGCTGAAATCACGATGCCGGCCTGTGCACGCAAGGCACGCGTCAGGTAAGCCACGGCAGGTGTTGGCATGGGGCCGGTAAGCAACACATCTACACCAGCTGCCGACAAGCCGGCTTCCAGTGAAGCCTCCAGCATATAGCCAGAAATACGCGTATCTTTACCAATCAGCACCGTCGGGCGTTTACCCGCGGGCAAGTGCTCGTGGCTCGCCAGTACACGCCCAGCGGCATAGCCCAGCTTCATCACAAATTCCGGGGTGATCACGGATTCGCCCACGCGACCACGAATACCATCGGTGCCAAAATACTGTTTACTCATCGCTCTTATCCTTCTCTTGCTTGTTCTTTTGTCTGTTTGGTTACTGCAACGCTGCCACGACCTTGAGTGCTTCAACGGTCGCTTTGACATCATGCACGCGTAATAAATGCGCACCTTGCATGGCACTGATCACCGCCGCTGCCACACTGGCATGCAGGCGCGCATCCACATCATTACCAGTCATTTGTCCCAAGACTGACTTACGTGACAATCCAACTAGCAAGGGGCAATGTAAATCCAGCAACTGTGGCAAGGCTTTAGCCAATGCAATATTGTGCGCCCGGGTTTTACCAAAACCAAAGCCGGGGTCCAGCATAATGCGATCCTGCGCAATGCCCGCAGTCAGGCATGCATCTCGCTGTTCGCATAAAAACTGTTTTACTTCAGCGACCACATCATCATAGTGTGGCTCTAGCTGCATAGTTTGCGGCGTACCCTGCATATGCATAATACAGACACCGGCATGGCTATTAGCCACCGCTTCCAAGGCCCCTTTTTCCTGTAATCCACGGATGTCATTCACAATGCTGGCACCAGCGGCAATCGCGGCACGCATGACCTCCGGTTTATAGGTATCTATCGAAATAGGGACAGGGATATCACGCGCAATCAATGCTTCAATCACCGGGATCACACGTTGCAGCTCTTCTGCCAGTGGTACTGGCGTCGCATTCGGCCGCGTCGATTCGCCGCCAATATCAAGTACCGCAGCGCCCTGCTCTATCAAGGCCAGGGCATGAGCAACGGCGAAATCAACCTGGTTAAACTGGCCGCCATCTGAAAAAGAGTCTGGCGTGACATTGATAATCCCCATGACCTTGGGCGTATCCAAATCGAGGCGAAAGCGGCCACAGTGAAATTGCATGTGTGATTGATTTTCCAAAAAATAAAGGCTGGCAAATGCCAGCCTTGTTATTTTAACTTAAAGCCCGGTTGCAAAATACCCGGTTAATCAATGTTAGGTATTACTTTCAGTGTCATCGCCTTTAGCCGTTGGTTGTGGCGTCGGGTTCACCATCGGACCTGTGCCGCTGCCACCGGAACTGATGGTTGGGCCATTTTTAGGCTTAGGCGCACGCACTGGCAAACCAGCCATAATGTCATTTACCTGATCTGCATCAATGGTTTCAAACTCCATCAGGGCTTTAGTCATGGCTTCAACCTTGTCGCGGTTATCTTCCAGCAATTTGCGCGCAATGCCATATTGCTCATCCAGAATGCGACGGATTTCAGCATCGACCTTTTGCTGCGTCGCTTCAGACACAGTACGGGAAGACATATTGCCCATCCATGAATCCTGCTCGCTACCGGCATACACCATGGTGCCTAAACTATCAGACATACCAAACTTGGTCACCATATCGCGTGCCATTTTAGTGGCACGTTCAAAGTCGTTTGACGCGCCCGTAGACATTTGATGCATGAAAATCTCTTCGGCAATACGGCCACCAAACAGAATCGAAATATCTTCCAGCATTTTGTCTTTGTAGTTGCTGATGCGGTCGTGCTCAGGCAACTGCCAGGTCAGGCCCAAAGCCCAGCCACGCGGCATAATTGTCACTTTATGTACAGGATCCGCTTTTGGCAACAACTTGGCCACGACAGCATGGCCGGATTCATGATAAGCCGTGTTCAAACGCTCTTCTTCACGCATCACCATAGACTTGCGCTCAGGGCCCATGAAGATTTTGTCTTTAGCATCTTCAAAGTCCTGCATATCCACCGTGCGCTTGTTGCGACGCGCGGCAAATAGCGCAGCTTCATTCACCAGGTTAGCCAGGTCAGCACCACTAAAGCCTGGCGTACCACGGGCCAGAATATCCGCTCTGACATCTGGATCACTCGGCACTTTACGCATATGCACGTTTAAGATCTGTTCGCGACCCTTGATGTCAGGCAGGCCAACCATCACCTGGCGGTCAAAACGACCTGGACGTAATAGCGCTTTATCCAGCACATCAGCACGGTTAGTCGCGGCAATCACAATCACGCCGGAGTTTGCCTCAAAACCATCCATCTCAACTAGCATCTGGTTCAGGGTTTGCTCGCGCTCATCGTTACCACCACCAGTACCCGCACCACGATGGCGACCTACTGCGTCGATCTCGTCAATAAACACGATACAAGGTGAGTTTTTCTTGGCGGTTTCAAACATGTCACGCACACGCGCAGCACCTACACCGACAAACATTTCTACAAAGTCAGAACCGGAGATACTGAAGAAAGGCACTTTGGCTTCACCGGCAATCGCGCGTGCCAGCAAGGTTTTACCAGTCCCTGGCGGGCCAACCATCAATACACCACGTGGAATACGGCCGCCCAGCTTCTGGAACTTGCTCGGGTCTTTGAGGAACTCAACCAGTTCAGCAACTTCTTCTTTGGCTTCATCACAACCCGCTACATCAGCAAAGGTGGTGCTATTGTTAGACTCGTCCAATTGACGTGCCTTGCTTTTGCCAAACGAGAATGGACCACCGCCCTTGCCACCACCTTGCATCTGGCGCATAAAGAAAATCCAGACGCCAATCAGTAGCACCATAGGGAACCAGGAGACAAAAATACTCATGAGCATAGACTCATGCTCTTCCGGCTTGGCTTCAACAATCACGTTATTTTTCAGCAGATCGGACACCAGCCATGGGTCTGAAGGCGTGAAGGTATCGTAGTTTTTACCTTCATTGGTTGTCACATGCAATGAACGGCCATCAATTTGGACTTTTGCAACACGGCCATCTCTGACCTCTTGCATAAATTGTGAGTAAACCACTTGACCACTACTTCTGCCGGTGCCGGTAAATTGATTAAATACCGTCATCAGCAACAAGGCGATCGCTACCCAAATCGCGATATTTTTCAATAGATTATTCAAGGTGGTTCCTTAATTTAAAATCGAAAGGCAGGGAGGTCCCTATCTGGAACAATGGAGGCAAAACCAAACTTTTCAAGCCTTTAATGGCATTGTATACCCAATTTTTTGCTTATGCGACGAAAACTAAACGCTAAAAAGCATTGCAATTCAAGCTTTACGTTGCAAGCCCAGCAAATAAACTTCACTACTGCGATCACGTGAGGCTTTGGGTTTACGTGTCACTACTTTTTCAAATTGACCCCGCATTTGTTTCACAATTTCGTCAAATCCGCTGCCAATAAACACTTTGACCAGAATATTGCCACCTGGTTTCAGCCATTGTTGACAAAAATCCAGCGCCAGCTCGGTCAGGTAGGTCGCGCCCGCCTGATCAACATCTTTCAAACCACTCATATTCGGCGCCATATCAGCAATGACCAAATCGACAGGTTTGCCATTGAGTGAAGCTTCCAACTTCTGCAGTACCTCTTCTTCACGAAAATCGCCACAAATAAACTCCACGCCAGGAATCGGATGCATGTCCAGAATATCCAGCGCAATCACGCGCCCCTGGCCTTTAATGCGCTGCACCGCCACCTGTGACCAGCTACCTGGCGTGGAACCCAGGTCCACTACCGTCATACCTGGTTTGATCAATTTGTCCTTGTCGTCGATTTCCAGCAATTTATAGGCAGCGCGTGCACGATAGCCGTCTTTTTGCGCGCGTTTCACGAACTCGTCGTTCAAGTGTTCCTGCATCCAGGCTTTACTGGTTTTAGAGGGTTTCATAGGGGGAATTCCTGCTTCATGCTAAAATACTGATTGTTTTCAAGGAAATTTTTGCATGCAATTAAACAGCAAACAAATCGCTTATTTACGTGGCTTGGCGCACAATTTAAACCCGGTGGTCATGTTAGGCAACAATGGCCTCACTGATGCCGTGTTAAAAGAAATTGATGTCAGCCTCAATGCCCACGAACTGATTAAAGTGCAAGTAGCCGGTGATGATCGCGAATTACGCAAATCATTACTGACTGATATCGCGGATAAAACCAATGCGATTGCCGTGCACCATATTGGCAAACAGCTGGTGTTTTACCGCGCCAGCGAAACGGTGAAAGCCTCGGCCAAGATCGTGATTCCAAAGCTGTAGAATGACAGATGTAAAATCACGGCTCTAAAAGATCATCAATAAAAAACGCGCTAATGAAAGCGCGTTTTTATTTGCTTCTAGCTGGATTTAATCACCAGCCAGACACCTAGCAAACATTCCACCAAGTAAGCAATGCTGGCAATGCCGTGCCAGGTTTTAAAACGGCTGGCAAATACACTTTGCATCACATCATTCGGCAAAGCGCTTGCCTTTAATTGCGCCAGCAGCGGCTGAATGCCAAACTCACCGATCAGCACCAGTACCCACATCAGGAAGACCACCCAGAACAAGCCTTGCTTGAACGCAGAGAAACCATCATTTGCCAGGCGCTGTATCAGCAACCATAAGCCACTCGCCAAGCCAATATAGCTGACAATGCTAAACAGTTTTCCAGCCACTAGACCCGCTAATTGGCGATCTGGAATGGTTTGGAACAAGACACTGGCGGTGATGGCCGTCATCCATAATGCGCCCACCCACGCTGTCAATAACAGCGGATTAATCCAACCTGTGAGTCCTGCTTGTTTGGCCATGGCCGTGCACTCCTAAATATAGAGCACTTCAATAATTTCGTACTCTTTGACGCCGCCTGGTGATTGTACTTCAACCACTTCGCCTTCAGACTTGCCAATCAGGCCACGCGCAATCGGTGAGCTGACAGAAATCTTGCCGTTTTTAATATCCGCTTCATCTTCACCAACGATCTGGTAGGTTTTGGCATCACCAGAATCCAGGTCTTCAAAACGCACAGTGGCACCAAACACCACGCGGCCTTCCGCGTTCAACATGGTTGGATCAATCACTTGCAAGTTAGACAACTTGGCTTCCAGTTCGGAGATACGGCCTTCGATAAAGCTTTGACGCTCTTTGGCAGATTCGTATTCAGCATTCTCAGACAAGTCACCCTGTGCACGCGCTTCAGCAATCGCCTGAATGATATTAGGGCGATCTACCGCACGCAAACGTTGTAATTCTTCTTTGAGCAATTCTGCACCAAGCACGGTCACAGGAATTTGATGTACTGCCATGTTGAAATACCTTCAAAAAATAAGTATAAAAAAAATAAACCACACCCGAAAGAGCGTGGCTTATTTCAAATATCAATTACGTCTATGCAATTGAACTTAAGTGTAAGTTAAGCCAGGCGTTTGTGCAAGTCCTGCACTGAGTAGACATTCATGTCCTTGCTTTGCGCCATGCCGATACAAGCGGCACGTGCACCAGCCAAGGTCGTGTAATACGTGACCTTGTTTTGCAGCGCGCTGCGACGAATCTCGTAAGAATCCGTAATGGCTTTCTTATCCTCAGTCACATTGACAATCAAACTGATCTCATCGTTCTTGATCATGTCGACAATATGCGGGCGACCTTCGGCCACTTTGTTCACAGGAGACACGTCCAGACCTTGCTGTGACAAGGCACGTGCGGTGCCTTTTGTCGCCACCAGGGTAAAGCCAAGTTTGACCAGATCTTTGGCAATGTCGATCACTTTTGCGTGGTCTTCGTTGCGCACACTGATAAACGCCTTGCCACCAGTAGGCATTTTCACAGAAGCACCCAGTTGCGACTTCACAAATGCTTCAGCAAACGTCGTGCCTACGCCCATGACTTCGCCAGTCGACTTCATTTCCGGCCCCAGAATAGTATCGACACCCGGGAACTTGATGAAGGGGAACACGGCCTCTTTCACTGAGTAATAAGGTGGCACGACTTCTTTGGTGACACCTTGTGACTTCAGTGATTGACCTGCCATGCAACGCGCGGCAATCTTCGCCAGTTGCAAACCACAGGCTTTGGATACGAACGGTACTGTACGCGATGCACGCGGGTTGACTTCCAGCACGTAGACCACTTCACCTTGTTCGGTATTTTGCACCGCAAACTGCACGTTCATCAGGCCTTTAACGCCCAAGGCTTTGGCCATTTGTACGGTTTGTTTGCGCAGCTCATCCTGCAGGCTGTCGCTCAGGCTATAAGGGGGCAATGAACAGGCGGAGTCACCAGAGTGCACACCGGCTTGTTCCACGTGCTGCATGATACCGCCGATCAACACGTCTTCGCCGTCGCTCAACGCATCCACGTCGACTTCAATCGCGTCATTGAGGAAACGATCCAGCAAGACCGGAGATTCGTTAGAGACTTTTACCGCCTCACGCATATAGCGCTCAAGCTGGCTTTGCTCATGCACGATTTCCATGGCGCGACCACCCAATACGTAAGAAGGACGCACCACCAATGGGTAACCAATCTCCGTCGCCAGGCGAATCGCCTCTTCTGGCGCACGCGCAGTACGGTTAGGTGGCTGCTTCAGGTTGAGTTTATGCAACATTTGCTGGAAACGCTCACGGTCTTCCGCACGGTCAATCGCGTCTGGCGTGGTACCGATGATAGGCACACCGGCTTTTTCCAGGTCACGTGCCAATTTCAATGGCGTTTGGCCACCGTATTGCACAATCACGCCGACCGGTTTTTCAATATTGACGATCTCGAGTACATCTTCCAGGGTCACTGGCTCGAAGTACAAGCGGTCAGACGTATCGTAATCAGTAGAAACTGTCTCCGGGTTACAGTTCACCATAATGGTTTCATAACCATCTTCGCGCATGGCGAAGGCCGCATGTACGCAGCAATAATCAAACTCAATACCCTGGCCAATCCGGTTAGGACCACCACCCAATACCATGATCTTTTTGTTATTGGTTGGCTGTGATTCGCACTCTTCTTCATAAGTGGAATACATATACGCAGTGTTGGTCGCAAACTCTGCCGCACAGGTATCCACGCGTTTGTACACTGGGCGCACATTCAGTGCCTGACGGAACGCACGCACCGCGTGCTGATCCGTGTTCAGCAATTTAGCCAAGCGGCGGTCAGAGAAGCCTTTACGCTTCAGGCTAAACAGCGTTTCCTTGTTCAAATCTGCCAATGACTTCACCGACAGCGACAGTTCCAGCTTGATGATTTCTTCAATCTGTACCAGGAACCAGCGGTCGATTTTGGTGATATCAAAGATCTCGGCAACACTCATGCCCAGGCGGAAAGCATCTGCCACATACCAGATACGCTCAGGGCCAGGCTCACCCATTTCCTTCACGATACGGTCTTTGTCATCGGTGACAGAATCCAGGCCATCAACGCCCACTTCCAGGCCACGCAAGGCTTTCTGGAAAGACTCCTGGAAGCTACGGCCCATGGCCATCACTTCACCCACAGACTTCATCTGTGTGGTCAAGCGGCTATCGGCCTGTGGGAATTTCTCGAAAGCGAAACGCGGCACTTTGGTCACCACGTAGTCAATCGATGGCTCAAACGAAGCTGGCGTCTGACCACCCGTAATTTCATTACGCAATTCATCCAGGGTAAAACCCACGGCCAATTTGGCGGCCACTTTGGCAATCGGGAAACCAGTGGCTTTGGAGGCTAGCGCAGATGAGCGCGACACACGCGGGTTCATCTCAATCACGATCATGCGGCCATCATCAGGGTTGATGGCAAACTGCACGTTAGAACCGCCGGTATCAACGCCAATTTCACGCAGCACCGCCAATGAGGCGTTACGCATGATCTGGTATTCTTTGTCGCTCAGCGTTTGTGCTGGCGCCACCGTGATACTGTCGCCAGTATGCACACCCATCGGGTCCAGGTTTTCAATCGAACAGATGATGATGCAGTTGTCCGCTTTGTCGCGCACTACTTCCATCTCGTATTCTTTCCAACCCAGCAGTGACTCTTCAATCAGCAATTCGTTGGTAGGTGACGCATCCAGGCCGCGTTCGCAAATGGCGATAAACTCTTCGCGGTTATAAGCAATCCCGCCGCCGCTGCCACCCATGGTGAATGAAGGGCGGATAATCGCAGGATAACCAATCGTTGCCTGCACTTGCAGTGCCTCTTCCAGGCTATGCGCAATCGCAGAGCGTGCAGAACCCAGACCGATTTTGGTCATGGCTTCTTTAAATTTCTGGCGATCTTCGGCTTTATCAATCGCTTCTTTAGATGCGCCAATCAGCTCGACATTGAACTTCTGCAATACGCCATGCTTGTCCAGATCCAGCGCACAGTTGAGCGCAGTCTGGCCACCCATGGTAGGCAACAAAGCATCCGGACGCTCTTTTTCGATGATTTTTTCCACCATCTGCCAGGTAATTGGCTCGATGTAGGTCGCATCCGCCATTTCCGGGTCGGTCATGATGGTCGCCGGGTTAGAGTTCACCAAAATAACGCGGTAACCTTCTTCACGCAAAGCCTTACAGGCTTGCGCACCTGAATAGTCGAACTCACAGGCTTGCCCAATGACAATGGGACCGGCACCGATAATCAGAATACTTTTAATGTCAGTTCTTTTTGCCATTAGATGGACTTTCTTTCTTGCATTAACTGGATAAAGCGGTCAAACAACACGCTCATTTCTTGCGGACCCGGGCTGGCTTCAGGGTGACCCTGGAAGCTGAATGCTGGTTTGTCCGTACGCGCAATGCCTTGCAGACTGCCATCAAACAAAGACACATGCGTCACTTTGACATTGGCTGGCAAGGTCGCAGGATCGGCGGCAAAACCATGGTTCTGGCTGGTGATATACACACGCTTGCTTTCAACATCCTGCACTGGATGGTTAGCGCCGTGGTGACCAAATTTCATCTTCAATGTTTTGGCACCGCTGGCAAGGGCCAGCAATTGGTGGCCCAGACAAATACCAAACGTTGGGATACCAGTATCAACCAGTGTTTTAATCGCGCTAATCGCGTAATCACATGGCTCTGGGTCGCCAGGGCCGTTAGACAGGAAAATACCATCAGGCTGATAAGCCAAGGCTTGCTCTGCTGTCGCCTGTGCTGGCAACACCGTGACCTTACAGCCTCGCGAGACCAGCATGCGCAGAATGTTGCGTTTCACACCGTAGTCAAACGCAACCACGTGGAATTGTGACTCAGCCTTTTTACTGAAGCCTGCGCCTAATTGCCACTCGGCCTCAGTAAACTCGTAAGGCTGGGTACAGCTCACCACTTTGGCCAGGTCCATGCCAGCCAGGCCAGGGAAGCCATTCGCCAAAGCCAGTGCCTGCGCTTCATCGACAGACTCACCAGCCATAATACAGCCAGCCTGAGCGCCTTTTTCACGCAGAATACGGGTCAGTTTGCGGGTATCGATATCAGCAAGTGCCACCACATTGTTGGCCTTGAGATAATCAGAGAGATTTTGTTCACTGCGGAAATTGCTTTCCAATAAGGGCAAGTCACGAATAATCAGACCCGCAGCATAGACTTTGCCTGACTCGACATCTTCACTATTGGTACCGTAGTTACCAATGTGCGGATAAGTCAGTGTCACAATTTGTTCGGTATAGGAAGGATCGGTAAGAATTTCCTGATAACCGGTGATGGAAGTGTTAAACACCACCTCACCGACCGTATGACCGGAAGCGCCAATGCTAATGCCCTTAAAAACAGTTCCATCTGCTAACACTAAAATCGCTGGAATTGTTTTTGACACCTTTAGCTCCTTAAGTTTGATACGAAACACATCGTTTAGAGGGTTCATCGCATCGCCAGAAACCGGGTTCAAGCTGCGGTGAATAGATGTGCAAAACGGGAAAAGCTTGTTGGACTCTTCCCGTTCAGAATTAAAGCATTATAGCGCAAATCGACTGCCCACTCAAGGGCAACTGACAGTCAACATTCGTTTAGCTTCTTAAATAATGCAGAGACTAAACACTAGCTTATATCAGGTTTTATCAAAGCCCAGCACGTCGCGCATATCAAACAAGCCTTGCGGTTTATCTGCCAAAAACTTGGCCGCACGCAATGCACCTTGCGCAAAGGTGGCGCGGCTAGAAGCCTTGTGGGTTAGCTCTACACGCTCACCCACACCGGCCAGCACCACCGTATGGTCACCCACCACATCACCGCCGCGCAAGGTTGCAAAACCTATGGTGCCGGTTTCGCGCTCACCAGTCACCCCTTCACGCGCGTACACTGCGCAGTCCTTTAAAGCTTTATCTATGCCTTTAGCTGCAGCTTCACCCAGGCGCAATGCCGTGCCTGATGGCGCATCTACTTTGTGACGATGATGCATTTCGACCACTTCAATATCGTAGCCTTCATTGAGCACGCGCGCAGCTTGCTCAACCAAGTTAATCAGCAAGGTCACACCGACACTCATATTCGGCGCGAACACCACGCCTATTTTTTTGGCGGCCGCTTCAATACTGGCTTTTTCAGTCTCATTAAAACCAGTGGTGCCGATCACCAACTTTACATTTGCTTGCTGGCAAGCTTGCAAGTACTGCATGCTAGCTTCCGGACGCGTAAAGTCTACCAACACATCCGCGCCTTGCAATGCAGCAGCGATGTCAGCGCTGATTTTAACGCCAGTTTGTTTACCAAACTGCTCACCTGCATCACGCCCTATCATCGCGCTCTCTGCGCGATCCAGTGCGGCATGCAGTTGCAAACCACTATCAGAAAAAACACCCTCTAATAAGGCATGCCCCATGCGACCAGACACCCCAGCAATCACAACTTTCAACATCACTCGCTCAATCATTCTTTAATAATTTAGGATTAAAACCCGATTTGTTCCAGTACGCCGTCCAGATGCTCCGAGCTACCTTCCGGCGCAGTCACCTGTTGTTTGGCGGCAGGAACATCTGCACCAGTAGCAGCGCTTTCACGCACGATCAACCAACGGTTGCTGGCAGCATCCAGTTTCAACTCCAGCCGCTTGACCATCTCATCACTAAACGCTTTCGAAGCGTATTTTTGCGTGAAAGTCACAATGGCGCCATCGCCATCGCGGCTGACATGCACATCTGCCAGCTCCAGGCTGATCTTACCCTGCTGTGGAGACAAGCGCTTTTTACGTTGCGCCTCCCATACAGCACGACTAGGCAAGCCTTCGGGCACAAAAGCCGGGGAGTAAGCCGCAAAATAGGCACTGGTATTTTTACTACGCCAGGCCTGCGCCCACGATTGAATCGCAGCATCCACGCTGGCATCAGCCGCAACCACCACACTGGCATCAGAGGCACTTACGGCTGGCACATTGGCTTTTACTGGCTCAGTCGCCGCAACCACAGCAGCGGCAGCGGCCTCTGTACGCTCACGTGTAATTAACCAGCGCTTTTGTGCGGGCTCATAACGCAACTCCAGCGTTTTGTTTAAGGTGTCTTTATAGGCTTTGGCCGCATACTTCTGCTCAAACTGCACAGTAGCTGTCGAGCCATCACGCTGCACCTGCATATTATTGAGCACCAGCGTAATGTTACCTGCCGCAGACAAGCGTTGTCTGCGCTGTGCTTCCCAGGCTTTTTTGGATGGCAAGCCTTCGGGAACGAAATCAGGCGCATAGGCTGCCAGGTAGGTTTTAACGTTTTGAGTCCGCCAGGCCTGTGCCCAGCCAGCAACGGCCTGATTAACCTCAGCATCGCCTGCGGGTGCTTCCTGTGTTGCCGCCGGTGCTTGCTCAGCCGATTTCGCGGCGGCCTGCACAGGCTTACCTTCGGTAGCAGCCAATGCGGCGGCAGTTGGCGCCACAGGTTTCACCATCGGCTTGGTCACGGCTGGCGGTGGTGGCAGTTCTGGCTCAGGTTCGGGCTCTGGCAGTTGCTCGGCCACAAATGTCGGGGACGGCTCAGCCGCGTGATCCGCTTTAGGCGCAACGCCTTTTTCAGTCACCTGATGCGCTTCAGCATCTGTCACTGGCGCGTTGGCTTCAGCCATATTGCCTTTGACCATTTCCTGCTCGCTTGGCACCACCGGCGCCACATACTCCCCTTCAGGGATATATGGAATCACCTCATCATCCTCAACCGCAGCCACTGTTGCCGCTTTAGAGGCTGGCACAGGTGGCGATACCGGTTTGGCTGCGGGTGCGGCCGCTTTTTTAGTTTGGGCTGGCTTCACCGCCGCTGCTGTCACGGCCGCTGCCGCAACCACAGGGGCGGTAATCTTGCTCGCAGCAGGTGCCGCTTTGACTACCGGCGGCAATACAGGCTCAGGCGCGGCAACCTCGGCTGGTGCAGCCGCTGGCTCTGGTTGAAACACCGGTGGCGGCTCTACAGTATCGGCAATTTGCGCGGCCATTTCTTTGTCGTTCACGACATGCGCCTTGGCTTCAGTGACCTGATTAGCTGTCGCATCGGTGTTGCCCTTGGCCATCTCTTGTGGCGTAGGCATAGCAGCATATTCGCCTTCCGGGATATATGGCACCACCTCTTCAGCAGCGACGGGCGTGCTAGTTGCCGCAGCAGCTTGCACGTTGGCAGGCTCGTTTGTATTAGATTGTATTGATTTAGCTTCTGTCGCAGCCACGGCAGCGGTTGCTGTGTCGCTGGCAACGCCGTCTTCGACTTTCCAGAATTTCAGCTTATCGGTCCAGGCCTGCTCTTTTTCAGCGTCCACTTTTTTCTGTGGTGCTTCTGCAATGGTTTTAATGTCAGGATTTTCTGCAGATGGAATCACATCACCGCGCACAGACACCAGGCTATCTTTGTCAAAATCAAGGATCACCCGGCGTTTTTCAACCACCGCGCCCTGTTTGCGCAACTCGTAAAAATAATCCCAGCGGTTATCACGGAAACTATCTACAATCAGCGGAGTCCCCATAATGTAACGCACTTGCGTGCGTGTCATGCCTGGGCGTAGTTGCAACAACATTTTAGAGGTAACCACATTACCCTGCTGCACTTCCATCTTGAACGGCTTAAGTGAAGGAAGTTTGGCACCGCACCCACTCTCCAGAGATGCGACAGCCAACACAAATAAGATAGAATTACGCATTGGATTCACTTTATAATCGGTATTATTGAGAATAATCATTAATATACCACGTAGTTTCGCCAATCAAGTATGGCAGGCGACTTAAGGCGTGACAAAACTTAACGACAGACAACACCAATGGACAAAACCTATGCATGATCCCAAAGAACTTAAAAATGCAGGCCTCAAAGCGACGCTACCGCGTCTGAAAATTCTGGAGCTGTTTGAAAATAGCGAGCAGCGCCACCTGTCTGCCGAGGACATTTACAAAATCATGATTACCAATGGTGAAGACGTGGGCCTGGCAACGGTTTACCGCGTTTTGACCCAGTTTGAGCAAGCGGGGCTGCTGGTACGCCACCACTTTGAAAGTGGCAAAGCCGTGTTTGAAATGAATGAAGGCAGCCATCACGACCATATTGTTTGCGTGAAATGTGGCCGCGTTGAAGAGTTTTACGACGAAGAAATCGAAAAAAGACAAAAAGCAGCAGCAGAGCAGTATGGCTTCAGCATGCAAGACCACTCACTGACCATTTATGGCCTGTGCAAAAAACAACCTTGCACTGAATAATCACCACTATTATGGGTTGATGCTCTTCGGCGAGCATTGGCCCATCGCACCTCTGCTTGCCTGAACTCACCCCTACCCCAGCACATTACGCTACCGGATTTGCGCCTGTCGCTAGTCCCGATGCGCGTATTCTGATTCTGGGCACCCTGCCTGGCATCGCGTCACTCAAACAGCAACAATATTACGCACATCCGCAAAATGCTTTCTGGCGCATATTGGAACGACTATTCGATATCCCGGCAGATGCGCCTTACCACATGCGCTGCCAATCTGCACAAGATCATGGACTAGCGATTTGGGACGTTTGCCATGCAGCACAACGCACAGGCAGCCTGGACAGTAACATTCAGGGGCACAGCATTATTGCCAACGACATCAACGGACTATTAAAGACCTGTCCACACATCGCGCTGATTGCCTGTAATGGCCAAGCTGCTGCACAATTGTTCAAAAAACACATTCGTCTTGCACGCGCAATCAATACTGTGCTGCTGCCCTCAACCAGCCCCGCCAATGCGAGATTACGGTTTGAGGAAAAACTGGCGCAATGGCAGGTGCTGAAACAACACCAAGAAGCGCAATAGATCAAAAAAAACGGCCTGACATGTCAGGCCGCGCTGTTAACAATCGCTATTTATCTGGCGAACACTTTATTGGTGACTATGGCGACTGCCCCAAGCACAATCGAAATCACGCCCATGAACAGATTGCCCTTGTCACCACAGACGATGCAGTGCACCCCGCCCGGTGTAATCATCAACCCACCAATAACAATCACCCAGGCCCAAGCTACTAATCCTACCCATCTATACATATGAATCTCCTCAGCATTTAATGTGAACAAAGCAGCGAATCGCAGTGACGCTATTGAAAACAATAATTAATATAATTTAACAATAGGTGAAGAGATTAAAGCACGATTCCAGACAGCAATCAACGCCAAGCCATAGGAGAGGGAAAATAAACATCAGGAGAAATAAACCGGCGACTTGCAAATACATCTGCAAGCGCTATAGCCACACACCATGTGCGACTATGCATTGAAGCGATCAGGCCAGATTAGCCTGTAACATTTCCCGCGCATGATCGCGCGTGGTTTCGGTGATCTGTAAGCCGCCCAGCATGCGGGCAACCTCTTCTACACGCTCATGCGCATCCAGCGTGCGAATCCTGCTCAAGGTCGTGCCATGCTGTTCGGACTTGCTGACTTGCCAATGTTGTTGCGCCTGCGCAGCCACTTGCGCCAAATGGGTAATCACCAGTACCTGCCTGTGCTGACCCAACTGGCTTAGCAGCTTGCCAACCACCTCCGCTACGCCGCCGCCGATACCGACATCGACCTCATCAAAAATCATGCATGGCACAGTGCCCAATGAGGCCGTGGTCACCTGCAAGGCCAGGCTGATACGCGACAACTCACCACCGGAAGCGACCTTATTGAGTGGACGCGGCTCCACCCCGGCATGACCGGCGACCAGAAATTCAACCTGCTCCAGGCCATGTGCCGCAGGTTCTCCTGGGGTTAAAGCAACAGCAAACTGGCCACCTTTTAATGATAAAGCCTGCATTTGTTCGCTAATGGTTTTTGCCAGCTTGTTCGCCGCTTGCTGCCTGCTAGATGACAGCTGTGCAGCCTGCGCTTGATAGCTTTGCCAGGCGAATTGCACCTGTTTTGCCAAGGCACCATCATCCGCAAAACTTTCCAGCTCGGCCATGCGGCCCAATTGCGCGGCCAATAAATCTGGCAACTCATCTGGTTTAACGCGGAATTTACGCGCAGCACCATGAATCGCCTGTATGCGCGACTCCACTTCGGCCAGGCGCGCCGGATCCAGTTCACTTTTCTGCAAGTAACGATTCAAGGCACGGCTGGCTTCTTCCAGTTGCACTACGGCAGAATCGAGCGTTTCTAGCATAGGCTGCAAACCGATATCAATCGCCTGCAGCTCCGCCAGCCTGGCTTGCGCTTGCGACAGTAAATCCAGCGCATTCACTTCATCGCCTTCACTCATCATCTGCAGACTGGCTTCCATGCCACTGAGCAGGCTGGCACCATTGCTCAGCCGGGCATGCTCTTGCTGCAAAGCTGCCCATTCTTCAATGGCAAACCCCAGTTGTTTGAGCTCACGCGTGCTATCGCGCAATACGGCCAACTCATCGGCAAACTGGCTGGCATTTTTTTCATACGCCAATTGTTGCTGATGCAACTGCGACCACTCTTTATACAGTGTGCCAACTTGCTTGGCTAATGGCGTTGCTTGCGCATAAGCATCCAGAATCTCGCGCTGGGTAGCAACTTTCAGTAAGGAGTGGTGCGCATTCTGGCTATAGATATCAATCAGGGTTTCGCCAATGTCGCGCAATTGGCCAACGGTGGCCGACGCACCATTGATAAACGCACGGCTACGGCCATCGGCATAAATGACACGGCGTAAAATCAGGGCATCGTCGACATCGATTTCTTGCGCTTGCAGCCACTCGCGCGCAGGCAGATTATTGCGGATATCGAAGGTGGTGGAAATTTCGGCCTTTTCGCAGCCTTTGCGCGTCACATCGCCTTCATTACGTGCGCCCAAGCTCAAAGACAAAGCATCAATCAGAATTGATTTCCCTGCCCCGGTCTCGCCGGTGAGCGCGGTATATCCCGCTGAGAACTCTAGTTCCAGCGTATCAACAATCACAAAATCTCGGATAGAAAGGGCTTGTAGCATGGGCTTTTTGTACGGGCCTGGTTAGCCCCAGTTTAATTTGTTACGCAACATATCAAAATAACAATAATCTTTGGGATGTACCAGTTGAATTTCTTGTGGCGCACGTTCAATGCGCACATGATCTCCCACCATCAGCGGATATTGTCCCTGTCCATCGTAACTGATTTGGGCATCGGCGGCATTCACCACTATCACCTCAATCACGCTACATGCTGGCACTGTAATCGGCCGGTAACTAAGCGTATGCGGGCTGATAGGCACAATCGAAATCGCTTCCAGATCCGGATGCATAATCGGGCCACCCGCAGACAATCCATATGCCGTGGTGCCCGTTGGGGTGGTGAGAATCAAGCCATCAGACCGCTGACGCGAGACAAATTGTCCATCCACATGTACTTCCAGCTCAATCAGACGGAAAGCACTTTTAATCACCACATCATTCAACGCAACGGTGTGTTCTATGGCCTGCCCGGCACGTGTCACCACTGACTGCAGCAGCATGCGAGACTCCAGCTGACACTCTCCTTGCAGGATTTTATCAATCTCAACCAGCATATGATCAGTTTGCAAGTCGGTCAAAAAACCGAGGCGGCCACGATTAATACCGATGAGTGGCACACCGGTATCACGCAAGGCGCGACCCACACTCAGCATGGTGCCATCGCCGCCCATCACGACCACCAGGTCAGCCTTGCTGCCTATATCATCCAGGCTAGCCAGTTCAAAACCTTCATCATCCACAAATTGTGCCGTGCGCTCTTCAATGCAAACATGCAAGCCCTGAGACAGCAGGTGATGCGCCAAACGGGTCAAATCACTTTGCATGTGCTGCAAGGCGATGGCATCCATGTATTTTCCAACAATGGCAACGGAACGGAATGTAGATTGCATGGCCGCATTAAAGCATAGAAGCCCACAACTGAAAAGCGCAAGGGGCTGTTATCCTGAGCGTAAATGGTGCAAAATTTGAAACACGGCAACAAGGTGGTTAAAAGTGGATAAACGCGCGCAAATTTTGCTAAAAACGCTGGTGGAACATTACATCAGTGAGGGGCAGCCTATCGGCTCCCGTACCCTGCTTCAACATTCAGGCCTCGATGTCAGTCCGGCGACCATCCGCAACGTGATGAGTGACCTCGAACAATTAGGCTTTATTACCAGTCCGCATACTTCGGCTGGCAGGGTGCCCACTAAAAAAGGCTACCGCCTGTTTGTCGATTCGCTGATGACGGTGCAACCACTGGACCAGCGCGCCATGACGCAACTGAAAAGCGGCTTATCCTCGCCTAACCAGCAAGCGCTGATCAACAGTGCCGCCGACATGCTGTCGCAACTGACCCAGTTTGCCGGCTTGGTGATGATCCCGAAACGCACACGTAACGTCCTGAAACATCTTGAATTCCTGCATTTAAACGACAAGAAAATCCTGGTAATTCTGGTGACTGAAGATGGCCAGGTACAAAACCGTATTTTGCTCACCGACAAAGCGTTTAGTGCCAGCGAGCTCACCGCCGCCAGCAATTACTTTAACAGCTATTGCCGCGGGCTTTCGCTCGAAGAAGTACAAGCCAAGCTCAAACAAGAACTGCAGCAAATGCAGGTGGATATTAACCGCCTGATGTCCGCCGCACTCGAGGCCGCCAGCCAGCCTGAATCCTCAGAGCAAGAAACCGTGGTCATTGCCGGGGAACGCAATTTACTGCAAGTGGATGAGTTATCCACCAACGTCGGTAGCCTGCGCAAGCTATTTGAGATATTTGAGCGCCGCACCGCACTCATGCAATTGCTCGATCATAGCCAGCGCGCAGATGGCGTGCAGATTTTTATTGGTGGTGAAAGTGGCTACCTGCCACTGGACGAATGCAGTCTGGTGACCTCGCCGTATGAAGTAGATGGCCAAGTTGTGGGCACCTTGGGCGTCATTGGGCCGACGCGCATGGCCTATGAGCGCATTATCCCGATTGTAGATGTGACCGCCAAATTGCTATCGAACGCATTATCGAACCAGTAGCCAGCTTCTTTACATTTGTCAGAAGACTCTGACATCACTATCAGCTTTAACCTGCTACAACCTAAACGGCCACTTTTATATACTGACCACACTATTTACTTATTGTGGAGAGATCAAAATGAACAGCGTAAATCAAAAATCTTTGCATAAATCACTTATCTGGTCTGTACTGTTAGCACTGTGCCTGAGCACTACGGCCTGTGGCTCCATGAGCACACGCGGTAAAAGTACAGCCTTAGGCGCAGGGATTGGTGCAGTCGGTGGTGCTGTGTTAACCGGTGGTAGCGCCATTGGTACGGTTGGCGGTGCCGCCATCGGTGGCGTGATCGGTAACCAGATCAACAAAAAATAATACGGCCTGCCACCAAGCAACCGCTGACAGAGTATTAGCGGTTGCCGCACTTTTTTCACTGGCAAGCGTCATATAGGCTTTTATTCGCTTAAAATGCCTTTATGACCTATTACCAGCCAGAGCCTGCCTACACCCACGGCAGCCAACCAAAAGTGGGGATCTTGTTAGCCAACCTCGGCACACCAGAAGCGCCAACCGCCAAGGCATTACGTCCCTACCTGCAACAGTTCCTGATGGACAGACGCGTGGTCGAAATCCCGCGCCTGATCTGGTGGTGCATCCTACACGGTATTATTTTAATCGTCAGGCCCAAAAAATCTGCCGAAAAATACGCCAGCATTTGGCGCAAAGACGGTTCACCGTTAATGGTCTATGCCGTACAACAAAAAAAACTGCTGCAAGGATACCTGTCACAAAAAATCAACTCGCCATTTGCCGTCGAATTAGGCATGACCTACGGCAATCCCAGCATGCAAAGCGCGATTGAGTCACTCAAAGCACAAGGCTGTGACCGCATCCTCGTATTCCCGCTCTACCCACAATACGCCGCTAGTAGCACCGCTGCCGCGCTGGATGCGGTGTGGCGCGTGCTGCTTAAAATGCGCAACGTGCCCGCCATCCGCACCATCAAACACTACCACGACCACCCGCGCTACATTCAAGCCCTGGCCAGCCATATCCAAGCCTACTGGAAACAACACGGCAAACCCGAAAAACTGGTCATGAGCTTTCATGGCGTGCCTAAATTTCACCTGCTCAAAGGCGACCCCTACCACTGCGAATGCCATAAAACCGCTCGCTTACTGGCAGAGGCTTTAGGCTTAAGCAAAGCACAATACGAAGTCGCCTTCCAATCCCGCTTCGGCCGCCAGGAATGGCTGCAACCCTACCTCGCCAACACATTGGACGCCTTGGGCAAACAGCAACTCAAACGCATAGACGTCGCCTGCCCCGGCTTTAGCAGTGACTGCCTGGAAACCCTGGAAGAAATTGCCATGGAAGGCAAACATTTATTCCAGTCTGTGGGCGGTGGTGATTATCACTATATCCCGGCGCTGAATAGTGAACCTGTGTGGATTGAAGCGATGCGCGATATTGCACTGGAGCATTTGCAGGGTTGGGTGCGTAATGACTTCAATCAGATGCAAGCAGAGGCTGAGGCGAAAGCAAGTAAGCAACGTGCTTTGGCGATGGGCGCTGAAAAATAGCTTTCGGACATACAGCAGACATAAAAAAAGCGTAATTAAATTACGCTCTTTTTTACTACCGACGGATAGCTTAATGATCAGGCTTGTTTGCGGCGAGTGGCAAAGCCTAACAATCCCAGTCCGGCTAACAGCATGCCATAAGTTTCTGGCTCTGGCACGTTTGCAACCGTAAACTGGAACTTGTCATAGCTGAAGCCAGCGCCTGTCGAGGAGTCATCAAAATACAGTTTCGTGATGTTTGAATAGGCGCTTAAATCAACCAAACCGTTTGACTCACGTGCAATGGTGCCGAGTAAAGAAGCGCCACTGAAAATGTTAATATCCAGATGGTCACCACTATCGTAACCGGCAAGCACAAACGAGAGATTATTCACTGCTGCTGTAAAGTCAACTTGCAAGTCTGCCTGGCAGTTAAAACCTACCGATTCCTATGCCAGCCCTCGCCGATTACGCGTTATAATCGCGTTTTAACGTTTTTATCGTTCCCCTATGATCATTATCACCGGTGGTGCAGGCATGATTGGCTCTATCATGGCCTGGCATTTGAACAACAAACTGGGGCGGCAAGATCTGGTAATTGTTGACCGCATCACACATGAAAACCAGTGGCAAAACCTGGTGCACAGGCACTACGCCGAATACTTGGACAAAGACCAGTTGTTCGACTTTCTGGAAGATAACGACGACATCACTGCGGTGATTCATATGGGTGCCATCAGCGCGACCACCGAGCGCGACTTTAACAAGCTGGTGGCGGATAATATGCATTATTCGCAGGACTTGTGGTCCTGGTGTGCGGAATATGAAGTCCCCTTCTTTTACGCCAGCTCTGCCGCGACCTATGGCGGCGGTGAGCAAGGCTACGATGATGCCAGCATTGAAAACCTGCGCCCCTTGAATGGCTATGGCTATTCGAAACACTTTTTTGACCAGTGGGTGTTGCAGCAAGTCGCGCAAAAACAGATCACACCTCCCGCATGGGCAGGATTCAAGTTTTTCAATGTCTATGGGCCGAACGAATACCATAAAGAACGCATGGCCAGCGTGGCTTACCACACCTTTAACCAGTTTAAAGAAACCGGCACCATGCGTTTGTTTAAAGGTACCAAGGCGGACGTGGAAGACGGCATGCAACTGCGTGACTTTGTCTATGTGAAAGACGTCGCAGATGTGATGGGATTTTTCCTCGAGGCCGCGTTGAAAAACAAACCAGCGGCGAGTGCGATTTACAATATCGGCACCGGCCAGGCACGCAGCTTTAAAGACCTGGCGACCAATGTGATGACCAGCATGGATCGCGAACCCAATATTACTTATATTGATATGCCGCAAGATCTTCAGGGCAAATATCAGTACTTTACACAGGCAGAGATGAAAAAGCTGCGCGATGCGGGTTATAAAAAGCCATTTACCACACTGGAAGAAGGCGTGAAGGACTACGTGCAGAACTATTTGCGGCAGGATGACCCTTACGCATAACCTCCTTCAGAAATTGTGAGCGATATGAATCATATTGAATATCTTAAAGGTGAGCACGCGGCACATATAGCGATGTTTCAGGCATTGGAACCGCTATTCCCGCTGATTAGCGATGTTGGCAATTTGCTGCGCGACTGTATTCAGCGTGGCGGCAAGGTGTTGCTGTGCGGTAATGGGGGCAGCGCGGCGGATAGCCAGCATATTGCAGCCGAGATCGTTGGCCGCTTCAAAAAAGAGCGCAAAGGCCTGCCTTCTATCGCGCTGACGACAGATACTTCGATTCTCACCTCCGTTGGCAATGATTATGGTTATGACTACATTTTTGCTCGCCAGGTCGAAGCACTTTGCCGCCCCGAAGATATCCTCATTGGCCTGACCACCAGTGGTAACAGTGCCAATGTGGTGCGTGCGATTGAAGCTGCTAATGACATTGGCGCAACAACCATAGGCCTGACTGGCGGTAGCGGCGGCAAATTGAATGTGCTGTGTACACACAATATCGTCGTCCCCTCCAGCGTCACCGCCCGCATTCAGGAAGCGCATATTTTCATTGGTCACTGCCTGTGTGAAATTCTGGAATCCTGATGACTGCAACGGTATTGAATAACAATATGGCAACGCTGGTTGCGCATTTTGGCGGACAAAAACAGCATGCGCTGGTCATTGGCGATGTGATGCTGGACCGTTACCTGATGGGTGAGGTCAACCGCATTTCACCTGAAGCACCGGTGCCGGTGGTGCTGATCAAATCAGAGCAACAACGCGCAGGTGGTGCAGCCAATGTCGCAGCCAACCTGGCGCTGTTGGGTATCAAAACCCGTATGGTAGGCCTGGTGGGAGCGGATAACGAAGGCCAGCTATTACTGGCAGCCATGCAAGGCTGTGGCATAGATACGTCGGCCATGATCAACACAGCCACGCGCCCCACTATTGCCAAAACACGTATTCTGGGCGGGCATCAGCAAATGATGCGTCTGGATCAGGAAATCACCACTGAATTCTCGGCAGCAGAAGCACAAACCGCAACTGAAACCATTAACGCAGCCCTGGCGCAACAACCGGCGCTGGTGATTCTGTCAGACTACGCCAAGGGCTTGCTGACCGAACCACTATGCCAGCATGTGATTCAACATTGCCGCCAACATAACATCCCGGTATTAGTTGACCCTAAAGGGCGCAACTATGACAAATATCGTGGTGCAACGGCGCTCACGCCCAACAAAAAAGAAACGGCTGAGGCCTGCGATACGCAAGTCCATGACGCAGCTCTCATAGAGAAGGCCACTGCACTCAAGTCCCGTTTGGCGCTGGATTTCCTGGCCGTCACACGTGGTGAAGAAGGCATTACCCTGATTGCTGACCGTACCGATCATTTAAGCGCCACGGCCAAACAAGTGTTTGATGTATCTGGCGCTGGCGATACCGTGATTGCCACACTGGCAGCCGGGCTTATGCATGGCTTGAGTGCGCTGGATAGTTTGTCACTCGCCAATATTGCGGCCGGTGTCGTTGTCGGCAAAGTGGGCACGGTGCCGATTACCAAGGCTGACCTGGTAGACGCCATTGCCACCGCACAAGGCAGCGAACAAGCACATAAAGTATGCGAATTGCCAGGCCTGCTGCAAAAAGTCGCAGCATGGAAACAACAAGGACAAAAAATCGTCTTTACCAACGGCTGCTTTGACCTATTGCACGCCGGGCATGTCACCTACCTTGAAGGCGCCAAAAAACGCGGAGACAAACTGATCCTGGGCCTGAATACTGATCGCTCAGTCTCTGCGTTAAAAGGCCCGACGCGACCAGTGGTTAACGAACAGGATCGTGCCCGTGTCCTGGCGGCACTAGAGTCTATTGATGCTGTCATCCTGTTTGACGAAGATACCCCGCTCGCGCTGATCAATGCCATACAACCAGCCGTGATTGCCAAAGGCAGTGACTATACTGCTGAGCAAGTGGTAGGCGGCAAAGAGGTGCTGTCGTGGGGAGGTGAAATTGCCCTGATCGACCTGGTAGAAGGTCGCAGCACCACCAACCTGATTAAAAAACTGCACGCATGAACAAGATACTGGTGATGGGCCCGTCATGGGTAGGCGACATGGTGTTGGCGCAAAGCTTGTTCAAACAGCTCAAAATCGAGCAACCAGATTGCCAGATCACCGTCGCAGCGCCAGCCTGGACCATGCCATTGCTGGACAGAATGCCAGAAGTGTCACAAGCTATTTCCCTACCGTTTAAACATGGCGACCTGGCGTTGCACGAACGCTTTCAATTCGGCCGCTCATTGGCAGGACAAGGGTTTACGCAAGCGATTTTGCTCACCAATAGTCTTAAATCAGCAATTCTGCCCTGGGCAGCCAAGATTCCGGTTCGCACAGGCTTTAAAGGCGAAATGCGCTATGGCCTGGTGAATGATATGCGTGCACTGGATAAAAGTGTGCTTAAAAAAACCGTGGAGCGCTTTGTCGCACTTAGCCTGCCAAAAAATGCTGCCCTGCCCGCGCAATTACCGCAACCAGCATTACGGTCTGACCCGGCACATGCCAGCACGTTATTAAAAACATTCAAGATTGGGAATACTGACAAACCTGTGCTCGGGCTATGCCCGGGGGCAGAGTATGGCGAGGCAAAACGTTGGCCCGCAGAGTATTACGCAGAAGTGGCAAACCATGCCCTGAACCAAGGCTGGCAAGTATGGTTGTTTGGCTCAGAAAAAGATAAACCCGTCACAGCCAACATCCAGCAACTCACCCAACAACGATGCGTGGATCTGGCTGGCAGTACCAAACTGGGCGAAGCCATTGATTTAATGTCACAGTGCCATACCGTGATCAGCAACGACTCAGGCCTCATGCATGTCGCAGCAGCGCTGGGTAAAAAACTGATTGCGATTTATGGCTCATCGGACCCCAAGCATACGCCACCCATGCACCCGGATGCAGTGGTTGAATATCTGGGGCTTTCATGCAGCCCATGTTTTGAACGCGTGTGCCCGCTGGGGCATTTAAATTGTTTGCGGAAAATACATACTGACAATATCATTGCGCATCTTACCCCGGCCACAAGCGGAGCGGATTAAGTATGTTAACGAAACAACTTTCAACGCCTTTTGGCAAGCAGCTTAGCATAAACACTTGGCGCACGCTGTACCTGCTGATAGCCTTGTTGATTGCAATCCGCGTGATGACCAACCAGCATGGCTGGGTGAACAATGACTCTTTACTGTATTTTGAACAAGCCCGGCTATTAGCAGCCAAGGACTGGCAGGCTGCTTTCGCGCTGTTCCAGTGGCCGTTTTACGCGGGACTTATTGCCCTGACCCACACACTCAGTGGATTAGACATACACACCTCTGCACAATGTCTGAATGCAGTTTTCTTTGTATTATTTGTTGCCGGGTTTCAGCAGCTATTACTGGTCTCAGGCGCAAAAACCCGCACCCTGCATTGGGGAATGGCGCTGCTATTTTCTACAACTTATCTCGTCGGCGATATTCTTGGCATGCTGTTACGCGACGAGGGATTCTGGGCAGCATTCACCTGGGGCCTGGTTTACTGGTGCAAACATAGTGAAACACAGCAAGCAAAACATACTCTACTGTTCCAGGCCTGCATGGTTATTGCAACGCTGTTTAGAGTTGAAGCAATAGCTTATCTTGCCGCGGTTCCACTGCTAGTATTTGTTAATAGCGCAATGAGCATCCGCCAGAAATTATGCCGGTGGATGATAAACAGCTTATTCATGATTGCCGGTCTGATAGGCTTGCTCAGTGCCGTGTTACTGGGCTGCCTGCAGGCAAAGCAACTCGGCCGCCTACAAGAAGTCTTCTCGCAAATCTCAGGGGTGTTCACTTATAGATTGGATGCAATGAGTGCTAAAGCCAGCATTCTCGGTCAGCAAGTCCTGGGAACTTATCTTGATGACTATGCCCATATCAGCTTGTGGAGCACATTACTATTGATTATCCTGCTGAAAACAGCAAAAGTGACTGGCTATCCAACACTCCTCTTATTACTTTGGCCAAAACGCCAATGGTGGAGCAGCATACATCCTGCCATGCAGCAACTAGCTCCTTTTGTATTGATCACCGGCTTCGTAGTTAGCATCGTCATTATTCTAAATACTTTTGTATTGTCCAGCCGCTATGTGATTGCTAGCGGGATTGTCATGCTGTGTCTGGCTGCGTTTGCCATGAGTTATCTGGAGAGAGGTTGGGCGAGATGGGTCAAGTACACAGTCATCACGTTGCTTACCCTCATGGTCTTGAATAATATACGCGATCGCGATGATATTGATCTAGACAGAATGGCCGTTAACGCTGTAAGCAACATCCAGACAATACAGACCACTGTATTCTACGACACTGAGAATGCCAGGTTTTATGCCCACCAACCATTTATGAACCGCATAGATGGCTACAACCGATTAAAACAAGTTGAAAAAGCAGGGCAAATTGATCAATTTGATATCTACGTCATCACACCTCACCATGACACACCAGCGTACGAAGAATATGCCTTACCATTACTGGAAAAACACCACTTTATAATTCACGACATATTGTATGGCTGGCGTAAAAGATCCAAGGCTTATATCTTGATAAAAAAAGATATAGCCGAAGCTCAGCAGATCACAAGACCATAACCATATCTACGTATCAAATCGCTTCATCGGGATGCTTAACTCATGCCACTCATAACAAAAATATTCAAAAAGTGGCATAACGCCCTGCGTCGTCTAAGTTTGGGAGAAAAATTCAAACATCAATATAATTGCCATCCAAACTTTGACCTGTTACGAGGTGAAAACAGCTGTACAGTATTATGGAATAAACAATCACTGGCCACGATTCCATATGCACATACACTTAGCCATACGCTGCATGGTCCATGCTGGATAGTAGCCTCGGGGCCCTCACTGGCAGAAATAGACCTGCTTCAGATTACCAAATACCCTAGTATCAGCCTCAATTGCGCGATCAAGAAATTCCTCGATGCCGGGCTCACACCTACGCATAGCATAATTGTCGATCACCGCGTCTTTGAGCGACAGTGGCAGTGTGTTGTAGACTCTATACACTCTGGTGCAAATTGTTTTTTTAGCTTTGAAGGACTTAGTATTATTGTTGAGCGTGCGCCTGAGCTGCTGCAACAAGGCAATATTTACCTGATTGAATCAGCCACCAGAAAATATGGTATTGCACGTGCTAGCATTAGTGAAAGTCTGCAGCAATTCCAACAAGACCCAGATATCATGCTCTCTCCTACACTGCTGCCGTATTGCCGAGCGATTGGTTTCAGCATGAGCCTGAAAAAAGGCGTATTTGCAGGCAAAACAGTGGCGACCTGGGCGGTGCAGCTCGCTGTTGGATTAGGTTATCGCGCAATTTATATCGTAGGTATGGATTTAGGTGGTACAGGTAAAGCGCATTTTTACATGGACAAACAGAATCCGTCCCCTGACTTTCTACGCTACTACGAACCACACATCCGTGGTTGCTTTGAACTCGCACGACAAGCCTGTGAAAAAAAGGATGTTAAGATATATAATCTATCATTAAAAAGTGCGTTGCCTGCACACATTATTCCAAAAATCACTTGCTCCGAGGCTTTGCAGCAAATAGACGACCAAACGTCCTCTTTGAAATGATCCCATTATGAAAATTATTATTCCACTTCAAACCTGCTCAACGCGTATTCCACATAAAAATATCCGTCCGTTTTACCAGGACGACTCACTGTTTGACATTAAAGCCAAACAAATCCTGACCTTTGAGTCGCCAGAAAATGTCTATGTATCCTCTGAGAGCGCAGAGCTGGTGAAACCATTATGCGACAAGTATGGCTTTCACTTCATGCAGCGCGATGACTCACTCACCGGCAACAAAATTTACCAGCCAGACCTGGTTAAGGCATTGACCGACCCGCTGCCTGGCGATGATGACATCATGTGGATACAAGTGACTTCACCGCTGTTTAATCAGTTTAAAGAGGCGCTGGAAGCCTGGAAGACCGTGCGTGATGATTATGACTCGCTAGTTGCAGTCAAGCCGTTTAAAGGCCATTTACTCGACGCCAAGGGTAATCCTGTCAACTATGGCTTTGGCTACTGGCATAAAGTGTCGCAAGACCTGCCCAAGCTGTATTCAGTATTGTGGAGCCTGTTTATTCTCAAGCGCGAAACCGTTAACCGCTTTCACTATCATATCGGCGTCAACCCGTATTTATTTGAAACTAACCATATGGTGGTTGATATCGACTATCACGAAGACTTCGAACTGGCGGGCATGATTTACACCAAGCTGCACGGTACAATTTAACACTAGCGCCTCGGTACTTGAGGCGCTTAGCGACTAAGCTACATGGCTACGCCACTGCGCACCTTGCGTTGATACTTGGCATATAACCTGGCCGCCCTGGCACTGACCTGTTGCCAGATCGCCCCCCGTATCTGCACTCTCCAATTCAAGGCTGGCCACGCTGCGTAGTAATACCTTAAAAAAGTTAGCCAGTCACCTCGGTTTAAACCTACATCCATGGCTGAAAAATACAAAGCTGCCAGATCCTTGATTTGCATGCGTGCAGAAGGTGGCTGATGTATTTCAACCCGATGCAGGTCTAGTACATAGAGCGGTGGCGGTAATTGCCCGCCTTCTTCACGTTTGAAGCAGAAATGGCAGATATAAAAATCCCGGTGATAAATGCCATGTGCATGCAACCTGCCGGCGACTTCAGCCACACGACGAATCAGCGTCCGCTTGTATTGCAAGCGCGGAGCTTGTGTCTGCCAGATCAGCGCCAAATCTTCCAGAGTGACGATATCCCCAAGATCCTCGGTCATCACAAAAGAGCGCAGGCTCGCGGGTAAACAACCTTGCACACCATGGGCGACATAAGGTGTCGTTGGAATATTAAGATCTGTCAGCGCTTGAATCGCCTCGACTTCATTACGCGCACTGACCACCGGACGTTTAAAGGTCATCCAGTTTTTTAAAATCTCCAACCAGCCCACGCCGTTGTGGCGCTTGATAAAATAGTAGCGCTGCCCGAACTTAACCTTGACCGTCTGCCTGGTCGCAACGGCTCTGAAGACCTGTCCGTCAATATGCATGAGGTACTCAAACAGATCAGGCCGCGCCAGAATATCTGGTGGAACCTGATTGCCAGCAGCAAAGTCTACCCCTTGTTTCATGGTCATCAGTCTTTAAAGCTTGCCATAAAACGTGAACAATTTTTAATCGCCTGCAACAATTGCGGCTGATGCTCAGCGGTCAGGGCAGCCTGTTGTTCGGCATCCAGCACTTCATCATTGCGCCCCGTCGGCACGTAATGCTTCATCCCGTTTTGCTGGTAGGCAATTCGATACTTCATGTCATTCGTCAACACACCGATGGTTCGCCAGTCGCTCACGACGATAAAATCGCGCTGTTGCGTATCGTAAAGATTACGGCCCAATGAGTAGCTGTTGGCATCAACAGGGGCTCCCAGGGCTTGCAGTAGCGTAGGTGAAATATCCAGATGACTGCTCACATGATTTATCTCGGCATGCGTACGACCAGGCATCCACACGACCATAGGCACATGCGTTTGCTCTTCAACAAAGGTGGAGTTATGACCCCAGTTGCCTTTCTCAAGAAACTCTTCGCCATGATCACCAGTAATAATGATAATCGTATTCTCCAACAATCCCTGCGTACGCAACTCCTCCAGTACACGCCCGATTTGCATATCTATCCAATGCGCCGCATTAGAGTAGCGATTTTTGAACTCGCCTATCCTTGGCTGCAAAGAGGCACGTGACATCCCCCAATAATTCACATCACCCAAATAAGGCGAAGCAACGACCGCCTGGTCAGGGAAGTCATACCGGGCATGAGTAGACTCAAAAAAGAAGAAACTCATGAATGGTTTGCTGCGGTCTCGCTGTTTGAGAAAAGTAATTTGCTGGCTTGCATTCCACTCATCCCGCTGCCATGGACTCATACTTTCATCCGCTTCATGCAAATCTGCCAACGAAAACTTAGCAAATAAGGTTTTATTAAACTCCGGATAAGAGAATTTCGCACTGGTCCGTAAATCAAACTGGTAACCCAGAGACTGCAATCTATCCATCAGCAAAGGCGATTGTTGCGCATGCAAAAAACTGGACCAATAAGAGCCATATAAGCCGTAAAACATGCCAAACAGCCCTTCCCGTGTACCATTGCCACTGGAATAATGCTGCGTGAATAAGCTACCCTGCTGACCAAGTTGCCAACTATTAGGCATGATTTCAGGCGTTAGCCTGTCCCAACGCAGGGATTCCGCAGCGAAGATCACAATATTCGGTGGATGATTTACCGATTGATAGTTGATGGCTTGCAATGGGTAATGCAGCCTTGCCGTATCCACTGACAAGCGATGATTATGTCGCCGTTCAATATCCATACCATACCGTGCTGCCAACGAGCGCATCAACACCTGCCGATAAAAAGGATACACCTCCGCCGTGTCTAAAACGGCACCGATGTTTTTCACATCGCTAATGCCATAAATCAACCCCTGAATCACAAATAAGATGGGGGCCAATATCCAGATGACAATCGCAGAGATTCTGGCAAGCTTGAATTGTGTATAACGTACACTGATGATCCAGAAAATGGTTTGAATCACCGCCACAAGCAAGACTGAACCAGCAATCGAGACATAAGTACCACCACTGGTGCCCAACGAAGCAAGGCCACCTTTGGTCGTCATCAAGTTCCAGATAAATCCATTAAAGTGAAAGCGATACAAATCATAAATCATCAGATCTGATTTGATAAACATGAGACCGGCACTACTCAGAACAATCGCCAGCGCAGCCAATAATCGCGGGTAAGCTCTAAGAAATAAGCTCGCCAGCCAGGCTGGCAATACAACGATCAAGCTATACAGAAACGCATAAAAACCCCAGGCAGATAAATGGAAAATCCACGACAGACTGGTTGCTGCGGCGACACCTTCAGAGAGAAATCCCCAGCTCACCCACAACATATGCAAGGTAGTGAGTAATAAGAAAAGCCGGAAAATGGCATTGTTGGATGGTTTCATCGCGTAAACTTTCATCGCGTAAACATGGCGAAATTAGACAAATGCCTCGTGCGGGCGCAACTCGAGATGATGACATACCATGACCTGATGTTCCTTACAGTAAGCTTTCCAATCCGGCATATCGGTCCAATCGGCAACAAAAATAAAATCCAGCCCGGCACCTGTCGATGCCTGGTGATCAAAACGGCTATCACCAATAAACAAGGCGGGGAATGCTATGCTGCCATCGGCAATCATCTGTGCCAGATGCTCGTTCTTTTTAGTAGGACCGCCGTAAATGCCAAGTTCAAACAAAGCATCCAGTCCACGCCGCGGGAAAATACTTCTGAGCTCTTCCTGATCGCCGCCCGACATCAGCATCCACTTGGCCTGTGCTGTCTTTTGCTTTAAGTCCATCAACGCCGGTGCGACTTCACACTGCATTAAAGTTTCGTCCAGAATCTCGGTAAAGGTATCCATAAACGCCTGGAATAATTCAGGCGTTAGCGCTTGCTTAATGATCTCGGTAATGTAATAACGGATCTTGTCATTACGTGGAATGCTGCCCAGTTTGATATGGTAATCGACAAAGGCTTGCGCTTGCTCATCGCTACCGCCCATGCGTTTGGCCGTATTGTAATAAGCATCCACTTTGGTCTGGTTGCTATTGAGAACAACGCCATCGCAGTCAAGCACGATGGTTTTATAGATGGAGAGGTCTGGGCGTTGGGACATAGGCTGGATAATAAAAAAGGCTTGTATTGCTACAAGCCTTCATTATAGACGATTTGCGTCGGTGACTTGCTTATTTAGCCGCCACAATCGCTGAAGCTTCTTTCGCCAGTTTGGTGATGTGCGCCCAGTCTTTGTTCGCCACCGCATCAGCTGGTGTCAACCAGGTACCGCCACACACAACCACGTTAGGCAATGCAAGGAAGTTAGGTGCGCTTTCTACGCTCACGCCACCGGTTGGGCAGAATTTCACGTCGGCAAATGGGCCAGCAAAGCCTTTGAGCAGGTTGATACCGCCCACAGCCACAGCTGGGAACAACTTCAGAAAGTAGTAATCATCAGCATTCGCCATCATGATTTCAGAGCCTGTAGACACGCCTGGCAGTAATGGTAAGCCGATTTTACGGGCAAATTGGCCTAACTCAGTGGTATAGCCTGGACTCACTGCAAATTGGCAACCGACATCTTTAGAAGCTTGTGCATCTTTCAGGTTACGCACGGTACCGGAACCCAAAATCGCATCAGGCACGTGCTTGGCGATTTGTTCCATGGCTTGCAGAGCAACTGGCGAACGCAAAGTCACTTCCAGTACTTTAACGCCACCTTCCAACAAGGCTTCTGCCATTGGTACGGCATCTTCCACTTTGTTGATGACAATGACCGGAATCACCGGGCCATGATTAGCTAACTCTAATGTGCTCATGTTCTCAATCTTTACCTAAATAAATAAACTTTTTTAATTGCCTGCTTAACAGTAAATTAAAAGTGCTAAGCAAGACTAGGCGCAGAAGCGCAGACAGTACGAATAGTACGGCAAGCGAACTGCAACGACGTATTGCGACGCAATTTTAATTTACAACCAGGTGACCGCGCCTTCTTCGGCTGACAGCACATTCCTGCGCATACCACCGAACAACTCACGACCCAAGCCATGCGCATTATGATGACGCTTGGCGTCGCTCAGCTCTTCAGCTTCGCGCTCGGCCCAGGTGTCTTCATCCACCAGCACGTTCAACTGGCCAACCGTTCCGTTGAGGCGAATAATGTCGCCATTGCGAATTTTGGAAATCGCACCACCGGCACTCGCCTCTGGGCTCAGGTGAATCGCCGCTGGAATCTTGCCAGACGCGCCACTCATACGACCATCAGTCACAATCGCGACACGGAAGCCTTTGTTTTGCAGCACAGCCAATGGCGGTGTCAGTTTATGCAGTTCTGGCATCCCATTGGCTTTAGGGCCCTGGAAGCGAACCACCGCAATAAAGTCTCTTTCCAGCTCACCACGGTCAAACGCTGACAGCAATTCCTCTTGCGCATCAAACACAATGGCTGGCGCTTCAATAATATGACGGTCTTCAGGCACTGCAGAAATTTTAATCACGCTGCGGCCCAGATTACCCTTGAGCAAGCGCAAGCCGCCAGACTCATTAAATGGGTGTGCAGCGGTACGCACAATGGTTTCATCGCCGCTTTCAGCCGGGTAGTCGGTCCACACCAATTTATCCGCTGTTTTCTCCGGTTTTTTACCGTAATCACGCATGCCACCACCGCTGACGGTGTACACATCGGGATACATGTAACCACCTTCGATCAGCTCGCGAATCACGAAACCAGGGCCGCCAGCGGTCTGGAATTCGTTGACATCGGCTTTGCCGTTCGGGTAAACACTTGCCAGCAAAGGCGTGGCCTTGGCCAGGTAGTGGAAGTCAGTCCAGTCAATGATAATACCGGCGGCACGTGCAACGGCTACCCAGTGGATCAAATGGTTGGTTGAACCACCAGTTGCCAGCAAGGCCACCATGGCATTCACAATCACATGTTCGTCGACCAGACGGCCAATCGGCACGAATTTTTCTTTTTTGGTATTTTGTATTACCAGGCGCACCGCTTCGCGCGTCAAATCTTCGCGCATACCATCGTGTGGATGGATAAAAGCTGCACCAGGCACATGCAAGCCCATCGCCTCCAGCAACATCTGGTTACTGTTGGCGGTGCCGTAAAACGTACAGGTACCTGCACCGTGATACGCCGCAGACTCGCTCGCCAGCAACTCTTCGCGGTCACACAAGCCTTGTGCGTATTTCTCACGGACTTTGGATTTTGAGGTGTTATCGATACCGGTGCTCATTGGACCAGCGGGCACGAACACACATGGCAAATGGCCAAAATGCAGCGCGCCAATCAACAGGCCAGGCACAATCTTGTCACAGACACCGAGCAACAAAGAAGCATCAAATACATCATGAGACAAAGCAACCGCAGTACTCATGGCAATGGTGTCGCGGCTGAACAGGCTCAGTTCCATGCCTGGTTCGCCCTGGGTAATGCCATCACACATGGCTGGCACACCACCTGCCACCTGCACGGTTGCACCCAATTTACGGGCTTCATCACGGATAATATCCGGATAGTCCACGTAAGGCTGATGCGCAGACAGCATTTCGTTGTAAGCCGTGACGATACCAATATGCGTTGGTTTCTCGGCATAAATCTTGAACTTGTCGTTTTGTGGCATCGCCGCAAACGCGTGCGCCACGTTGGCACAGCCCAGACGATCCGGGCCTTTTTCACGGTTCAGGTAATCATCAATACGCTGCAAATACGCCTTGCGGGTCGGACGGCTGCGCTCGATGATGCGTTCTGTTACTTCAATGTGAGATTGTTTCATTGACTATCGCTCAACTGTGTTTTAACTACCTGATGAACTATCCTGATGAACTGCTTTGAACTTGCTATTTAGTCACAGTTTAGGGTCGTAATATATATGAATCCAAACAGGTTCCCTACCTGCGATTATCGCCAAACTGGTGCAAGACGTCAAACTGAATTACCAAATTTGATTGTTTTTTTAGACGATTCAATGACTTAAAACAATATAAACCGTTTGAGGGAACCAGTTTGAAGCGCACGCGCTTCAAACCAGCCTTCAGATAGATTTGGTGACCAGAATATCTTCCAGCATCAAATACTCAAGATCGCAGCCATGGAACATATTCAAGGCATCGGTCGGACTGCAAATCATGGGTTCGCCACGGCGATTAAGCGAGGTATTAAGCACTACGCCATTACCACGCAATTGCTCCAGGTGCTCAATCAACGCGTAATAACGCGGGTTGGTTTCCTTGGTCACAATCTGCGCACGCGCCGTACCATCTTCATGCACCACTTCCGGAATGCGCGCTTTCCAGGCTGGATTCACATTAAAAGTGAACGTCATGTATGGGGCCGGATGCTCTGTTTGCAGAATATCGGCCGCCACACGGTCCAGCATACTGGGGCAGAATGGCCGCCAGCGCTCACGGTATTTAATTTGCGCATTGATACGGTCAGCCACACCCGGAAAACTCGGGTCGCCCAGGATACTGCGACAGCCTAATGAGCGCGGGCCAAACTCCATACGGCCCTGGAACCACGCCAGTGGATTACCTGCCGCCAGCAATTCAGCCGCCTTGCGCGGGCCATCTTCTACACGAGTAAAAATAGGCTTGGCCGGGTGCGCTTCACAGGCGGCGATACACTCTTCGTTGGTGAACGCCGGGCCCAGGTAGGCATGCTCCATTTTATGGATGGTTTCACCTGCTAAATGTGCAGCATAAGTTGCTGCACCCAGGCTAGTACCATTATCGCCAGAAGCTGGTTGCACAAACAACTCTTTCACGTGCGGCAAGGCAATAATACGTTGATTCAGTTTTACGTTTAGCGCCACACCACCTGCCATCACAATCTTGCCGGTTTCGCGGATGATGTCGCCTAGATAATACTCAATCATCTGCAATGCCAGCTCTTCCAGCAGCTTCTGCACGCTGGCCGCGTAATGGATATACGGATCATCGATTTCATCGCCTTTACGCTTGGGGCCCAACCATTCGATGAGCTTGGGCGTAAAGTAATAGCCTTTGGATTTACCATCGGCATCGGTCTCTTTATAACGGCGCAAGCCCACCACATTGACATATTCGGTGTTAATGATGAGTTCACCGTTTTCAAACTTGGCCAGACGACTTAAATCGTATTTATTTGGGTCGCCATACGGTGCCATGCCCATGACTTTAAATTCGCCATCCAGCATTTCAAAGCCCAGAAACTCAGTGATGGCGCCATACAAACCACCCAGCGAATCCGGGTCATAGAATTCTTTTATTTTGTGAATCTTGCCGTTTTCACCATAGCCGAAAAAGGTCGTCGCATACTCGCCTTTGCCATCAATGCCGACAATAGCCGTTTTTTCTTTAAACCCACTCAGGTGATAGGCACTGGAAGCATGCGCCAAATGGTGCTCTACCGGCACATATTTGGCTTTAGTCAGGCCCAGTTCGGCCATCAGCTTGAGCGATTTGTCACGGTTGCGACGGAAACGGCGGTTACCGTTAAAAATCGCATCCAGCGCACGATCAGGCGCATACCAGTAACGCTTGGCATAATGCCAGCGCGCAGCCGAGGTCAATGGAATTTCACCGTAAGGGAAAGCGACGATATCCACCTGATCCGGCGTAATACCTGCCTGTTTCAGGCAAAATTGTGTCGCCTCGTAGGGCCAGTGATTTTTAGCGTGCTTGTCACGGATAAAACGTTCTTCTTCCGCCGCAGCGACAATCTTGCCGTCCACCAGAATGGCAGCAGAAGCGTCATGCCCCAAGGCACCGGATAAACCTAAAACAATCATGCAGAAACTCGCGTAATGATTTAATGGAAATAACTAAAGGGAAATGCCCGCCAGCCTGAGTGGCGTATGGTCCTGATAAATCAGGCTAAACGACTTAAGCAGTGCATTATACAGGGAAGTATCCTGTTTCCAATTTTGCAGCAGACGGCGGATATCTTTGGCATGTGCACGCAAAGCCATTTGGCTGCGACGATGTTGCTGCATGCTATCGAGGTCGATGACCACAATCTCGCCTTGATCGGTGACTTGCAGGTTACTGGCTTTCAGATCGCCATGAGAGACCTTAAGCAAATACCACTGGTAGCACAGCGTCACCAGCTGGTGAATAACCCGCTCACGCATATCGCTATCGGTGCACTGCTGGAAAAAGGTCAGTGCATCCGGCCACGGGCTGTAAGCAGACACAAAATAAGCGCGGCCGCGCATGCCGCAGTAGCGCTGCTCATACATCAACAATGGCTGTGGCGTCAGCATGCCGTAATATTGCAGACGATGGGCATTACGCCAGGATGCCGCGGCCCGACTGGGTCGCCAGGCGCGGCTCAGGCCATGTAGCCAGTCCTTGATGTTATACCGTTTGATCACCACGGCTTGGTCTTGCAAATGCGTATGCACCACGGTACAGGTATTGCCTGGCTTCAACACCTTGCCGACATGCATGGCCACCTCAAGTGCAGGCAAGTCTGTTGCATGCAAGCCGCCTGCCGTACTCACCGCCTGCGCACTCTGGTTGGTTTGCTGCCAGGCGACATCACTGCAAGTACGGAAAATTTTACGCGTGACATAGCGCTCAACCTCTTGCGCCTTCATTTGCTTGGCCAAGGTCAGCAATGTGAAAGACGACAAAGTAGGCGGCCAACCGCGCGCCTGATCATACGCTGCCAGCAAGGGCGCCACCCAGGCATGCTGATCCAGCACCTGTACTTTTGAGATCAACTCAGCCAACTGCCGATAAGCCTGGCGCTGGTTCAAGGTATGTTTCTGAATCCCATCACCATCCAGCGACCATACTTTATTATCCGACAGTAGAAAATTTTTAAGATGCAAATCCGTCTGCACCAAGCCAGCCACATGCTGTGCAGCCAGGGTTTGCACCAACTGCTTAAGTAAGGGCAAGCCTTGTTCAGGGGGCAAGGTCTGGTATAGCACATCAGCATTATCTGCGGGCGCGATAGCGGCGTAGATCAAGACGCTGGCGCGCTGGTCTGCGGAATGTCCTTGCCACAACAAGGCAGGCGTTGCCAACCCTGCTTGCATGAGCCAACGTACGCCTTGCGCATCGCGTGAGGCATATTTTTCTGCCTGCGCACCGAGGAATACTTTGGCGAACACCGCCTTGCCAGACCATTGCGCGCGCAATACCCAGCGCCGCTGTGGCAAGACACGCACAGCGACCAGCCCGGTCAATGCAGACTGGTCAGACAGCAGGATAGCGCCCGTGGCGCTATCAACAACATCACACATGGCAGGCGCGATGATCGCGTCATGCATTGCCACCATTAGCGGGATTTCCACCATTGCGCAATTTGCTGCAGCCAGTTAGCTTGCCCGGCGAATAATTTTTTCGCCCGTTTATCGCGTTTTTTCATCATTTTTTTCACTTGCGACTTTGTCTCTGCATCATCATGTGGCCTGGCCACATACAAGGTATGGCGAGAATCTCCCTGTTCATTCGGGATAGGCAAAGCCTGGTAGTAATACAGTGCGATCGACCGACGCGTAATGCCTTCCGGCGTCGTCAATGGATCAGGATGCCCATGAAAGCTGTCAGCATCTGTATTAAAAATCACGCAACGGTTAAACAAAGGCGCCACCGTTTGCTGCCTGGCCTGCATTTGCCTGTCCCATAACTCCAGATTACCGCCATACTCCGGCAGCCAGTCCTGGTTTAAATACACCAGCATATTGACGCGGCGATACAGTTGCAGGCCTTCATTGACCTGAAAGTCAGCATGGATGCCGAGCAAGCCGCCAGCAGACGTTTCGTGCAAGCCACCGCCCGCGAAATAGGGGTCTGGCAACAGACCTTTAAAACCGGTCAGGGTTTCAATAAACTGCAACATGGCGGCAGAGTTAAACAAGGCAAACGCCGCGCGCAAGGTCTCATCGCAATCATAGGGTGAAATTTGACGTTTATGTGTACCGCCATAGCCTTTTTCATACACCTTGTCATGCGCTTTGGGGTCTTGCGGAAAGTGATCCAGCAATAACTGTGTAAACGCGGCAGGAAAAATATTGTCGATTACCGCATGCGGAAACGGCTGCGCTTGCGCATACTCCTCAGCCAGCAAACTGCCAATATCTTTGGCCTGCTGCATATCCAGGGAAAATCCATTTCCCATTTCAATTGGTAATACCCCATCAGTCATGGTCATTTTGTTGTTTCCTGCTGTGACTGTAATTGTTTAAGCATGGCTTGTTTGCGCTGCAAACGGCGGTTTTGCGCAGTATACCCGCTCACCAGCCCAACCGTTCCCGCCTCGACATGGTCAAGGTAACGAAACAAACGCGCCGCTGACATGCGCTCAATGACATAGCCTTGCGCAACCAGCTTATCCTGCAATACATAGCCAGGAATCTGTTGCTGCATATAAAAACGGTATCCCAGCTTTTTCATCAAACCCACATTCCACAAGGCAAAAAAGCTCTTGATATACGGCTCGATGTAAGGCCGGGCCTGGCGCGCAGGCAGACCTAATTGCTGCTTGATACGACGGCTGTGGTACTTGAAAAAGCCAGTGAATGTGCGCCAGAACAAACGCACATGGCCGCGGTTTAACTGATGCAAACAGCCAATCGCGGCAATATTAGGATGGCGCTGCATGCGCTGCAAACAATCAAGAAAAATTTGCGGCTCGTAAATAAAGGTATCGGTATGCATCAAAAACAGGTAATCCGTATTGATCGCAGCCAGAATCAAATCCAGGCCTTCACCATGTGCAGCAAATCCCTGCTCTTTGCCTGGTGATGGACGCTCAATTAAATGAATCCAGTCCAGGCTGCGCAAATATGCTGTACTTTCATCCGCAGAATCATTATCGACCACCCAGACGTCGACGGCATTGGCATCCAGCGCCCCGCTATCGAAATGGCTTTTGATAAAATTCAAACAGGTACGGGTCAAATCCAGCGTTTTGTAATTCACCAGCCCGATGCTGAATCTTGGTAATGTGTGTGCCATAGACATGCTTATCCGTTAACGCTTGCTACGCTTGGTTATCCACTTGAGTAACTGGCGATCACACCAGCCTAACGGCCGCGTATATGTCTCACCATACAAATAATGCTTTAAAAAATAGAGGCGATCGCGACCACTCAGGTCTGCAGTATGCCGGTGTAATGCCGCAAGGTCGAAACGCGCACGACGCCAGGCGCCTAGGCTTTGCCTGGCTTTTTCCAGGTCAATCAGTGCCACATCAGGCGCGACGTCATCCGGCCGCACAAAAATATGCTTGGGATACAAAGCGCGATGCACCCAGCCCAGGTCGTGAAAGCGGCGAATCTGCCTGGCAACTGCACGTAACAGCTGCCTACGCGCATGCTGATTCAGCATGCTTGGTAAAAATTGCTCCAGATCGACAAAACCATGCAGATTTTCTGTGACCAGGATGGCGCGCTGATTGCCAGCCTGCGGCGATTCGGCATACATCAGCACTTTGGGCGCAGGAATGCCCGCCTTTGCCAGCGACTGCAGGCGATGGTATTCACGGCGGAAAGTCGGCTCACCAGCAAACGGATGCCATAAGGTGCGGCGACCATGATTCTGCTGCTTTTTCACAAACAAGGTCAGTGCAGGCAGATTTTCCTGCGGCAATACCAGCTTGCCGACACCACTCCAGCCACCACGGCGCTGATTAGGCGCCTCAAACCAGGCGATATCACGTGTCCACCAGGCTTCAAACGTATCCAGCCCATGACGCTGCAGGGCCGCTTCGTAGACAGGATCTTGATAATGATTCAGGGAATGTTCCAAAATTAATTGTGCTGAAATAATTGACGCCAATGCGGGTTTTTAAACCACATTTTGTTAACATAAGAGCTAATCTCAAATTTTAACAGAATGCGTTTATAAATTAGCCTCATGTTGCTGTTTTTCTGCAAAACCATCGCCCGCCTGCCACTGTCCTGGGTACATAGACTGGGGGCATTCTTCGGCTGGGTATCTTATCTTTCTGACCACAAAAGCAATCGTATTGCGCTGGAAAATATTAAGCAAAGCGGTTTGGCTGCTAGCGAAGCGCATGCAAAACAATTAGTCAAAACCAGTCGCATCGAAGCAGGCAAGGCGATTCTGGAAACATTCTTTATCTGGGGCAACCCCACGGCAAAGCTGTTGCCACTGATACAGCAAGTGCATGGCTGGCAACATATCACTGAGGCGCAAGCACAAGGCAAAGGCCTGATTTTCCTCACCCCGCACCTGGGCTGTTTTGAAATCACGTCCATTTATTATGGCGAGCGTGCGCCCATCACCGTGCTTTACCGGCCTCCAAAATTGCAATGGTTGAGTGAGTTGGTTGTAAAAGGCAGGCAAAAAGGCAAGGTGGAGATGGCCCCGGCCAATGCCAGCGGCGTGAAAAAACTGCTACAGGCATTAAAATCTGGCCAGGCCATCGGCATTTTGCCGGATCAGATCCCCAGGCAGGGCGAAGGCGAATGGGCGGACTTCTTTGGCAAGCCGGCCTACACCATGGGACTAGCCAGCAAACTGGCCAGCAAGGCAGACGCTGTCATTATCATGGCGTTTGGTGAGCGACTGCCCGACGGAAAAGGATTTAATATTCACCTGACACAGGTAGAGGATATTGGCACGCCTGCCCTGCTCAACCAGGCGATTGAGCGCCAGGTAGCACAATGCCCCGAGCAGTACTTATGGCAGTACAACCGCTTTAAACAGCGGCGTTACGCCATGCACAAATTAGAAAAGGCCCAGCCAGGACAGGCTGAGCCTTAATCGAATCCCGTCAAACAACTAGCTTATTAGGCTGCTAGACCCTGGATCCAGCGGCTGTACACCTTATCCGCCACGCGATGCAATACTTCGCAATCAGCTTCTACGCCTGCCAGCATGGTATCGGCAGACTGCACAGCGGGGCTGCTTGCCGCGCTGGCAATATCGCTTTTCCATTGCTCGGTCCATATCTTAACCATGCTCGGTGTCATTTCGATATGGCATTGCAAACCGATATGTTTACCCATCACGTAAGCCTGGTTAGCGCAATAAGCACTGGACAATACATGCGTAGCCCCCTCAGGCACCGTAAAGGTTTCACCATGCCAGTGAAAACTGTTAAAGCCTTGCAAGTCACCAAACCAATCGCGCGCCACGGTATGATCTGCCACTTGCACATCTCCCCAGCCAATCTCCTTGACCGGATTTTTGCTGACCACACCACCCAGTGCCTTGCTGATAAGCTGGCCGCCCAGGCAATGGCCGAGCAAGGGTACATCGGCTTGCACGGCCTGTTGAATGAGTTGCAACAATGGAGGAATCCACGGCAAATCATCGTTCACACTCATGGGGCCACCCATGAGTACAATGCCACTGTAATCATCGACAGAGGCAGGCACGGCCTCGCCTTTATCAATCCGTACTTCGCACCACGGAATAGCATGTTGCGCCAAAAAAGTGCCCAAATAACCAGCACCCTCGCAGCAAGCGTGCCTGAATATCACCACCGGTTTCATGATTTACCTTACTAAACTAACTTCCTGATATTGCCCAAGCAAGATTCCGTCCAAGGTGTACGGTCCTATCGCATAACGAATCAAGCGCAAGGTCGGAAACCCTACGTGCGCGGTCATTCGTCGCACCTGGCGGTTCTTGCCTTCACTGATTTTAAGCTCCAGCCAGGTGGTGGGAATGTTTTTCCGCTCGCGAATCGGCGGCTCGCGCTGCCATAAATGGTCAGGTTCGGCGATGATTTTCACCTGCGCAGGTTGCGTGACAAAATCACCAAGATCAACACCCTGTTGCAATGGCATCAAATCTGCTTGTGTAGGAGCACCTTCTACTTGTGCCCAATAGGTTTTGATCTGTTTGTGTTTTGGATGACTTAAACGATGTTGCAATCCACCATCATCGGTTAAAATAAGCAATCCTTCGGAGTCAGTATCTAACCGCCCGGCTGCATATACGTTGGGAATCGGAATATAGTCTTTGAGCGTCGCGTGTTTTTCATGCGCAGTGAACTGACACACGACGTTAAAAGGTTTGTTAAACAGTAATAACATGGAAAGCGCTATGTCTAAATTCAAGGTGCCAGCCACTGGCAGCAAAATCATTGTCAATGCCGATAATACCCTAAATGTTCCCGACCAACCTATTATCCCGTTTATAGAAGGCGATGGCATTGGTATCGACATCACACCACCCATGATCAAAGTGGTAGATAGCGCGGTTGAAAAAGCCTACGGCGGTAAGCGCAAGATCTCCTGGATGGAGGTCTATGCCGGTGAAAAATCCACGACCATATACGACAAAGACACCTGGTTATCTGACGAAACCATGGCGGCATTAAAAGAGTACGTCATCTCAATCAAGGGCCCATTGACTACACCAGTTGGCGGCGGCATTCGCTCATTGAACGTGACTTTGCGTCAGGAACTGGACTTATACGTCTGCCTGCGCCCGATTCAATACTTCACAGGCGTTCCTAGCCCGGTCAAACACCCGGAAAAAACCGACATGGTGATTTTCCGCGAAAACACTGAAGACATTTACGCTGGCATCGAGTGGGCAGCAGGCACAGAAGAAGTGAAAAAAGTCATCAACTTCTTGAGTGATATGGGTGTGCGCAAGAAAATCCGCTTCCCTGAAGCCTCTTCCATCGGCATCAAACCAGTATCCATCGACGGCAGCAAACGCCTGATCCGCAAGGCGATTCAATACGCGATTGATAACAACCGTAAATCAGTCACGATTACCCACAAAGGCAACATCATGAAGTTCACCGAAGGTGGCTTCCGTGACTGGGGTTATCAACTGGCCAAAGAGGAATTTGGCGCAGAGCTGATTGACGGTGGTCCATGGTGCAAACTGCCAAACGGCATCATCATTAAAGACTGTATCGCCGATGCATTCCTGCAGGAAATCCTGTTGCATCCTGAAGATTACGATGTCGTGGCAGCCTTGAACCTCAATGGCGACTATATGAGTGATGCGCTGGCAGCACAAGTCGGCGGCATCGGCATCGCGCCTGGCGCCAACCTGAGCGACACTATTGCCATGTTTGAAGCTACGCATGGTACGGCGCCTAAAATCGCCGGCAAAAACCTGGCCAATCCAAGCTCACTGATTTTGTCAGCCGAAATGATGTTACGCCATATGGGCTGGGTAGAAGCTGCAGACCTGGTATTGAATGGCGTGGCCAAAGCGATTGCCAGCAAACGCGTGACTGGCGACTTCAGTAGCCAGATGGAAGGTGCGACCCAAGTCGGTAGCGCTGAATTTGGTGACGAAATCATCAAACAGATGGCATAAGTCCTGGCCACTGGCCTCGATTTGAATATAAAAAAACGGCTCGCAATTGCGAGCCGTTTTGTATTTTTTACCCCTAAAACAAAATTATGCTTTTTGTATGTTTGAGGCCTGTTTCCCTTTGGGACCTTCAGTCACATCAAAGGATACACGTTGACCTTCTTTCAAGCTTTTATAACCAGATTCAACGATTGCGGAGAAGTGCGCGAACAAATCGTCACCGCCGTCATCGGGAGTAATGAATCCAAAGCCCTTAGAGTCGTTAAACCACTTTACGGTACCTGTTGCCATTTTACTTCCTTACTTTTTTACTTAACAGGGAGGCGCCCCAAAAGTTTGTCTCAAGTACTCCAGTCGCAATTAACAAGCTTTGCTTTACTTAAAGACGGCTACAAAAAACCTGAACCCAAACGCCTTAAGGATTTATAAGTTAGCATAATTTAAATGTCAAGACTAATTTTGTATCTTTTAACGAAAGCTAAAAAATACAATTAAAATTTGTATAAATGCTGCATGAGAGCCCGTCTTTTCTACGATTTGAATCTGCGATCCTCCACGTATACTAAAGTAAAAAGTATAGTGGTATCAGTACATTAACAGCCCTATTTCACTGTTTAGAAGACACGTTTAAAGACATCTATGGCAACACTGGAAAGCTCAAGAAAACTGGGAGGCATGGCGCGCATGCTGGTGCAATCTTCGCTGATGAACGAAGATGATGCCGCCGCATTGCAAGAAAAGTCCTCTGCACAAAAAGTCAGTTTTCTGGCGGCAACCTTGGCGCAAAAAAAGATTTCGGCTAAAGATATTGCGCAAGCAGCCTCGAATGCTTTTGGCTTTCCCTTTCTAGACCTGGACGCGCTGGACCAGGATTCACTGCCAGACAAAACCATAGACATCAAACTCATGCAGTCGCATCGGGTATTACTGCTGCAACAAAAAAGCAATGTTGCCTATATTGCAATCTCCGACCCGACCAATCTGCACTCGCTGGACACTATCCAGTTTCAAATGGGCGCTACGCTGTTCCCGATCGTGGTGGAAGATGACAAGCTGGGCAAATGGATCGATAAAATTGTCGAATCCAAAGACACCAGCATGTCTAACCTCAATGCCGGCAGTGACGATTTTGACCTGGGGATGGAAGAAGCTGGCGAAGAACAGGAAGCAGAAGTCATACAAGAAGTCGACGATGCGCCTGTGGTCAAGTTCTTGCAAAAAATATTGCTGGATGCCATTAACATGGGGGCGTCCGACTTGCACTTTGAGCCTTATGAAAAGTTTTACCGTATCCGCTTCAGGGTGGACGGCGTGTTAAGGGATATGTCGCAGCCGCCATTGGCGATTAAGGAAAAACTGGCCTCGCGCATCAAGGTCATCTCCAATCTGGATATTTCCGAAAAGAGAGTCCCGCAAGATGGGCGCATGAAGTTAATTATCACCAAAACCCGTGCCATTGATTTCCGCGTCAGCACCTTGCCATTGATTCACGGTGAAAAGATTGTGATGCGGATCCTGGACCCAACCAGCGCGACACTAGGCATTGAAGCCCTGGGCTATGAGGCAGAACAGCAAGCCTCGCTACTCAAGGCGATTCACCGCCCCTATGGCCTGGTACTGGTCACTGGGCCGACGGGCTCGGGTAAAACCGTCTCACTGTATACTTGCTTAAACCTGCTCAATGACCCTGGCGTCAACATTTCTACCGCTGAAGATCCGGCAGAAATTCCTTTAGCGGGCATTAACCAGGTCAACGTGAATGATAAACAAGGCCTGACCTTTGCTGCGGCACTAAAATCCTTTTTACGCCAGGACCCGGACATCATCATGATTGGTGAAATTCGTGACCTCGAAACTGCAGACATGGCAATCAAGGCAGCTTCTACCGGCCATATGGTATTGTCTACGCTGCATACCAATGATGCGCCAACTACTTTATCTCGATTATTGAATATGGGCGTCGCCCCCTTCAATATTGCTTCTGCCGTGACGTTAATTACAGCACAGCGCCTGGCCAGGCGTTTATGCAAGCACTGCAAAGTGCCCTTAAGCGTGCCGCAAGAGGCACTGCTCAAAGTGGGCTTTACCGCAGCCATGCTGGAAGGTGACTGGCAATTATATGGCGCGAAAGAAGGCGGCTGTGAACACTGCAATAATGGCTACAAAGGCCGTGTCGGCATTTACCAGGTAATGCCTATCACTGAAGCCATGGCGCAGATCATTATGTCCAACGGCAATGCGCTGGATATTGCCGCGCAAGCGAAAAAGGACGGTGTGAAAGATTTACGCGAATCAGGCTTACTTAAAGTAAAACAGGGCCTAACCTCGATTGAAGAAGTGGAAGCGGTCACCAATGAATAACTCAGGTGAGTCAATCAACCAATTTTAAGAAAACACTATGGCGACTGGCAATATCAAACAATCCGTATACCAATGGGAAGGTAAAGACCGCAAAGGCAAGCTGGTCAAAGGCGAGATGCGTGCCAATGGCGAAGCCGTGGTCAATGCCACGTTGCGTCGCCAGGGCATTACGATCATCAAGGTCAAAAAGCAAAGCTCACTGGCCATCAAAGGCAAAGTCACAGACAAAGATGTCACCTTGTTCACCCGCCAGCTCGCCACCATGATGAAAGCTGGCGTGCCTTTATTGCAAGCTTTTGATATTGTCGGCAAAGGGCACCATAATCCGGCTGTGTCAAAACTGCTAGGCGATATTAAGTCCGATGTTGAAACCGGCAGCAGTTTGAGCGCGGCTTTCCGCAAATACCCGCTGCATTTTGATCAACTGTTCTGTAACCTGGTGGGCGCCGGTGAGCAGGCAGGTATTCTGGACTCTTTACTTGAGCGATTGGCGACCTATAAAGAAAAAATTCTCGCCATTAAAAGCAAAATCAAATCTGCATTGGTGTATCCAGCGTCGATTATCGTCGTAGCGTTTGTGATCACCGCCGTGATTATGATTTTCGTAGTGCCTGCATTTAAAGACCTATTCAGCAGCTTTGGGGCAGACTTACCGGGGCCAACGGTCGTAGTGATCAACTTATCCGATTTCTTTGTCAAATGGTGGTGGGCAGTCTTTGGCTCGATTGGCGGCGGCTTATGGTTCTTCTTCTACACCTGGAAGCGCTCCGAGAAACTGCAAGCGACCATGGACCGTCTCATGCTGCGGTTGCCCATTTTCGGTGAGTTGATCCGTAAAGCCACTATTGCGCGCTTTGCCCGTACACTATCGACCATGTTTGCGGCGGGTGTGCCATTGGTAGAGGCGCTGGACTCCGTCGCCGGTGCTTCTGGCAACAAAGTGTATTTTGATGCCACCAAGAAGATCCAAAGCGAAGTCAGTACCGGAACCAGCCTCACTGTATCGATGCAGAATGCCAATGTATTCCCTAATATGGTCATTCAGATGACCGCCATTGGTGAAGAATCCGGCTCTTTAGACGGCATGCTGACCAAAGTCGCTGACTTTTACGAAGGTGAAGTGGATGACGCCGTGGCAGCCATTTCCAGCCTGATGGAACCCGTGATTATGGTAGTGCTTGGTGTATTGATCGGTGGCCTGGTCGTCGCCATGTATATGCCTATCTTCAAAATGGGCAAGGTGGTCAGTGGCGGCGGTTAAAACCGTCGCATACAAAAAAAAAGGGGCTATTCAATAGCCCCTTTTTTATTCACGCATCCACACTACTTTTTTGCTGCCTGCAACGACTTCTCAATTTCATCAGCAGGCTGCGCACCTAACATGCGCTTGCCATTTTCAAAGAACAGGGTCGGCGTGCTGTTAACCCCCACTTTATGCGCCAATTCGCCGACTTTTTCCAGCGGCACGTCACATTTAGCCGTAGAAGTTGGCAATTTGTTATTGAAAATCCAGTCCTGCCAGGCTTTCACACGATTGCTGGCACACCAGATACTACGTGATTTATTGGCCGCATCCGGGTGCAATTGCTCAATCGGGTACAAGAAAGTGTAAATGGTCACGTCGTTAATATTGCTGAGCTCTTTCTGCTCCAGACGTTTACAGAATGGGCAGTCCACATCTGAAAACACCACCAGTTTGCGGCTGCCATTACCTTTAACCACTTTAATCGCCTGATCCAGCGGCAAGCTGTTGAAGTCGATTTTAGTCAGCTCATCCATGCGCTCACCGGTAATGTCTTTTTTGGTTTTTGGATCAACCAGGCGACCTTCGGCAATCAGGAAACTGAATTTATCATCGGTATAAATAATTTGCCCACCCATAAATACTTCATACAGGCCTGGATATGGCGTTTTGGCTACACTGTCGACCTTGAATTTTGGATAAGCACCTTCTACCAGTTTCTTCAGGCTGGCTTCGTCTGCAACGCCGTTAAAAGACCATAGTGTGGCCAAGGCAATCAAGCCGCCCATCACACACTGGCCGATAGATTTTTTCATGACATACTCTTTCTCAAACATGCGCAATGGCTCACTGCCATATCAGCCCTGAGTCGCTGCGCGAATTAAAAAACGTTTAAGCATAGCACTGTTTTCCACCCCACGTAAGCCTAGCAGGGCGGCGTGCGTCCACACGGCTTGCGGACGCGCAAACAAGCCATCCAGGCCGCGTGTCAGTGCATGCATCTTCAAAATATCCGGCTGCCGTGTACGCATGACATGCCGTAAAAAACGCGCATCGCCTAATGGCCGGATCGCTGGCAATTGGGCAACCTGCGCACAAAGTGCTTGTACATCCTGAAAGCCCAGGTTGACGCCCTGCCCAGCCATAGGATGCACCTGATGCGCGGCATCTCCTAACAGCATGACTTGCGGCAACGCCATGGTATCAGCGGTGTTCTGTATCAGCGGGAAAGCTAATACAGGACCGCTAGGCGTTAACTGCCCAAGCAATTGACCAGTGCGCTCAGCCACCTCGGCTGAGAATGCTTCTGCGGACAATCCTTGTTTTTGCGTGGCAAGCGCATGAGGCAAAGCCCACACCAGTGATACCTGTTGTTGCGGCATGGGCAGCAAAGCCAGGGTTTCGTGTTCGCCGAACCACTGCCTGGCAATATTGCCATGTGGCAGCTCGGCTTTAAAGTTGGTCACCAACGCCGTTTGGGCAAAATCCACTTGCTGCACCCCCACGTCACATTGCAACCGCACCCATGAACGTGCACCATCAGCGCCTAATAACAATGACGCCTCAATCTCATGCTGCGGTAAGGATAAGCGCACGATATGACCGCAATGTTGCAATGACTGCGCCGGGGCGTCGGTGATCACAGTCACCTCTGACTCCGCTAATGCCTGCCAGCAAGCATGCATCAAGGCCTGACTTTCAACGATGTACCCCATCTCAGACAAGTGCGCTTCGTCGGCATTCAGGCGCAAGCTAGGCGTCGCATGGCTATGGGTGGGCGACCATAAATGCATGGCTGCAATCGGGTTAATTCGACTGGCTGGCAAACGCGACCACACGCCCAGTTCGCGCAACCAGTCTACGGTTTGATTGGTGAGTGCATAGATACGGGCATCCCAATGTACTACATCAGTGATCCAGTCTGCAGGCAGTAACTGTGCCGGCTTGGCATCAGTCAATACCACCTGTTTACCCAGACGCGACAGGGCAATCGCGGCGGTCAGGCCAACCAGGCCTGCACCCACAATCACAACATCGGTTTTAATCAACGAATGTTCAGCTGCCATAACTCATCTTGTTGACCAGGAAATGCCGCGCCATCGGCAACAGGCTGAGTGCGCCCAGTCCAGCCCCCCTTAACAGACCGACCCCGACCAGGTCATTGGAAAATACATTGACCAGAAAATCAGTGAACTGCAAGCCACGGCCGGTATCACGCTGGCGAGACTGGTGATATTCAGCCAGGCGGTGTGCGGCGCCCCATTCATTGGCTTGCGTCGCTGCCACATTTTTGGCCAGTGCCACGGCATCGCGGATGCCGACATTAAACCCCTGCCCCGCTACCGGGTGCATGGTTTGTGCCGCGTTACCGATGACCACGCAATGCGCGGCGAACGTCTGACCCAGTTTACTCAATTTGAGTGGGAACCTGAATCGTTTACCCGCATGCAAAAATCTTCCAACGCGGTCACCAAATGCCTCATGCAAGGCTTGTAGAAAAGCAGCGTCATCCAGCGCGGCGATCTCATCCAGATAGGCCTGCTCGCCCGTCCACACCAGCGAAAATTGTTGCCCGTTCGGTAATAATGCCATTGGCCCGCGTGGCGTAAACCGCTCGTAGGCAATATTGTGGTGCGGCTGCTCGGTCTGCACCAGACCAACCAACGCATCATGCCCGTAATGCTTGGTTTCGCGCACCAGGCCAGGAATGGCCTCCAGGCTGCGGCCACCATCGGCAATCACGGCCAAAGGCGTCGCTAATACCTGTACGCCATCATCAACAGGCTGATACTCAATTTCCGTCGCGCTGGCATGTACATTCAGGCCGGTTACCGGCACCTGGTATTGCATGATGATGCCGGCAGGTGATTGCTCAAGTCGCGCATCCAGCGCCTGCATCAAGGCGCCATAAGAAACCACATACCCCAAGGCAGGCAAATCATGCTCCTGCGCCTTAAGCACGGTGCGGCCAAAACCTTTCTGTTGCGAAACATGAATGGTTTCAATCGCGGTGACAGCGGTTTCCAGTAGAGACCACACGCCTAGTTGCGCCAATACCAGGCGCGTGCCGTAAGACAATGCTAATGCGCGGCCATCGCCATACATGGCGCCTGGCGACTGCGCCTCCAGCACCGTCACCGGCACACCTGCTTGTTGCAACGATAGCGCCAGCACCAGCCCGACCGGGCCGCCGCCTATCACTACCGGATGGTCTATGGTTTGCATCACACTGACTGCCTTTGACTCAATCTCAATATATACTCAAATAGCTTAAACAATGACTTTTTAAACGGCTACGGCGCGCTGACGCATCATCGCCTCAATGTCGGCAACCGTCTTTACTGCCGCTGAGGTAATCACGTCATGCCCCTTGTCGGTCACCAGCACATCATCTTCAATACGGATACCGATATTCCAGAAATGTTCAGGCACATTGTCTGCCGGACGCACATAGCAGCCGGGCTCTACCGTCAGCATATTGCCGGGCTGTAGCATGACCCAGTCACCATTGGCTGTTTTATATTCACCGGCATCATGCACATCCAGCCCCAACCAGTGGCCGGTACGATGCATGTAAAACTGGCGGTAACTGCCAGTTTCCAGCACGGCATCACGGCTGCCCTGGCACAAACCATAATGGATAAAGCCATCCACCAGCACATCCAGTGCCGCCTCATGCGGCGCATTCCAGTGATGCTGCGGGCTCACGCTGGCAATAGCCGCCGCCTGTGATGCCAGCACCAGTTCATACAAATCTTTTTGCGGACCACTGAAACGGCCACTCACAGGAAAAGTGCGCGTAATGTCAGACGCATAGCCATCCAGCTCACACCCGGCATCGATCAGCAGCAAATCGCCCACGTTTAGCTGGGCATTATTAGCGTTGTAATGCAAGGTGCAGGCATTGACACCGCCTGCCACAATGCTGGTATAGGCTGGCGCCTGTGCGCCCTGACTATAAAACGCATGTAAAAATTCTGCTTCAATTTCATACTCCCACTTGCCAGGGATCACTGCCTGCATGGCGCGGTTGTGTGCACTGGCGGCAATACTGGCAGAGCGACGCATGAGATCAATTTCGAAAGGTGATTTAAGCAGACGCATGGCATCCAGCGTTTGACGTACGTCAACCAGCTTGGATGGCGCTTGTACGCCCGTGCGGGCTTGCGCCTTGACGGCATTCAGCCAAGCGCTGACTTTCGCATCCCAGCCCGCATCACTGCCCAGGCTGAAAAACAACTCTGGCTGATTTGCCATCAATTTAGGCAACTGCTCATCTAATTGCGTGATGGAATACGCCTCATCAAAACCAAACTCGGTTTTAGCCGCGTCTGGGCCATAGCGAAAACCGTCCCAAATTTCGCGATCAATGTCTTTATCACGGCAAAACAGAATCGTTTTTGGCGATGGCCCGGCAATCAGCACCAACACCGCTTCAGGCTCTTTAAAACCAGTCAGGTAATAAAAATAACTGTCAAAACGGTAAGGGTAGTGACTGTCACGATTGCGCGTCACTTCGGGTGCGGTTGGAATCACCGCGATACCCGCTTGCATGCTGGTGATCAGTTGCTGGCGACGACGGGAAAATTCTTGCATGGGAACACTCAAGGCACATTCTGAATAGTGAGGAATTGTAGCGTATTTGGGTGGCAATTGCTGGAATGGTTCCGGCCAAATGCGGTCAGAAGCCCATCATGTCATATAACTCAGATTGCCTGACATTTTTTTCGGCATTTTGCAGCGTGCCATCATCCTGCCATTGCTGCAGTTGGTGCGCCAGGATAGGCTGCACCTGCCCGGCACGCATGCCGGGTTTGATCGCAGGCAAATACAGCATCTTCAGCAATAAAGCATCGAGGCCAGTGAGTAATGACTCAGGCGTTTTATCGTTAAATACCGAGGGATACACTTTGTCGGAATCATTCGGCAAGCCCATGGCCTGCGTGATCTCTTCCACAATACAAGATACCAGCGAACCACGCTCATTCGCATGATCGACAGGAATCACCACCCAGGCGCGCTTGATGGCATTTTGTGCATCGAGGGTGAGGCCGAACATACATATGGCATCGGCGGGTGGCGGCCTGCTTTTATTGCCACTTACTTGTGCAATTTCTTGATGCCACAGGGCAGACTGGCTAAACACCACTGTCATATTAGCTTCTGCTGCGCTAGCTGCAAAACTGATCGGGTGACCGGTAATTTGCGATAAATGGCGTAAATGATAGCGCGTAAGTTTCGTGTGTTTGTCAGCCTGATCTGCATGATGCACTAACCATACCTTGACCGGCTGCTGCCATTTGCGCACGACTTGCTCGCCCGCAATATATTCACTATGCAGCGCCACCTCATTGAATGCCTGTTGCAAATACGCTGGGGATTGCCAGGATTCTTCCGCGAATGCCGATGCTGCCAGCATGAGGCACGGCAACAGAAAAACCATCAGCCAATGCTTAATCATGAGGTTTCGTCGCCTCAGCGCGTAGCGGCGTTAACAGCGATGACAAGCCATTGTGGTCAATTTCACGCATGAGGTGCAACAGGCGGCCTAGTTCGCCTGGTGGAAAACCCTCACGTGCAAACCAGTGCAGATAATTGCCCGGCAAGTCGGCGATCAGCCTGCCCTGATATTTGCCATAAGGCATTTTGAGGGTAACCAACTGTATCAAATCTTCTTTTTTCATGGCAATCGTAGTGATGAGAGAGGCATTATTCTAAGCAAAATCAAGCCTGTTTCGGATTTATTTCGCGTTTACCCTTAAAGAAATCCGCACGCTGCCGTTATTCCCCTTGAGTATGCTTGAATACTTAACAATAAGAAGATTCTTTGCGTTGAATTTAACATCGCGAGAGGCCATGATGCAATACGAAATTACTAAAGAAAAAAGTGCAGAATATCTGCGACAAGCCATCCATCATATGTCGATGCAGGATGCCGCTTTTCATCCGGTCAGCTACGCGGTCTGGTATGAATATTCATCAGGCGAACATGTGCGCCTGATTGAAGAAGTGAATGACTTGATTGAGAAAGAGAAAAGACTTAACGAAAAGAGCACTACCCACCTGTTTAACAAACATATTGCCGGTGCCGATGCCGATAGTGCCAAGGTACTGGTGGAGCGCTTCAACCAGGTGGTGACCAGTATCACCTCTTCCACAGAAAAAGCCGGGCAAGAGACCTCACAGTTTAGAAAGTCACTCGATGCCTGGTCTGATGAGATTCAACAACTGGATCCGCAGCTAGGAGCGCAATTAGGCTCTTTGCTGTCTGACACCCAACACATGCAAACCTCCATGCATGGTTTACAGCATCAACTATCCTCTAGCCTGGAAGAAATCGCTGACCTGAAAAACGAGATTATGAAAGCCAAGCAAGAGGCGATCTCGGATGGTCTGACCGGGCTGATGAACCGTAAAGGATTTGATAGCGCATTGCATCAATGCCTGGACACCGGGCCCGCTGAAGAAACATGCCTGATGATTGCCGATATTGATTTCTTTAAAAAAGTAAATGACAGCTACGGACATTTATTCGGCGACAAAGTCATTCAAGCCGTGGCCAGGATATTAAAAACCGTGTCTGGCAATTTATACACCGCTGCCCGCTACGGTGGTGAAGAATTTGTGCTGTTGCTGCCGCACACCAGTATGGATATTGCGCACGAAATTGCAGAGAATATTCGCCGCCAGGTCGCCGCCATCACCATTAAAAACAATGTCACCCAGCGGCTGATTTCCAACATTACCATTTCCATGGGCGTCACCGCTTACCATCCGGGGGAGTCTGCCGACAGCTTTATTACACGGGCTGACCAGGCTTTATATACCTCAAAAGCACAAGGCCGTAACCAGGTCACCCTGTTAAACGGGGAACTTGCCGCCGCCTGATGGTTTTAAAGCAAATCGCGTTTCTGTTCAGGGATATCCTCATAGGGATAACGCGAATGCCCAAAGCGCATCACCAATACGGAAATCGCCAATATCAGAATGGCAGCAGACACCGCTAACATATGTGTCTCTGTCATTTCCTTCATATCCAGCAACAAATAGCGTGCCAAGGCCACCATGGCGATATAAATCGGATAACGCATGGGCAGTTTACCGGTGCCAAAATAGCTGTTAATCATGGAGAACACTTCCAGATATAAAAACAGCTGCAGCAAATCACCGAGACCGACCATACCTGCGTCCCACATGCGCGCCAATTCGTGCGCCAGCGAGAAAAAAGTAGCGATAGTCACTAATCCTAGTCCCAACCGCTCTATCCACATCAACGCCTGATGGGCGATTTTATCGGTACGATGTTCATAAGGTGGCTTCATTATTCCCCCTGATTTGTCTTTTTATGTAGCCAATGATCGAGCTGCTCTAAACGCTCCGGTGTGCCGATATCATGCCACAAACCCAGGTGATGTTGTCCAGTCACGCGTTGCTGTTGCATCGCAGCTTTTAACAACGGCGCCAATTTGGCCGCCTGCCCAGGGGGCACACTCTCGAATAGCGCAGGATGATAGACGCCCACGCCTGAAAATGTGAGGCGATGCCCGGCAGACTCAAGCACCAGTCCGTTTTCCAGGCCAAAGTCACCACTCGCATGCTGCGGTGGATTATCCACCATGACCAGGTGCGCCAATTTACCGGCTGGCAAATGCAGGCTGGCATAATCAATATCGGTAAACACGTCTCCATTCACCACCAGAAACGGCTCGTCACCCAACAAAGGCAAGGCATTCGCAATGCCGCCTGCCGTCTCCAGAGCCTGCGGCTCGGCGCTATAACGGATATGTACCTGCCATTGCGCACCATCGCGCAATACGGCTTCAATCTGCTGCCCCAAATGTGCATGATTAATCACTAACTCGGTAAAACCGGCCCGCGCCAATCGCTCGATATGCCACACAATCAGTGGTTTGCCACCGACCATCAGCAACGGTTTGGGCGTATGGTCGGTCAGTGGCCGCATCCGTTCGCCACGCCCTGCCGCCAGGATCATTGCCCGCATGATTTACGCTGCCTTTTCCAGGGCCAACAGCAACCTTAAAAATGGCCGCAGTTCGACATAGCGTTCGCACGCTGCCTGCAAATACTGCATCACCAGCGGCATATCCTTAAGATAGCCATCTTTACCATCACGATGATACAAACGGGCAAAAATACCCAGCACCTTGATATGGCGCTGCACGCCCATCCACTCAAAATCTTTATAAAACTCGCCAAAATCGGCAATGACTGGTAAGCCAGCTTTTTTAGCAGACTGCCAGTAACGTACTACCCAGTCCATCAGGTCTTCTTCGTCCCAGCGGATATAGGCATCTTTAAACAAAGACGCCAGGTCATAGGTAAGGGCCCCGATGACGGCATCCTGAAAGTCCAGCACTCCCGGGTTATTATCCGTGGTCACCATTAGGTTGCGCGAGTGATAATCCCTGTGCACCGTCACTTGCGGTTGCTGCAAAATATTGTCGATCAGCAAGCCAAACGTCTTATCCATCACGGCCTGCTGCTCTGCCGTCAGCGTTTTACCTAAATGCTTGCTCACATACCACTCCGGGAACAATTGCAATTCGCGCATCAGCAAGGCTGCATCATATGCTGGCAACGCGTCTGGCTGTGTTGCCAGTTGCATCTTGATCAGGGCCTGGCAAGCATCGCCATATAAAGCCTTGGCGTTGTCACGATTCAGTTGCGACAGATAGGTATCGTTACCGAGATCGCTTAGCAACAAAAAGCCTTGCGTAACGTCTTGCGCCACGATCTTGGGCACATTGAGCCCGGCGGCCAACAGTTGCTCAGCCACGCGCACAAACGGGCGACAGTCTTCCTGCGGCGGTGGCGCATCCATGGCAATCAGGGTTTGCGTCGGCAAATGCACGCGGAAATAACGCCTGAAACTGGCGTCTGCCGAAGCAGTAGTGAGTGTAAAAGGCTGATCGAGCACCTGCTGTAGCCATTGTTGTAGTTGCTGTGTTCTATCCACAAATGTTCCCAAATAATGAATCGGCCCATACTGGCGGGCATTACTGTTAAAATGCGGCTGTCATTTTAAGTGAAAAATGACTTTTTAAGCATTTTCATGAATAATATAGCCCAATTGAAACGGGACATCTGGCCGTATGGTCCGGGATGCGTGCATACAAACGTCGGCCATTAGCAGGCCTTACCGAAACGATCACTCTTTGAATAATTTGCAAGCTCACTCATCCACCTTTCAGGAACGCGGCATCCGCCTGATTTTGGCGCTCACTGCTATCGGCACGCTGGCGCCTGTGCATGCATGCGCGGATGATCAGTCTGAAGCTCCTGCCATGGTCGTGGCAGAAAACACCACCTTGCCCGGTGCGATTGAAATTGAAGGCGACACCTTGCAACTGCGCATGGACCGCCAAATGCGCGCCATAGGCAACGCAGTGATCCGCAAAGAAGGCCAGCAAGTCACCGGGGATGATATCCGTTACGACATCCAGAATGACGAACTGCAAGTGGATGGTAACGCGGTGATTACGGCCGGGCAAACAACCATCAAAGGCCCGATGCTGCGGATGCGCATGAGCGAGAACATTGGTGAAATGCGCGACGTCACCATTGAGTTCAAAAGTAGCCCGCCGCCACCCAGCAATCAGGACAGCAGCGCATTACTCAATGATGAAGCCATTTTGCTGAGTGACCCGAAAAGGTATCTCGAAGATAACGAGTCTTATAGCACGCAAAAAGACAATACCTCTTTTGAGAACATCCGCGCCTCGGCCAAACAGGTGTTATTTGAAGGCCAGAATATCAAGCGCCTGAAGAGTGCCAGCTATACCTCCTGTGCTGCCGATGTGGATGACTGGTATATCAAAACCAACAACCTGGAACTCAACGACTATACACGTACTGGCGAAGCCACTAACGCATTCGTTGAGTTTAAGGGCGTACCCATCCTCTACACGCCCTGGATGAGCTTTTCTTATAACAACCAGCGTAAAAGTGGCTTGCTGGCCCCACTGTGGGGAACCACGTCCAGAAGCGGCTTTGAATTACTCACGCCATACTATATTAATATCCGGCCGGACATGGACGCCACCATTGCTACCCGTTTCTTAAGTAAGCGCGGGGTGCAATTGCAGGGCGAATTCCGCTACCTCGGTGAGGACTATTCAGGCATTAATAACCTGGAGTATCTGGATAAAGACAGCTTGACCGATCAAACCCGGTTTTATGCCAAATTATCACATGCACAACGCTTCAGTGAACACTGGTCCGGCGGTTACAACCTGGAAAAAGTATCAGACGATAAATACTTTTCCGAAATGGCAACCAGGATCCAGGTCACGTCACGCGTCAACTTGCAACAAACCGCTTTTGTTGATTACCAAGACGACAACTGGACATTTAATGGCTCGGTACAGCGCTATCAAAACCTGGATAACAAATCATTCGTCTATCAGCGCCTGCCTCAGCTGACGTTGAATTACGACAACAGCTGGCATGGCATCACAACGCAAACGGCGGCGCAATATGTCTTTTTTGACAGCATGCAGGAGATGGGCAAGGTAGCAACCGGCTCTAGATTAAATTTCTATCCATCGCTATCCTACCCGATCAAAAGTTCATATGGCTTTATCACGCCCAAGTTCGGGGTCAATACCACGCAATATAGCTTGAGTAACAATATACCTTCTGGTTATTCACAAGACTACAACCAGCTGAGTCGAACGCTGCCTATTTTCAGCCTGGACTCAGGACTGTATTTTGATCGTGAATCAAGTATTTTCGGTACAAACTATACTCACACTCTGGAACCAAGAGCGTACTACGTTTATATTCCGTATCGAGATCAAAGCAAAATCCCGATTTTTGACACGGCGCTCGCGACCCTGAATCAGGACTCTATTTTTACCGAAAACCAGTTTATTGGCGGTGACCGGGTCAACAATGCCAATCAAACCACGCTGGCGATCACCAGTCGCTTGATTGACGCTGAAACGGGTATTGAGCGACTCAGTGCTACATTGGGGCAACGCTTTTATTTCGAAGATCAAAAAGTCTCGCTCCCGAATACCTCCGTTAGTACACGTAAATCCTCAGACATTTTGGCTGGCTTTACGGCACGCCTTTCCAGCCGCCTGAACCTGGACACCTTCTGGCAATATGATCCTGACCGCGGCAATATGGAACGTAATAACTATTTATTACGGTATAACCCTGAACCAGGCAAATCATTCAGTTTTGGCTATCGCTACACGGCTAACACACTCGAACAAATCGACACTTCAGCCCAATGGCCATTGGGTGCAGGCTGGTATGGTATCAGCAGGCTGAATTACTCCATCCGTGATGGCAACATCGTGCAATTCCTGGGCGGGCTGGAATATGATGCCGGTTGCTGGCAAGCTCGCGCGGTCATGCAACGCGTACAAACAGCGACTGCCGATGCGAACTATGCCATGTTTTTCCAACTCGAACTCGGTGGGTTGACCTCGATTGGTGCCAACCCGTTAAATGTGATCAAGCGCAATATTCCGACCTATATGCGCACTTATGATATCCCGGCAATTTACAGAGACCAGAACGCGCAATGATGAAACGTTTATCTAATTTCCTTATCTCCACGATGGTGTTTGCGCTGTACGCATCGCAATCAACAATACTATTTGCCGCAGAAAAACGTCCTATTGAAAAAATGGATCGCATCATTGCGGTAGTCGACCAATCCGTCATTACGGAACGGGAAATGCTGAACCGCATGGAATCAGTCAAGACACAAATGATTAAAAAAGGCGTTGAAGTGCCGCCCGATGAGGTACTGCAAAAGCAGATTCTGGAACGCCTGATCGTCGATAGTCTGCAACTGCAACTGGCCGCCCAAACCGGTATTAAAGTCGAAGATGCACAACTGGACAAAACAATTGAGCGGATTGCCGAACAAAATAACCTGACCTTGCCTGCCTTTAAAAAAGCACTGGAGGAAGACGGGACCCAGTTCTACAAATTTCGTGAAGATATCCGCAATGACATTATTCTTGCCCGCTTGCGCGAGCGCGATGTAGACAACAAGGTAAATATTTCCGAAGCCGAAATTGACAACTATTTAACGACACAAGAGAAAGAAGGCGATCTGGATGAGTTCAACATCTCACAAATCCTAGTTCGCCTGCCAGAAGACAGTTCGCCGGAAGACATTCAAAAAGCCAGGGCACGCACGGAACAAATTACCAAAGCGCTGGCTGAAGGCATGAGCTTTGAAAAAGCTTCTGCCAATTTTTCAGATGCGCCTAACGCGCTGGATGGTGGTAGTTTAGGCTGGCGCAGCGGTCAGCAAATGCCAGCCCAGTTTCTGGAACTGGTTAAAACATTGCAAGCGGGTGGCGTCTCACGTCCAATCCGCAGTGGTACCGGCGTACATATCCTTAAACTGAATGACAGACGCGCAGGTGCCAGCACCCTGATTGTTGAGCAAACCCATGTGCGCCACATTCTGTTAAAACCCAATGAAGTCTTGTCTGACAAAGAAGCCAAGCAAAAAATTGACGGCATCAAGGAGCGCATAGACCATGGTACACCGTTCCAGGACATGGCGCGCCAATACTCCGATGATGGCAGTGCTTCCAGTGGCGGCGACCTGGGCTGGATCAGTCCGGGTGACACCGTGCCTGTGTTTGAAAAAACCATGGCCGAGCTGGCAGTGAACGAAGTCAGTGCACCAATCCGCAGCCAGTTTGGCTGGCATGTGATTCAAGTGCTTGAACGCCGCAAACAGGATATGTCTAAAGAATCCAAACGTTTAAAAGCACGCCAGGAAATCCGTGCGCGCAAAGCCGAAGAGTCATACAACGACTGGATACACGAGCTGCGCGACAAGGCTTTCGTCGAGATGCGTCTTGAAGACAAGTTCTAAACAACCGCTGCTAAACGCATGAACCGCTTGCCACGTATTGCTATCACTGCTGGCGAACCTGCTGGTATCGGGCTGGACATCTGCGTCAAACTCGCCCACACAGCCATGCCTGCCGCACTGGTGGTATTGGCAGACCCCGTCGCACTACAGGCAAGAGCAGCGCAATTAGCGACGCCCTTAACATTGCATACATATACCGAAACGTTGCCGCCGCATGCGGGCGATGGCAGCCTGTATGTACTGCCGGTGCAAACGGCTGCACCCGTCGTTGCTGGTGCACTCGACCCGACCAACAGTGTAGCGGTGTTAAGCATGCTGGACCGCGCGCTGGCAGGCTGCCAAACAGGCGAATTTGATGCCATGGTTACTGCGCCCGTACACAAAGGCGTGATTAATGATGCAGGTATTGCCTTTACTGGCCATACCGAATACCTGGCAGAAAAAACCGGCACGGCCCAAGTGGTGATGATGCTGGTCGGTGGCGGCATGCGCGTTGCACTCGCCACCACACATCTACCACTTACCCAGGTCAGCGCTGCCATTACCACCGAAGCACTCACTACCACCATCCGCATTCTGCATCATGACCTGGTGCATAAATTCGGCATTGCGCAACCGCGCATCTTTGTTGCCGGGCTAAACCCGCATGCCGGCGAAGATGGTTATCTGGGCATGGAAGAAATAGACACCATCAACCCGGTGCTGGATAGCTTGCGTGCCGAAGGCATGCAACTCATCGGCGCCTTACCGGCCGACACTATGTTTTCACAAAAAAATCTGTCGCAAGCCGATGCGTTTTTGGCCATGTACCATGACCAGGGCCTCGCTGTACTCAAACACGCCAGCTTTGGCGAAGGGGTCAATGTGACCCTGGGGCTACCCATTATCCGCAGCTCTGTCGATCACGGTACCGCACTGGATATTGCAGGCAGCGGCAAAGCCGATCTCGGCAGTATGCTAAGTGCCATACAGTTGGCCATCACGCTGTCACAAACACGTCACACCTCAAATACATGAAACACATCGCCAAGAAGAAATTTGGTCAAAATTTTTTAATTGACCAAGCCATTATCCAAAGCCTGATTAACGCCATCCATCCGCAGGCGGATGATCTGATGGTCGAAATTGGCCCCGGCCTGGGCGCGATGACGCAGCCCCTGATCAAGCACCTGAATCACTTGCACGTGGTTGAAATCGACCGCGACATTATTCAGTGGATGCAAGGCTTCTATCCGCCGAAGAAAATCACCATCCATAATTCAGATGTATTGAAGTTTGATTTCGCAAACATAGGCGATCGCATCCGCGTCGTTGGCAACCTGCCATATAACATCTCCAGCCCTATCCTGTTCAAGCTGCTGGAAAACACCGCGCAAATCATCGATATGCACTTTATGCTGCAAAAAGAAGTGGTTGAGCGCATGGTGGCTGAGCCTTCTAACTCAGAATATGGCCGTTTGTCTGTCATGCTGCAATACCGCTTGCAGATGGAATACATGGTAACCGTGCCGCCCGAGGCCTTTGACCCGGCGCCTAAAGTCGAATCTGCTTTTGTGCGCTGCATTCCTTATGACACCTTGCCCTATCCTGCCAGCGATGAGGCTTTGTTTGCCAAAGTGGTCACGGCGGCGTTTGGTCAACGCCGCAAAACCTTGCGCAATACGCTCAAAGGCTTGCTGGATGATGATGGATTTAGCGCATTGAATATAGATTCGCAGCTACGTGCTGAGAACCTGAGTGTGGCCGAGTTTGTCGCCATTAGCAATTACCTGGCGGACCAGCATCTGCTAGACCAGGCTTAAGTACAACTTGTGCAAAGCAGCACTGGCTTAACCTGATTTAAAGTTTAGCCTGATATAATTCTGTTTTTACTAAAACCCAAACTTTTGGAGCATGTTATGCGTTTGATTCTGCTGGGCGCCCCCGGTGCCGGTAAAGGGACACAAGCCACCTTTATTAAAGAAAAATTCAATATTCCGCAAATTTCCACTGGCGATATGTTGCGCGCAGCAGTCAAAGCAGGTACTCAATTGGGTCTGGAAGCCAAAAAATTCATGGACGCAGGCGGCCTGGTGCCAGATGAAGTGATTATCGGCCTGGTGAAAGAACGTATTAAAGATGCAGATTGTGCCAATGGTTTCCTGTTTGACGGATTCCCTCGCACCATTCCACAAGCCGAGGCGATGAAAAACGCAGGCGTCGCCATTGATTACGTGGTGGAAATCGACGTACCGGATGAAGCCATTGTTGAGCGCATGAGCGGCCGCCGTAGCCACCCAGCTTCTGGCCGCACTTACCATGTAAAATTCAACGCGCCAAAAGTGGCTGGCAAAGACGACGTTACCGGTGAAGAACTGGTGCAGCGTGATGACGACAAAGAAGAGGTCGTGCTGAAGCGTTTGCAGGTCTATCACGACCAGACTGAGCAACTGATTGGTTACTATTCTGACTGGGCGAAATCCGGTGTCAGCGGTGCGCCACAATACGTCAAGGTCAACGGCCTGGGCGAATTGAATGCGATTAAAGAAGACATTTTTAGCGCATTGAAATAACTGCGCTAAAGCAAAAAGCCCGCATGATGCGGGCTTTTTTATTGACGGTACAACAGACTAAAAATCGTAACGGATGCCACCAAAGACCTGGCGTTGACGCCCGGCCACCATGCCATCCACACGGCTAGCAAGATACTCGCGATCCCCCAGATTGTAGGCACTGGCAAAATAAGTGATGTGGCTACCAACAGGCCGGTAATTCACAGTAGCATTAATTAAGGCATAAGATGGAATCTTGCCCGTCACGCCAATCACGTGGCCAGATAATCCCGTGCCGTCATAATCTAAGGCCTCAGGCCGACCTTCACGGTAAGACACATCTTCTTGCTGCTCACTCACATAATCAACCCCAATACGCGCGTCAAAGCCCACAGGATGCTGATAACCCAAGTTGAGAGATGCCAAGTGCTTGGGCGCATATGGCAAACGGTCACCCTTGAAAATATCAGCACTGGCATTGGTTTTCTTAAACTTGGCGGTAAAAAGATTGGTATAAGAACCAGCAATATAGATATTATGACTAGTCGCAAACAGGGTTCCAAAATCAATACGGCCAGCTAATTCCAGGCCTGTTTGCTGAGACTCGCCACCATTTACAAAAGCGCCTGACGTCGGCCCGGCAACCACAATCTCATCAAATACAGTGTGGAACAGCGTCGTCTCAAAACGCACGCCTTTGAAGTAAGTCGACCTCACACCCAATTCCCAGTTGGTACTTTCTTCTGGCTTGGTTTTACTGATGACGGCTGAATTCGGCCCATCTGCGTCTAAATCCCGGTCTGGGCGCGGCGGCGCAAATCCTTTATGCACGCCTGCAAACACGGAGGTATTGTCAATGCCTCCCCAAGTGACACCGAAACCAGGTAACACTTTTGTTTGATGATTGTTCAACCTTGCCTGCGGGTTATTCTGGACTGCACCATCCGCCCTCAGCACATCTGTTTTTACCCGGATATCCTCCACTCGCACACCTGGGGTAAATGTCCAGTCCCCGGCAAAAAAGGTGTTCTGAGCGTAATAGGATCTTGCCTCCACGTTAATGCGAATATCTTCATGTGGCAACACGGCTGATTTTGCAAAGCTTAAACTTTGCCCGGCAGGCTCATTCACCCGGTACTGCTTCCGATCAGAATCTTCTTCGTGATACCTGAAACCCATCACAGCGTTACTATCAACGCCAAAAAGACTATGTTTGACATCCAGGCGTGGCTCAATCCCCCAATATTGAAAATCCCTGGGCCGCCATCGACCGCCACACTGGTCTGCGTTGCCAAGGTTATTGCGTAAGCCATTATTGGGGCAATTACTTAAGCGCGAAAATCCGTTGTTTTCGCCTGGATTATTAATTTGCCTGAAAGAAGCCCTATTCGTATCCACATAATATGCTTGCGTGGTGAGCTTCACTGCATCATTGATGCTGAAAATATGTTGCAGTTGCAGTGTCTTTCTTTCCTGCTCAAATTTATCGTTATCACCAGTGGGTGCCTGATATTTATCTTGCGCATACTCTGCAGCACTTAAACCGGTTTCCGTCACATGCGAGTCTTCACGGAAATAACTCGCTTTGGCAATCAAGGTATGTCGGTCAGACAGGTTCAACTGGCCTTTGGCGGTATATTCCTGAATCTCGAAGTCGTGATTATCACGAATACCATCACCTTTTTTATGCAAAGCATCAATCATTAAGCCACCGCGTTCATCACCGGCACCTATACTGCCGTACAAACTTGTGAAGTCATTGTTACCGATCATTGCGGATGCTGTGCCATGCACTTGCCCATCACTAGGCACCGGGCGTGTCACAAAGTTAATCATGCCACCCACCGTTTGTGGACCATATAAAATCTGTCCAGAGCCTTTGACTACCTCAATGCGCTGCACACGCTCCAATGGCGTGGTGTAATGTGCCGCCGGGTCTGCATAGGGTGCCAAAAACAAAGGCATGCCGTCCTCCATCAGCAAAGTGCGGGAGGTTCGGCGCGGATCCAGGCCACGCACCCCGATATTGACGCCCAAACCAAAGGCATTTTCACCCACCACATTGATCCCGGGAACGTTATTCAAAGCCTCCTGAATCGAAAATGGTTGTCGTTCTTGCAGCGCCTTTTCATCGACCAGGAAATAAGAACCTGGCACCGACTCCAGGCGATCGGGCAAAATTCCTTTCACCACCACCGGTGAAATATTTAATGTTTCATCCTGCCGTTCTTTTTCCTCGGCAAGCACTTCCATGGCAGGATTAAACGCCAGTACCGTGGCCATCAACAAACTTTTTTTCTTCATGTGTCACACCCTCTTCTGTTTCTGTTGTTATAAAAACAGGTGAAAGGGCTGCAATATTGATACCAGCATCACGACGATAAAAGTTATCCCCATGTTTTTATTACGTAAATTATATTTATATAAATAATAATGCCATTTACTAGGTATTCACCAGGCACACAATCGGTTTATATCAACCCACTTTAATCGACCATGGCTGATATCAGCCAAATAGAGTTCGCATCCTACCGGCAACACCTGCCAACGCAAAACATGCCTATCAGTTCTCGGGTATAATTGTCGCTTCGTTTAGTTACTTTCAAGCCACGCACATGCAACAGCAGTATCCATTCAAAGAAGTCGAACAACAGGCACAACAACATTGGGAGTCCAACCTGAGCTTTCAGGCCAAGGCGGATAGCAATAAGCCCAAATACTACTGCTTGTCGATGTTCCCCTACCCCAGTGGCAAATTGCATATGGGGCATGTGCGCAACTACACCATTGGTGACGTCTTAAGCCGTTATCACCACATGAAAGGGTTTAACGTCTTGCAGCCCATGGGTTGGGATGCGTTTGGCCTGCCAGCAGAAAATGCAGCGATTCAAAATAACGTGCCGCCTGCGCAATGGACCTACGACAACATTGCCTATATGCGCAAGCAGTTGAAATCACTGGGATTTGCCATTGACTGGCAGCGTGAGCTGGCGACTTGCCAGCCTGATTATTACAAATGGAACCAGTGGCTGTTCCTGCGCATGCTGGAAAAAGGCATTGCCTACAAAAAAACCCAGGTGGTGAACTGGGACCCGGTCGACCAAACGGTTTTGGCCAACGAGCAAGTGATAGATGGCCGTGGCTGGCGCACTGGTGCGCTTGTTGAAAAACGTGAAATCCCCGGCTATTACCTGCACATCACGGGTTATGCGCAGCAATTGCTCGATGACCTGGACAAACTGCCAGGCTGGCCGGAGCGCGTGAAAACCATGCAGGCCAACTGGATAGGCAAGAGCGTGGGGGTGCGTTTTGCATTCACCCATGACATCAAAAACAATGATGACCAGCTGATTGATGACGGCAAACTGTGGGTATTCACCACCCGTGCCGACACCATTATGGGCGTGACTTTCTGCGCCGTCGCAGCCGAGCATCCATTAGCGACACATGCCGCGCAAAACAATCCAGCGCTGCAAGCTTTCATTGAAAAATGCAAGCAAGGCTCAGTCATGGAAGCCGACATGGCCACCATGGAAAAAGAAGGCATGGACACCGGCCTGACCGTTGCGCACCCGATTACCGGCGAACAGGTGCCGGTGTGGGTTGGTAATTACGTGCTCATGACCTACGGCGAAGGCGCCGTGATGGCTGTGCCAGCGCATGACGAGCGTGATTTTGGCTTTGCCAAAAAATATAGCCTGCCGATCAAACAAGTGATCAGTGTGGTCGACCAAAGTTTTGATTTGAGTGCCTGGCAAGAATGGTACGGCGACAAAGCCAAAGGCGTATGTATCCATTCAGGCAAATACAACGACCTGGGTTATACCCAAGCCGTGGATGCTGTAGCCGCTGACCTGGCCGAGAAAAACCTGGGCGGTAAACAAACCAACTGGCGCCTGCGTGACTGGGGCGTCTCCCGTCAACGCTACTGGGGTTGCCCGATTCCTATCGTGCACTGCGACAGCTGTGGCGATGTGCCGGTGCCGGATGACCAGTTGCCGGTCAAACTGCCGGAAGACTGTGTACCAGATGGCTCAGGCAATCCACTCAATAAACGCGAAGACTTCCTGAACTGCGCTTGCCCTAAATGCGGCCAGCCAGCCAAGCGCGAAACCGACACTATGGATACCTTTGTCGACTCCAGCTGGTATTACGCGCGTTATGCGTCAGGCTTTAGCAATGATGCCATGGTGGACGCGCAGACTAACCACTGGATGCCAGTCGACCAATATATTGGCGGCATTGAGCATGCGATTCTGCACCTGCTGTATTCACGTTTCTGGAGCAAGGTCATGCGTGACCTAGGCCTGGTGAATTATGACGAGCCGTTTGCCAACCTGCTGACACAAGGCATGGTGCTTAACCATATTTTCTCGCGTCGCACGGCCAAAGGCGGCATTGAGTACTTCGCTCCAGAAGAAATCGAACTGGTACAAGACGCCAACGGCAAAGTGACCGGTGCCAAATTGATTAAAGATGGCTCTGCCATTGACTATCAAGGCATAGGCACCATGTCAAAATCCAAGCGCAACGGTGTCGACCCGCAATCGCTGATCGAACAATACGGCGCCGATACTGCACGCTTCTTTATGATGTTTGCCGCGCCACCGGAACAAACGCTGGAATGGTCAGATAGCGGCGTTGAAGGCTCACATCGTTTCTTGAAGCGTGTGTGGAACTTTGGCTATGCCTTAGCGCAAATCCAGCCAGCCGACTTGCCAAACAAACTGACAGGGGAACTTGCCAACCACAGACGTGAAATCCACACTGTGTTGAAGCAAGCCAATGTTGACCTGGCAAAACTGCAATTCAACACTGTGGCATCTGCCTGCATGAAAATCCTCAACACGCTGGAAAAAGTGCAAAAAGAAGCCGAGAAAGACTGGCAAGCCGTAGCGTTTGAAGGCTATAGCATCTTGTTGCGCGTGCTATCGCCGATTGCGCCACACGTGACGCAAGTCATGTGGCAAAGCCTGAAACTGGGCACTGATATCCTGACGGCAAAATGGCCTGAACCAGCCAACGCAGCGCTGGTACAAGACGAGGTCGAGTATGTGGTGCAAGTAAATGGCAAACTGCGCGGCAGCATCAGCATCCCAAAAAGCATGGCCAAAGAGCAAATTGAAGCGACTGCCGTGAATCAGGACTTTGTACAAAAATTCCTCAATGAAGGCAGCGTGAAAAAAATCATTGTGGTGCCTAACAAACTGATTAATATTGTGGTTGCTTAAAGAAAGGATGACTATGCTGCTTTCACACCTGACACCATTCTTGCCACATCGCTTTTGGCAAAATAGTGGCTTGATGCTATTGATTGCAGCGTTATCCTCATGCGGCTTCCAGCTCAGACAGCCCAACCCTGTATCATTTAAAACAGTCCAACTCTCAGGCAACACGCAGATTACATCGGCCCTTAAAAAGAGTTTAAAAGAGCAAAATATCCAGTTAGTAGAAACAGCTGAAGAAGCCGAACTACAGGTGGAGCTGATGCATGAAGAAAACGAAAAACGCATTTTATCCCTGAGTGGTACCGGTGTGGTGCGAGAGTACGAGCTTTACTATCGCGTGCAATACCGCACCAAGGCCAGCGATGAGCCAACATGGGGATTGCCACTGGTCATGGAGAGCAGACGCGACTACACCTACAACGACTCGAACTTGCTAGCTAAACTGGCCGAAGAAAAGCGCTTGACCCAGACCATGCGCACGGACGTGCTTAACGGCATTATGCGCCGCTTGTCTGCCCTGAAAAAAGCGCAATAAACATGCGCATACAGGCTGCGCAACTGGCTCAACACCTGCCGCCAAAACAGCATTTGTTTGTGTTGGCAGGTGACGAGCCACTCTCCATCACTGAAGCTATCGACCAGATTCGGGCGGCCGCCCGCCAGCATGGCGCGCAAGAGCGTGCCAGCTTTACCGTAGAGCGCTATTTCAACTGGGCGCAAGTCAGCCAGTTTTTGCAAAGCTTCTCGCTGTTTGCCGAGCAACGCATTCTCGAAATCAACATTCCTACAGGCAAACCCGGTGTTGAAGGTGCCAAGGCCTTGCAGCAAGTGGCTGAATTACCCGCTGCTGATACCACCATTATCATCACCCTGCCCGCGCCTGATCGCGACATGACCAGCAGCGCCTGGTATGAAGCCTTATTACAACACGGCGTATTGCTGGTGCTCAACCAGGTGCCACTGCCGCAACTGCCAGAATGGATTGCGCAACGCCTGGCCATGCAGCAGCAAACAGCGGATGAAACCTCACGCCGGTTTATTGCCGAGCAGGTAGAAGGTAATTTACTGGCTGCGCACCAGGAAATCCAGAAACTGGGCTTGCTCTATCCAACCGGCCCACTCTCTGAAGATGCCATCCGGCAATGTGTGCTCAACGTGGCACGCTTTGATGTCTCGCAACTCGGCGAAGCCATGTTGCAAGGCGACCAAAGTCGCGTGTTACGCATTATTGAAGGCCTGCGTGAAGAAGGCGAAACTGCCGTCGCCGTGATGAACCCACTGGTGTGGTTATTCCGCCCCCTATTGCAAGTGCGGCTCGCCATGCAAAATGGCCAGGCCGTGCAGTCTGCCTTAAGCCAGGCCAGGTTATTCGGTGACCGCCAGACACTGGTTAAACGCGCATTGGAATTTTTACCGCAAAAACATATCGAAGCTGCTTTGCAGAAATTGTCAGACATAGACCGCATGGCAAAAGGCGTTGGTGATGGCGATGCCTGGCTGGAGCTTTCACGGTTATGTAGTGGCATTGCGCGTATGGCGGCGAATAAATCCGCCAGATCTGCCGCAGCACGGTCTCGTTAAGGTTTTAAGATAGAATGATGGTTATGGACATTCAACATTACATGAAACAACTGGGTGAGCAGGCACGTGCCGCTTCCCGTTTGATGGCAAAAGCCGACACCAACACCAAGAATCAGGCCCTGCGCAATATCGCCGCCCTGATCCGCCAGCACGAAAAAGCGCTACTGGCCGCCAACCAGCAAGATCTGGATGCAGCCAAAGCCAGCGGCATGGAAGCCGCCATGCTTGATCGTCTGGCCTTGAGTGAAAAGTCAGTGGCGACCATGGCCGAAGGCCTGGAACAAATCGCCAGCTTGCCAGACCCGATTGGCGAAATGAGCAACTTCAAATACCGCCCTTCCGGCATCCAGATCGGCCAGATGCGCGTGCCACTGGGCGTGATCGGCATTATTTACGAAGCACGTCCTAACGTCACGGTTGACGCCGCTGGCTTATGCATCAAATCCGGTAACGCCTGCATTCTGCGTGGTGGCTCTGAGGCCATCCATTGCAACCAGGCGCTGGCAAAGCTCGTGCATCAAGGCCTGCAGCAAGCAGGCTTGCCACAAGCCGCCGTGCTGGTGGTTGAAACCACAGACCGCGCGGCCGTGGGTGAACTCATCACCATGAAACAATATGTCGATGTCATCGTGCCACGTGGCGGCAAAGGCCTCATCGAGCGCATCAGCAACGATGCACGCATTCCAGTCATCAAACACCTGGATGGCAACTGCCACGTGTATGTGGACGACGAAGCTGATTTGGACAAGGCCGTGCGTATTCTGGAAAACTCAAAAACGCAGCGCCTGGGCACCTGCAACACGGCTGAGTCATTACTGGTCGCACGCAGCATTGCCAAAACCGCCCTGCCTAAACTGGCCGAGATGCTGATTAGCAAAGGCGTGGAAATCCGCGGCTGTGAAGAAACACGCGCCATCGTGCCACAAGCCATTGCCGCGACTGAAGAAGACTATTACACCGAATACCTGGCTTCGATTATTTCATGCAAGGTAGTCAGTGGCGTCGACGAAGCCATTGAACACATCAATAAGTATTCCAGCCAGCACACTGAAGCCATAGTCACAGAGAACTACACCAAAGCACGCCAGTTCCTGCGTGAGGTGGATTCCAGCAGCGTGATGGTCAACGCCTCTACACGTTTTGCCGATGGTTTTGAATACGGCTTTGGCGCAGAAATCGGCATTTCGACCGACAAACTGCATGCACGCGGTCCGGTTGGTTTAGAGGGATTAACGTCGTTGAAATATGTTGTACTAGGTGACGGCCACGTACGCGCTTAATGTCGCTTTCAGCCATTATTTGGGATGCAGCGCAAGGCGCACGGAGCGCAGGAAACGAGATAGTACACATAAGTACAGCGAGTTTCCGAGCACCGCGCAACGCCACGATGCGCCCAAAGAATGGCTGAAATGGAACTCATAGGCATTTTTGGCGGGACTTTCAATCCTATCCACAACGGGCATTTAGTGCTGGCGCAAACCGTGCTCGACACCCTGCACTGCACGCAAATCCGCTTTATTCCGGCAGCTGTTCCACCGCATAAAGAAACACCCGCTGTCACAGCACAACATCGCGCCGCGATGGTGCAACTGGCGATACAAGACCGCCCACAATTCGTGCTCGATACCTGCGAGCTAGACCGCCAGGGCACTTCGTACACCATAGAAACACTACACCTATTGCGCCACCGCTTTCCAAACCAGGCACTCTGCCTGATCATGGGCCAAGACAGTTACCAAAAACTACCCACCTGGCGCCGCTGGTTAGAGTTATTAGACTATTGCCATATATTGGTCGTACACCGCGCAGATCGCGAAAAAACCTTACTCTTGCATCCAGAACATGAGGGTAAATTAGTAGATATCGCAGCAGCGCCAGAAGTCTTTGCCACCCAAGCGAACGGCCTGATCAGCTTTCTGCCAATCACGCCGCCAGATATTTCCTCTACACGCATTCGTGAACAACTCAGCCACAATGGCGCGACTGTCATCACTGAAATACCGCAGCAGGTATTTAGTTATATACAGCAGAATCGTTTATATAAAAATATCATTTAAACGTCACCGGCATACGCCACCAATATGCAGCTAAATGACTTATGCAATTAACTTGTCCGTTGATAGGAGGCAATCTTAAAAATAATGGAGCCAGGCCTTTAGATTTGCCTGCAGTACGGCCAAGAACTGTACTCTTGCACATAAATTTTCTATCATATTAACTATTAATTGATTTTGAGAAACTTATGAGCATAAAGCTACTTGAGAGAGATATTAAAGCTCTGCTAATCAAGCATCTTTTAGAAAAGTCTATCATAGAAAAAGGCGACACTCTGATTAATGAGTTTTCAATAGACACTCATACACGAAGAATCGATTTGTTAGCGCTTAGGAAAAATACGACCATCGGTTTTGAAATCAAAAGCGAAGCTGACTCGTTGACTAGGATAAGTGGGCAAATTGAAAAATATAAAAACTACTTTGACAAAATAATAATCGTTGCCGCCAAGAAGCATATTCCTCACTTATTGCAATTAGTGGAACCTAATATTGGAATATGGCAGGTCGAAGATTCCTCTTTTATAGTGATTAGAAAAGGGAGGTCAACTCCTGTAAAAGTGAAAGAGAACTTATTAAAACTTATATCACTCAACTTTCTTATTAAAATAGCACAATCAAATAATCTTAATGTGCCTAGATATTCTAAGGATAGAAAGTCTCTCGAGGCCCTTTTATCCAAACTAAGTACTTCAAAAATACGGGTCGAGCTACATTTATACTTAAGCGAAAAATATAAAATTTACTCATCCGAATTTATGCTTAATTTCGGAAATCAAAATAACTATGACTCAAGCGCCTTAGCATTGCTTAGTCCATATTCCGAAAATAGATTACTCATTAAAACGAGGAACCAAAAGACCTTTGAAACCCTCAGGAAGCTGACTGAAGAGTATAGTGATGAAGCCAACCATATTGTTGTGAAACCACCTTCAACAAAATTACAAAATCCAGTGGAATCTCTTGATGATAGTTTAAAAATTATCGCGTAATGTTTGTTATATTAATCCTCTAGCCATAGGTCATCTGTATCTGTTGAACCATATAAATGATCATAATATAACTGCTGGTGCAAATGAATATTTATTCTGACAGCAGTAGATTTTTGTGGGGAGCTTATGCCGTAAGCATCGCCTAGACTTGTTAATTCGATTAACTGTGTGCCCCACACGTGAAGCGATTTATCCCAATATTCCTTAGTGGTCATTTTTAAGGCGAGTTTTTTATAGATACCTTCTTTCTCTCCCTTTTTTATATCCTTAGGATCTTCAAAGTCCTCTCTTAGAATCATCCACTCGTTTTTTAATGGGTAATCTAGTCTTGGTGGAGGAACACGACCACCACCCTCAATCCTATCCGCACGAGCACTTGCCCAATCAGAATAAACAAACCTAGCTTGTTCCAATTCACTTCTTAATTTATTAAACAATAGGCGCTCAATTATCGAAATATCGCCATCTGAATATCCCGAAAAACTTGATGGGAATGACGTACTGGAAACGCTTATTAAAGGATTATTTAATCGCGAATGAGCTAACTGGATCAGATTAGCTATACCTTCGACATAGCTTAAAATCTCTCTTGATACCTGACCATAGTCATAAATTAAAAATAAATCGTCACACCCAAACTCCGCAATTCTATTAAGGGTGTCAAGATGCTCAGCTATATCAATTTCAGCAGCATTAAATCTGACGACAATTCCTCGATTTAGCTCAATCAATTTAGCTAGTTGATCTTCTAATACTGATAGATCACCAAGCTGAACAGTTGGAATGTAATTTTCATGCGCAGTAATTAATCTTATCCAATTCTCATATCCATTCGTTGAGTCAGCCAACTCGTGAATTTCATTTATAACTGGACGACCTTCTTCATCAGCTCTTTTTTCATAGTAGTTACTTAAAAAAAACTGATCTATATCAATAATGACTTTTCTATCTCCAAAAGTATCTTTAATCCGCTTGAAGGTATTTTCAAGCTTTTTGGAGCTCTGCCAAGGTCTTAATGGAATTAATGGAAGTAATAAGTCCTTAGACTTTTCTGCTAATTCACAAAGCGCTTCCATCTCGGATAATTTCACCGATATGATTGGAGCATAATTGAAATCTAGATTTTCTGAAGACTTAAACAATTAACACCACCGCCCTTATTTACCTAATCTAATTTTCAGCGCCACTTTTGAAACCTGTGCATCCTGAGCGATTTCTTCGATTTGCTGCTCAGTAAGTTTCCCGCCGCCTTTTTCTTGAAGTTTTTGCTGAATTAGAATCATCGGCATCACTATGTCTGCAGCCAAGCGATTGGCTTGAGCCTCAAGATCATCAGATAAACCTGATCTATATAAAACATCATCGACAATTCCATTCCCATCAAGTCTGTCGGAGTGTAAAAGAAAATGTGCTATCTCATGGGCCAATGTAAATCTTTGCCGCTCAATCACATCATGGCGATTAATTTTAATTTCTACAGTGCCGTTAGATCTCCGAATCTCACCAGATATACCTGCTTGAAGTGTCGACTTCTTCACAACTACACCCAAGGCGCTTGCAATCGCAACAACCTTAACAGGCAATGCTGTTTGATAACTTTCAATGAGTTGCCTTTGCCCCTCTTCCAATCTTAACCACTCTGGAGATCTCATTTTTGTTCACCTTGATCGACTTGCACGTCCGCATCTACTGCTAAGTTAGCAGGCTCCATCCCTCTATACATAAACTTCTGTACTAATTCATTAACAATGGGCTCGAAATAGCCTCTATCAGTTAAATCATCGACTGCTTTTTCTACAGAATCTGCTAATCCTTTAGCTGCTTCAACTTTTGCAGTTTCAGAAGCAGCTTCAACTGCGGCTTTAACGCCTTTCTTAACAATTTGCCTATACCCAATAAGCGATAGAATCGCAATCCCAATTCCCACTATAGTCATTAACAAGGCTGACGAACCCAATAAAATGCTAGTCCATATTGGATAGTTTATATTTTTTTCCAAAGGTTTTTCTTCATAGAGATTAATCTTCGATTGGAGATTTTCAATAGTAAACTTTTGACGCTCAGCAAGTATCTCTAGCGTGCTTAATTTTGTTTTCAATGCTATAAGATCATCAGCAGTCAAAACGAGAGCTTGCTGTGGAATTGATTGAGCTTGAGATTGAACTTCTGAATCTAACGCCTTACTGCCACTTTGATCATTTGCAAAACTACTAACAGAACCAAATAGTGATAAGAAAGTTAAAACCCATATAGCGATTAAATTAGTGTTTACTCTCATGATTTTAAAATTAATATAATTTAAGCAACTATAAGGTTATGTAGAATATTTAGTCAAATTCAAATAGCTATTGCTTGATAAACGGTGAAGTTTTTAGAATACCTACTGACTATTATGCCTACTATGCAGCAATTAAAAAAACAAAAAGGGTTACGATAATTCGTAACCCTTTGATTTTATTTATTATCCCTCTATAAGTCGAACACAACACCAACAGATTATGAGTCACTCGTGCAAGCTATCTCCTCAATAACAACTTCGCCATCACACAATAAACTTTCCAAAGAAATATTTTAATAATATAATTTCCAAAGAAAGGATAAAAATCATGGCAACAGCAACCATAGAAACAGCAACTAAACCCGATGCCGCGCATGTATTAAGCAAAGCAGTAGGCCGTGCTGCCGAGCGATTACAGCTTTCGCGGGCGATGCTGGCGACGATTCTGGGCTTGAGTCCGGCGACGATTACGCGGTTGTATGATGGCAAATACATTCTTGACCAGAAGCGTAAAGAATGGGATTTTGCGTTGTTGTTTATGCGCGTATTCCGCTCACTGGATTCGATAGTAAGCAATGATGAAACGGCGCGGGTGTGGTTGAACAACAATAACCTGGCGCTGAATGCGCGTCCGATTGAACTCATCACACAAACAGAAGGTTTGGTGCGTGTCGTACACTACCTGGACACCTCACGCGGTCTCGTCTGAGGCATTTGCCTGGCGGGGCTTGGCTTGGCGTATGGTGGAGGCACAGCATGTAGCTTCTACCATGAAGGTAGTCGATACCGCCGCTGAGCAGAATATTCTTGAAGCATTGCTCGATAACAGCAAGCCCTCTTATCCTGACACGACGGCAAAGCTGGACTATCTGTTGGCAACCCCGTTTCGTTACCCAACGCGCAAAGGCGGCTCTCGATTTAGGGGTGCAAATGACCTTGGTGTGTTTTATGGCGCGGAATCGGTAGCAACCGCAGCCGCTGAACTCGGTTACTGGCGCTGGCGGTTTCTAATGGATGCACCCGCCCTGACGCATATTGAACCTGTTGCACATACCGCATTTCAAGTGGCGCTCAAGGCGCAAGCAGTGGATTTACGCAAACCGCCCTTTGATGCAGATGCGAGTTGGTTAGATAAAACCGATTACGGCCCTACACAAGCCTTTGCACAAGTAGCGAGAGAAATTGCGTTGGGTTGCATTCTGTATCAATCCGTACGTCATCCAGAAACAGCGTGGTGTGTGGCAGTCTTAACACCAGAAGCATTCGCCGAGAATAAACCCAGGCCTGAAACACAAACCTGGTGGTTGGCAGTCGGCCAACATGAGGTTATCTGGCGCCGGGATCGTCAATCACTGACCTTCAATCCGGCTATTTGGAAGTGAACTTAGCAGGTTAATTATAGGTGTTTTATGCAAAAAACCGCTTAAATTATTGAATTAACGATATAAATACTATCTTTACAATGTATACAACCCTAAAAAACTTTGATATGTTACCGATATATCATAATAAATATGATGCGTTTGCATCAAAAATCATCGGGGTGACATTGAAAATGATGGATATGTCTGGAAAATATTTGTATACCATTCGCAGTGCGAATGGGGTGCTGGTGGAAAATCTGCAGATTTTTGGCAAGTCGCGTAACGAGGCTGACGCCAAGATTAGGCAGATGTATTGGCGCTGCGAGATTTTGAGTTGCAGCCTGGTGGCGGACTCAAGTGCGCGGGCACCGAACCTGAAAATGCAATGGTTGCGGCCTAACGCTGCGGCATGAATTAAATATGTTAAAAAAGGCGCTTGGTTTCAAGCGCCTTTTTTATTAGAACAATGGCAGGTTGCTGGCCTGCACGTTGTTTCTCACCACTCTTCTTCTCAGCAGCTTTTTCACTGGTATATCGGCAAACGGTAAGGTTTCGTCAAACAGGGATTGCTGTGCCGGGAACATATCATCTTGCAATTGCGAGCTTTGCAAATCGAACCGGAGTTCGCAGTCTAGCCACAAATCAGACTTGGGCACGCAGCAGCATGGCAGGATTTCATCGGCGGCGATAAAGGCCAATGGCAATTCAACGTAATCGACTTCGCCATCGAGCATGCGTACGCGGCAGGCGCCACAATAACCACTCCGGCATTGGTACTCTACTTCGTGGCCAGTACGCTCCAGGCCTTCGAGCAGGGTTTCTTGCGGGAGCAGGCTAAAGCGGCTGTGCTGGCTGCGTACGTTAATCATTGTTTCATTTACAGTTCAAAACCATTCAGGTCGTCTGCTGAGACTTCGGAGTCAATTTGACCAATGAGGTAGGAGCTTAATTCCACCTCTTGTGGCGCGACCTGCACCGTGTCTGAGGCCAGCCAGGTGTTGATCCATGGAATCGGATTGTTTTTGGCATTGGGGAATGCTGGTGGCAAGCCGACCGACGCCATGCGGCTGTTGGTGATATATTCCACGTATTGGCACAGGATGTCTTTATTGAGGCCAATCATGGAGCCATCTTTAAACAGGTATTCTGCCCATTGTTTTTCTTGCTCGGCCGCGGTTTTAAACATCTCGAAGCATTCTTGATGCAATTCAGTCGCAATCTCGGCGAATTCTGGGTCGTCTTGCCCGGAGCGCATGATGTTGAGCATGTGCTGGGTGCCGGTGAGGTGCAAGGCTTCATCACGGGCAATCAGGCGGATGATTTTGGCATTGCCCTCCATCACCTTGCGCTCGGCGAAAGCGAATGAGCAGGCAAAGCTGACATAAAAACGAATCGCTTCAAGGATATTGACGCTCATCAGGCAGCGGTAGAGCAGCTTTTTCAGCTCACGCCGTTTGACTGACTTGAGCTCGCCATTGATGATGTGCTCGCCCTCGCCCAGCTGTGAATACAGCATGGTCTGATGGATCAGCTCATCGTAATAGTGGGCAATATCGGTGGCGCGCGCGGTAATGTTTTCATTGCGCACGATGTCGTCAAACATCACGGAAGGATCATTGACGATGTTACGGATGATATGCGTATACGAACGCGAGTGGATGGTCTCGGAAAACGCCCAGGTTTCAATCCAGGTTTCAATCTCGGGCAAGGACACCAGTGGTAACAGCGCGACGTTAGGGCTACGGCCCTGAATCGAATCGAGCAAAGTCTGGTATTTGAGGTTGCTGATGAAGATGTGCTTTTCGTGCTCAGGCAAACCTTGGTAATCGGCACGATCCTGCGACACATCGACCTCTTCCGGACGCCAGAAGAAAGACAGTTGCTTCTCGATCAGCCGCTCGAACACCGGGTATTTCTGCTGGTCATAACGTGCCACGTTAACGGGCTGACCAAAGAACATGGGTTCTTTTAACTGTTCGTTGTCGATTTTGGTGAAGATGCTATAGGCCATGGCCGTGTTCCCTGAGTGATAAGTGGCTGCGCGGGCGAATAACACTTCATCCCGCTCGCTCACTTATTCTGTTTTTTGTTCAATCAACCCCAAGCCCATACGCGCGATGCGCATGGGATGTACTTCTTAAATTTTACAAGCACCGCTCGCACAACCATCATCTTCTGCCTCTGTGCCACCTTCAGTCGCACCATCGCGCGTGTTATGGTAGTACAGCGTTTTGATGCCCAGTTTGTAGACTTGTAACAAGTCTTTCAACAATTGCTTCATCGGCACACGGCCACCTTCAAATCGGGTTGGGTCGTAGTTGGTGTTGGCAGAAATAGACTGGTCAACAAACTTCTGCATGATGCCCACCAGCTTGAGGTAACCCTCGTTGTTCGGCATTTTCCACAACAACTGATACTGGTCACGCAGGCGGTCGATCTCTGGCACTACCTGGCGCAGGATGCCGTCTTTGGATTGCTTCACAGACACCAGGCCGCGCGGTGGCTCAATACCGTTAGTGGCGTTGGCAATCTGGCTGGAGGTTTCTGATGGCATCAATGCTGTCAGTGTTGAGTTGCGCAAGCCATCTTTCTGGATTTCTTGACGCAGGCTTTCCCAATCCAGCAACAGTGGCTCGCTGCATACGGCATCGAGGTCAGACTTGTAGCTATCAATCGGTAAAATACCTTTGGCGTAGGTGGTTTCATTAAACGCACCGCATGGGCCAAATTCGCGTGCCAACTGCACAGAAGCTTTCAACAGGTAGAACTGAATCGCCTCGAAAGTACGGTGTGTCAGGCCTAGCGCAGTGTCGTTGGTGTAGTTCGTGCCATTTTTGGCCAGGTAATAGGCGTAGTTGATGACGCCCACGCCCAGTGAACGACGCTTGTTAGTCGCATTCAAGGCCGCTTTCACCGGGTAATCCTGATATTCCAGCAAGGCATCCAGTGCGCGTACCACCAGGTCAGCCAGGCCTTCCAGCTCATCCAGCGATTCCAATGCGCCCAAGTTAAACGCAGACAAGGTACACAGGGCGATTTCGCCTTCAGTGTCATTGATGTCATTGAGTGGATTGGTCGGCAGTGCGATTTCCATGCACAGGTTAGACTGGCGCACTGGCGCCACCGCTGGGTCAAACGGGCTATGCGTGTTGCAATGGTCCACGTTCTGGATGTAAATACGGCCAGTACCGGCACGCTCCTGCATCATGAGTGAGAACAGGTCGACCGCTGGTATCGTGCGTTTGCGGATGCTGTCATCGGCTTCATATTGCGTATACAGGCGCTCGAACTCATCCTGGTCAGCAAAGAAGGCGTCATACAGCCCTGGTGTGTCGTGCGGTGAAAACAAGGTGATGTTCTGGCTCTTGATCAGGCGCTGGTACATCAGGCGGTTCAGTTGCACGCCGTAGTCGAGGTGACGCACACGGTTTTCTTCGACGCCACGGTTGTTTTTGAGCACCAGCAATGATTCGACTTCGAGGTGCCAGATCGGGTAGAACAAGGTGGCCGCGCCGCCGCGTACACCGCCCTGCGAGCAGGACTTCACTGCAGACTGGAACAATTTGTAGAATGGCAGGCAGCCAGTATGCTGCGCTTCGCCGCCACGGATTTCACTGCCCAGGGCGCGGATACGGCCCGCATTGACGCCAATGCCGGCACGCTGCGATACATATTTCACAATCGCGCTGGTAGTCGCGTTGATGCTGTCCAGGCTGTCGCCACACTCAATCAGCACGCAAGAACTGAACTGGCGGGTCGGCGTACGCACGCCGGACATGATGGGCGTAGGCAAGGAAATTTTGAAGGTCGAGACCGCATCGTAAAAGCGCTTGATGTAATCCAGACGTGCCTGGCCTTTGTAGTTGGCAAACAGGCACATGGCGACCAGGATGTACAAGAACTGTGGGCTCTCGTAGATCTTTTTGGTGACGCGGTTCTGGACCAGATATTTACCTTCCAGTTGCTTGACCGCAGCATAGGAGAAGTTCATATCGCGCCAGTGGTCAATCGTGGCATTCAGTACGTCGAACTCTTCGCGGCTGTAATCCTGCAACAGGTGCTGGTCATATTTACCCAGCGCGGTCAGGTTGGTCACATGGTCAAACAAATGCGGTGGCTCAAACTGGCCATAGGCAATTTTGCGCAGGTGAAAAATCGACAAACGCGCCGCCAGGTACTGATAATCCGGTGTTTCTTCAGAAATCAGGTCGGCTGCGGATTTGATAATCGTTTCATGAATGTCGTCAGTACGGATGCCATCATAAAACTGAATATGCGAACGTAGCTCCACCTGGGAGACCGACACATTATTCAGGCCTTGTGATGCCCAATCAATCACCCGATGAATTTTATCGAGATTGATCGGTTCCTTGCGGCCATCCCTTTTCGTGGCCTGCATGGATTCGTATTTTGACATTGATGGCTCCCAGTACAGGAAGCGAGGGGTCCCGAAACAGACACATTTAACCGGGCAATACCCGGACTATCATCATGACAATGAAAAATGTACCCGCTCAAAGGCCAGACTAGCAATTAGTATTGAACATTAACTAACTGCATCTGCCGAGGACACCCCGCCTCAAACGTTAACAAGAAAAAATTTCACGGCAGGTCTCCTGGCTCTCAGGTCGTCATTATTTGCTTTCGCCTTCCCGAATCTCTTCAGTGGCTTAGATGGCAGCAAACAACTCGCTAATCACAGTTGCGGGGGCAGCCCTGGCTTAATGACTCCTGCGCGGCTTCACGCACCAGGTTCCCTATTAAACGCAGAAGAAGAGTCTCTTCTGCATACCGTATGGATGCGACTATAAAACAATATCTATGGCTTTTCAATTATCCAAAACACAATATATTGATATATTTTGATTGACAGGCAGCAACTGATTGTTTTTATTAAAGAATATTTTTACAACACATTGATCGATAATTTAGCTACCATGTGAATGTTTCTCGCATAGCCGAAAAGGCCAAAAAGCCATGTGATTGGAGCGCTGTTATCGCAACACAGAATTGTCGAATTATGCGACAGTACGCCTAACAAACAAGAACAAACCTGCCATGATTGCTTTTAATGTTTCTACCTTACGCATCGCAACCGCCCTCGCCTTGGTCACAACCGGGCTTGCGGCGCATGCCACCAACGGCATCAACCTGATCGGCTTCGGTGCCGAATCGACCCTGATGGGTGGTGCTGACGTCGCAGTAGCACGTGATACCAGTGCGCTGAATACCAATCCGGCCGGGCTGACGCAGATCAAGGCGCCGCTGCTGGATATGTTTGGCTCAGTGCTGCGTACCACTGACCTGGTGCACAAAGACCCCCGCAACGAAGAGCATGCGTCCAACCGCTACACTTTGCTTGGTGGCGGTGGCTATGCGCGGCCACTGGAAAATACGCCCTGTACGGCCGGCATCGGCTTGTTCGCGCAAGGCGGCGCCGGTGGCGTATTCGACAACCTGCGTACACCGTTTGGCAATCGCGATGATTTGTCCTCGCTGTTTGGCATCGCCAAGATCATCCCCGGCATCGGCTGTGAAGTGACGGACAAGCTCTCTCTGGGGGCCAGCCTGAATATTGTTTATGCGAGCATAGAACAGGACTTTTTTGCGAACACTTCAGTGAGTGCTGTGCCCTTTGCTGGTTACAAATTAGAGGGCGCCTCCGCAGTGCGTACTGGCTTCAAGCTGGGCATGCAATATCGTGTGACTCCGGCACTGACATTGGCTGCCTCTTATACCGAAAAAACCGAGCTGCCAATGACTGGCGGTACACTGACAGCTGACTTCACAGACGCAGGCTTAGGCAAGGTGAAGTATGCCGATGCTTCAATCAAAGGCTTCGCCCTGCCACGCGAAGTGGCCGTAGGAATGGCGTTCAAGCCAACGGATGACTGGTTGCTGTCATTCAAACTCAACTGGCTTAACTGGGGCGATGCGATCAATGACGTCACCCTGCGCGCCACCAAACCAAATAATGCCTCAGCGCAATCTATATATGGCAGCTCGATGGCTGCCGACTGGAAAGATCAATGGGTGGTCGCGACAGGTGTCGCTTACAACTGGGATAACCGTACCACGCTTTATGCGGGCCACAATTATGGTAAAAACCCGATTCCGCGCCAGAACTCCAGTCCCTTATTGGCAGGGACCCTTGAGCATCACCTCACCTTTGGTGCGGCACGTAAGATCGACCCGCACTGGCTGATGACTGGCGGTGTCGAATGGATGCTACCTGTCAGCGTTAAATACAACAGCCAATTATTTGGCGAGTCTGAAATCCGCAATGAAGCCATTGTGCTTCACTTCATGCTGAGCCGCCGCTGGTAATGACTTAAACACAAAGCCGCCCAAGGGCGGCTTTTTCATTCATGGCAAGGTTAAGCTGCGCGCAAGGTTTTAGCTGCCGCAACCATATTGGTCAACGCGGGCAACACTTCAGCCCATTGACGGGTTTTCAGGCCACAATCCGGGTTTACCCACAAACGCTCGGCAGGGATACGCTCGGCAGCCTTTTGCATCAACTGCACAATATGCGCCTGGGTCGGGATATTCGGCGAGTGAATGTCATAGACGCCCGGCCCGATCTCGTTCGGGTAGTTGAAATCATCAAATGCATCCAGCAATTCCATGTCTGAACGTGAGGTTTCAATGGTAATCACGTCAGCATCCATGTCAGCAATCGAAGCGATGATGTCATTAAACTCCGAATAGCACATATGCGTATGAATCTGCGTTTCATCGGTAACACCATTGGCGGTGATGCGGAATGACTCTACTGCCCACTGCAAATACTCTTTCCACTGTGACTTGCGCAATGGCAAGCCTTCACGCAAGGCGGCTTCATCAATCTGGATCACATTGATACCGGCTTTTTCCAGGTCCAGCACTTCTTCGCGAATCGCCAGTGCCAACTGGTAGCAGCTGACTGAACGTGGCTGGTCATCACGCACAAAAGACCAGTTGAGTATCGTCACCGGACCGGTCAACATGCCTTTCATCGGCTTGCTGGTCAGTGATTGCGCATACTTGATCCACGCTACCGTCATCGCTTGTGGACGACTGATATCCCCAAACAGGATAGGTGGTTTGACACAACGCGAGCCATACGACTGTACCCAGCCAAACTGGCTGAAGGCATATCCCTCCAACTGCTCACCAAAATATTCCACCATATCGTTACGCTCGGCTTCACCGTGTACCAGCACATCGAGGCCTAAGGCTTCCTGTTCACGTACGCTACGCTCAATTTCGGCTTTCATCGCCTGCTGGTAGGCTGCCTGATTCAACGCCCCGGCCTTGAACTGGCTGCGGGCATGGCGGATTTCTGCCGTCTGCGGGAAAGAGCCGATGGTGGTGGTCGGATACTTGGGCAAACCAAGCAAGGCGGCCTGTTTGACGGCACGTTGTACATAATGATTTTGCCGCTGCCCCAGTTGCGGTGTCAGTGTTTCCAGCGCGGCTTTCACCTGCGGCTGATGGACGCGCTTCGAGGTACGGCGTGCATCAATCGCCACCTGATTCACAGCCAAAGCCACTTTCACCGCGGCACGACCATGATTCAATGCCGTCGCCAACACCTGTAACTCATCCAGTTTTTGCTTGGCAAATGCCAGCCAGGACTTGACCTCACTATCCAGCTTCAGCTCATTATCGAGGTCCACCGGCACATGCAACAATGAGCAAGAAGGCGCCAGCCATAAACGGTCACCCAGGCGTTCGGCGATTGGCTCCAGCCAGTCCAGCGTCGCGTTCAAATCGGTTTTCCAGATATTACGGCCATTAATCACGCCCAATGAAAGTACCTTGTGCGCAGGCAACATCGCCAGCAAAGGCACAATCTCGTGGCGCGCGTTGATGGCATCAATATGCAAGCCAGCCACCGGCAAGTTCGCCACCAGGTACTGGTTATCAACCAATGGGCCAAAATAAGTCGCGAGCAGAATCTTGACACGGCTACTCTTGAGTTGGTGATAGGCCAGGTTGAATGCATGCTGCCATTCAGCCTCCAGTTCAGTCACCAGAATAGGCTCGTCTATTTGTACCCACGCCACGCCCTGCGCCACCAACGCCTCGAGCAACTCGCTATACACCACCAGCAATTGCGGCAGCAAGGCCAGGCGGTCTGAAGCATCCTTGGCCTTACCAATCGCCAGGTAAGTCACCGGCCCGACAATCACCGGCTTGGCTTTAACATTCTGCGCCTGCGCTTCTGCCAATTGCGCCAGCAAGCGTGTCGTATCCAGCTTGAACCGTGTCTCGGCGGTGAATTCCGGCACGATATAGTGGTAGTTGGTATCAAACCATTTGGTCATCTCCCCTGCCGCCACGCCGCCGCAACAATGCGCATGCTCCTCGCCAGACCCTGCGGAACGTCCACGGGCCACACGGAAATAATTATCCAGTGGGTCGCCATGAAAAGTCTGTACACGGGCGGGCAAGTGACCGAGCGTAAAGCTCATATCCAGCACCTGATCATAAAATGCAAAGTCACCCACCGGCGCCAGGTCCAGATGCGATTGCAACGCCCAGTTGCCCTGGCGCAAGTCTTTGCCGACTTGCTTTAATGCGTCTAATGAAGACTGTCCTTTCCAATAAGCCTCTAAAGCAAATTTCAGTTCGCGTTTTGCGCCTATGCGCGGAAATCCAAGATTGTGTGTGGTGACCATGCTAGCCTCGTCAATAATCGTTTGAGAACACGCATTCTAAAAAAGGCAAACCATGAAGTAAAATGGTATTATTTCAACAATCAATTAATTTTATTCATACATAAAAACATGATTGAACGTATCCATTTAGCGATTATTCGCGAAGTTGAACGGCAAGGCTCACTGACAGCCGCCGCTGAACACTTATTTCTCACGCAGTCGGCGCTGAGTCACTCGATAAAAAAGCTGGAACAGCAACTAGGCACTGATATCTGGTTACGTGAAGGCCGCAGCCTGCGCCTGACCCAGGCCGGGCAATACTTGCTGGCGGTGGCCAACCGGCTGCTACCGCAACTATCGTTAGCAGAAGAACGCTTGCGCCAGTTTGCGCAAGGCGAGCGTGGCACCTTGCGCATCGGCATGGAGTGTCACCCGTGCTACCAGTGGCTGCTCAAAGTGGTGTCACCCTACCTGGCCGCGTGGCCGGATGTGGATGTAGATGTAAAACAGAAGTTCCAGTTTGGCGGCATAGGCGCCTTGTTTGGCTATGAGATCGATATGCTAGTCACGCCTGACCCGTTGTATAAACCCGGCCTGCTGTTTCAACCGGTATTTGATTACGAACAGGTGCTAGTGGTGAATCGCCAGCATACGCTGGCCCAACTGGCGTATGTGCGCCCCGAGCAACTCAGCAGCGAAACCCTGATCACCTACCCGGTGGATATTGATCGGCTCGATATTTACAACCAGTTTCTGCAACCGGCAGGTATCAGCCCGCAAGTACACAAACCGATAGAAACCACTGACATCATGCTGCAAATGGTCGCCAGTGGCCGCGGTGTCGCGGCCTTACCGCGCTGGCTGGTGGAGGAGTATCAAAGCCGTTTCGACGTCGTGCCAGTCAAGTTAGGCGAGCAAGGCATTGCCAAGCAGATTTACCTGGGCATCCGCGAAACGGATGTGCAGATTGATTATGTGCAAGCGTTTATTCAGTTGGCGCAAGGTGGAAACGCTGATCAGTCCTGACCAGCCCTAACTACCGCGATGAGCGCTTATTGCAGCGGCATCAACTGCTCACGCAGGCTATTGATGTCATTGGGTTCGCCGCGCACAGTGAAAAAAGTGCCTTCTTCATCTGAGCGCTCGTTCAATACCTGGCAGGTGCTATAAATTTTGCCGCGTAGCTGTTGTACGGACCAAGGCAGGAAAATCTCGGTTTCAACCAAATCCTGCTGGAAAAAATCGACAATCTTCTGCCGCAGCATCGCCACTTCATCCGGACGGCGAGCACTCATGACTATGCAATCCGGATATTTTAACCGTAGTGCGGCTTCACACTCAGCTTGTGCGGTGGCATCGCCAACATAATCTATTTTGTTAAACACACGAATACGCGGCACTACATCAGCATCGATTTCCTCAAGTACCTTATCCGTCACCTCAAGCTGACGCTCAAAACCGGGGTCGCTGGCATCGATCACGTGCAACAACAGCGCAGCATCCAGCGCCTCATCCAACGTAGATTTAAAAGAAGCCACCAGGCCATGCGGCAGATTCTTGATAAAACCCACGGTATCGCTGACCAGCACGCGCGGCACGCTTTCCGGGTACAAGGCGCGCACCGTGGTATCCAGTGTGGCAAATAATTTGTTCGCCACCAACACCTCGCTGCCAGTGAGCGCGCGCATCAAGGTAGATTTACCGGCATTGGTATAACCCACCAGCGCCACACTCGCCATCGTCTGCCGCTCCTGGCGCCGCGCACGTTGCGTCCTGCGCTCGCCATCCATAATCACAATCTCTTGTTGCAACTCGGCAATGCGGTCGCGAATCTTGCGTCTATCCAGCTCGGTATGCGATTCGCCTGCGCCGCGACCACCCGCCCCGCTACGCTGCCGCCCCTGCGGACCCGCCAGTTTCGCCGCTTCGCGCAAACGTGGTGCCATATAACCCAGGCGCGCAATCTCCACCTGCGCACGTGCCGCACGCGAGCGGGCATTGCGGTGAAAAATCTCCAATATGACCATAGTACGGTCCATCACCTCGCAACCGACTTCAACCTCAAGGTTACGCGCCTGTGACGGTGAGATTTCATGATCCACCAGCACCGCCTCAATATCGTAGGCAAGCGTATTGAAGGGTTGCGACTCTAGCTCCTCGGACATACTCTTCACATAATCACGAATTTCTTCGCGCTTACCCACACCCAGATACCCCGTGATATCAAAGCCTGTACGCTTCTGTACAAAAGTATGCACCACCCTGTAACCCAGTGTTTTAGCCAGTTCACGCAGCTCATTCAGCGAAGCCTCAAATTCACTATCGCTCACATTGGGTAGCTGCACAGCCGCCACTACGGCATATCGGATGGTTTCTTTGACTTCACTTTGCATTAGGGGATGGTATCTCTTGAATTGGGGAAGGCAGATAGTACCTGCAAAAGCAGAAAGCACCACTATGCATGGTGAGATAAAGTGTTAATAGATGATTGTAATGAGTATAACCATAGAAACTATTGAGGAATTTAATTGCTGAGAACGCGTAGAGCGGACTCGTTTACAGTCCGCCGCATGTTCATGTTCAACATGCTTAATCTTTCATCGGCGTACCGCAAGCGGACTGATTATATAAAATCCCAATCATCAGACTAAATATGACAACTCATATTGTTGGCATCTAATAAAAAAGCCCATCACAACGCTGATGGGCTTTTAATCTAAATCAAATACTTATGAACGACGGCGACGGGCCAAGCCTAATACCCCTAATCCAGCAAGCAGGCTAGCACTGGTGAGTGGCTCAGGCACAGGGACATAAGGTGAAAGTGAAGCAGTGACGTCTGGTCCAGTACCTACTAACTCAAAAGACCCTTTGTATAAACCATTGGTCGTATAGGCTGTGACTGTGCCACCGATAAAATCAAGCGCTGTTGCGCCATAAGATCCGCTAATCGCTGAGTCTGGATCCCACTTGAAGCTGAATGATTCAAAAGTGTTGAAACTTGTAAAGTCAAAACCAAATACGGCGCCACTACCAAAGAACACAGCGCTACCGCCAGCTGGCGCATTCACGGAAAATGGCGAACCGTCGATCACCAAGTAACTACCATCCGCGGTAATGGTACTACTAAAATCAAATACGATTTTAGAAATCTCGTAACTTGATCCATTAAAACCACCAGTTTCGATATTGAACCCATCAGCACCTGGTTCTGTGACAAAAATGGATCCAGCAGCAAAAGCCTGTGTGCATCCAAATGCCAAAGTTATAGCAACTGCAAATTTACTTATTTGTTTCATTTGCGCCTCCACTCAGTTGGGAATTACTAATAATAAAAATTACAACAACCCTTTTAAAACTAGTCATCGCTCTGAAACTATTTATCGTAATAATTAAATTTAGGATATTACTTTTTAAAAAGATTTGCAATTTCATTAGCATTAATCTATGTAAATGATTTACATACACACTTTGAACAATTTTTTGTTTATTTGGCATAAAACAATTATGCCGAAGTTTTAGCTGCCACCCAGCGCTTTATACAGCCCCACCTGATTCTGTAATGCCTGTTGTTGTATTTGCAACGCCTGCGACTGTGCATCCAGTACACTGCGCTGCGAGTCGAGCAACTCTAGGTACGTCACCAGCCCTTGATCCAGCTTACGTTTGACCAGTTGCAAACGGCTGCTTTCCAACTCACTTAAACGCGCCCTGGCCGTGGACTCTTCGGCAATCGCTGCGCGCGTGCTTAATACATCCATCACTTCTTTAAACGCGGTCTGGATAGTTTTTTCGTAATTAACCACTTCGATACGCTCACGGGTTTGCGCAAGGTTGAGGTTGGCTTTGTTGCGGCCATAGTTAAAGATCGGGATGGTCAATTGCGGGCTGAAAGACCAGTAGTTGCTGCCGGTATCAGAAAACAGTTTGGAGAACTCCGAGTTAACCAGGCCGACGTTGGTCGTGAGTTGCAAGCGTGGATAGAACGCAGCACGTGCAGCACCGATATTGGCATTGGCAGCTTTGAGTTGGTGCTCGGCAGCACGGATATCGGCGCGCCGGGTCAACAGGCTGGAAGGCAAGCCTGGCGTAACGTCAGCCAGTTTTAAATCCGCCAGAGGTTTGATGACTAACGGTGTGCGCTGTGATGACTCGCCGAGCAGTAAATACAAAGCATTTTGCGTGGTTGCCAGTTGCCGCTGCCATTGTGCATATTGTGCCTGCACCTGCTCGACCTGGATTTGGGCGGCTTTGACATCCAGCACCTGATCCAAACCGGCCTCAAAGCGACGCTGGGTCCGATGCAAGGTCTGTTTGCGGTCGTCCAGCGTTTGCTGCGCCAGCTTGAGTTGTGCGTGTAAGGTCAGCAGGTTGACGTACTGCGTGGCGATCTCGGTGATCAGGGTAGCTTGTACCGCTTGCCGATTCTCAGTCACGGCGAGGTATTGTTCCAGCGCGGATTGCGTCAGGCTTTTGACGCGGCCAAACACATCAATTTCGTAGTCAGAAATACCGACCCCAACGCGGTACAACTCGGCCTCAAATGCCTGGCTGGAGCTGAACACGGTGCGACTACGGTCGTACGTCAGGTTGCCCTGTATGGTCGGCAGGCGGTCGGCTTTTTGTATGCCGTAGGTGGCCTTGGCTTCGTCCATGCGCAGCACGGCCGTTTTCAGGTCACGGTTATGCGCCAACCCCACTTGTATCAGTTGCTGCAAATCGGCATCGAGGAAATAAGTTTGCCAGGTGAGCGGAGGCGCTTCAGTCACCGCCTCATTCGCTGGCTGGCCTGGGTAAACCTCAGGCACGGGCGCGGCTGGCCGGAAATACTCTGGCATCAGCGAGCAACCGCTGGCCGAGAGAATAAAGCCTAGTAACAATGTGAGTCGACTTAATTTCATGCAACATCCTTGGTCGCCGCTGGTTTGTGCATCCAGCGCCCGACCACCATAAAAAACAACGGAACAAAAAAGATCGCCAGCAAGGTCGCGGTGACAATGCCACCCAGCACGCTGGTGCCGATCGCAACTTGCGCGCCCGACGCAGCGCCAGTGGAGAATGCCAGTGGAATCACACCGACACCAAAGGCCAGCGAGGTCATCACAATCGGCCGCAAGCGCTCTTTAGCCGCCAATAAACTGGCTTCAAGCAAAGGCATGCCTTGCAACACATGCTCGCGTGCAAACTCCACGATCAGGATAGCGTTTTTGGCAGATAAACCAATCGTCGCAATCAAGCCTACCTTGAAATAAATATCATTCGGCAAACCACGGATAGTCACGCCAAGCAACGCGCCCAAGACGCCTAATGGCACCACCAGCATCACGGCGAACGGAATGGCCCAGCTTTCATACAAAGCCGCCAGCACCAGGAACACAATCAGGATAGACAAACCGAACAGCATAATGGCCTGACTGCCGGATTGCTTTTCTTCGAGTGACTGCCCGGCCCATTCGAAGCCGATGCCCTTGCCCAACTCTTGTACCAGTTTTTCGATCTTCTGCATCGCTTCGCCACTGCTATAGCCAGGCCCGGCGCCGCCATTGATATTAAATGACGGAAAGCCATTAAAACGCGTGCGTTGTGGGGTACCCATGGCCCAGTCCAGTGTCATGATGGAAGACAGCGGTACCAGGCTGCCATCGGCAGCTTTGAGGCGAATTTTCTTGATATCTTCCAGCGTCTGGCGCTGTTTGCCATCGGCTTGAATCAGCACCCGGCGCACCTGGTTGCCATAGACAAAATCACCAAGGTAATTAGAGCCAAGCAAGGTCGCCAGTGAGTCGTTGATTTCATCCAGCGAGATGCCCAGCGCATTGGCCTTGCTGCGGTTAAGCTGCATATTAACCACTGGCGTATCGTATAAACCGGCAAACAAGACATTCGCCAACTCGGGATGTTTGGTCGATTCGGCAATCAGCTGGTCGCGTGCCTTCATCAGGGTTTCTATGCCAACGCTGGCACGGTCTACCAGTTTCATATCAAAACCACCCACGCTACCCAACTCTGGCAGCGGTGGCGCATTCATGGCAAAAATACTTAAATTGGGACGGCCATAAAATTGCTGGTTAACGCGATTCACAATCGCCTGCACCTGCTGCTCCGCCTTGGGCCGCTCGGACCAATCTTTCAGCGTGATAAACAGCATGCCACTATTGGTACTGGTGCCGTAAAAACTAAAACCGCTGACTTCAAAAATAATATCGACTGGTTCATGTTGCTGGATATAACGGCTCATATCGCCCAGCACTTCTGCGGTTTCCGCCAGTGTCGCGCCTTGTGGCAACGACACCATGACCATAAAGTTACCCTGGTCTTCTTCTGGCAAAAATGCACTCGGCAAACGCATAAACAGCCAGCCGACCAAGGTCACGATGAGTGCAAACACGCCCAACCAGCGCAATGGCTTGTTGAGCAAACCGCCGGTCAGGCGCGTGTAACGCTCGGTCATACACTTAAAGCTACGGTTAAACCAGACAAAAAAGCGCGCTTTAGGGCTGGTTTCATGCCGCAACAGCGTGACACACAAGGCAGGTGTCAGCGACAGCGCCAGAAAGGCTGAGAAGCTGATCGACACCGACAATGCCAATGAGAACTGGCGGTAGATATTGCCCACCGCGCCACTAAAAAAAGCCATCGGGATAAATACCGACACCAGCACGGCGGTAATGCCCACTACGGCGCCACTGATCTGCGACATGGCTTTAATAGTCGCTTCGCGCGCAGACAAGCCTTCATCGACAATCAGGCGTTCGACGTTTTCCACCACCACGATGGCATCATCGACCAGGATACCAATCGCCAGCACCACGCCAAACATGGTCAGCACATTGATGGAATAACCCAGCCAGTACATCACAGCAAACGTCCCCATCAGGGCAATCGGCACCACGATGGTCGGAATCAGCGTGGCACGCAGGTTCTGCATAAACAGGTACATGACCACGAATACCAGCAGCACCGCCTCAACCAGCGTTTGAATCACTTTTTTAATCGAGATAGATACGAATGCCGAGGAGTCATATGACAGTTGAAACACGACATTCGGTGGAAAATATGGCTGCATTTGTTCCATCGCGACCTTAACCCGCTTGATGGTTTCTACTGCATTCGAGCCCGGCGACAGTTTGATCGCCATGCCGGCGGCATTCTTGCCATTGACTTTAGAGCTATAGGTATAGTCACTGCTGCCCATTTCCACGCGCGCCACGTCCTTCACCAACAAGGCCGAGCCATCCGCCTGGCTGCGCAGTGGCACATTGGCAAAGTCTTCTACCGTTTTCAGCGTGGCTTCGGCTTCCAGCGTCACACTCAGCGGTGAACCGTCGGGCACGCCGCTGGCACCGACCTGGCCCAAGGTCAGGCGTGTATTGTAGCTACGCAAGGCATTGGAAATTTCGCTGACGCTGACATTCAAGCCCGCCATTTTCTGCGGATCCGGCCAGATACGCATGGCGTACTCCGGGCTGAATGATTGCACCTTACCCACCCCCTGCACGCGTTTGAGCGTAGGCATGACCGTGGCAGAGGACAACTCGCCGAGGTCAATCTCACTGTAACGGTTATCCTCTGAGGTCAGTGACACAATCAGCTGAAAGCTATCCGCCGATTTTTCCACCATGATGCCGCTACGACGCACAATTTCCGGCAAACGCACTTCAACACTTTTGAGGCGGTTTTGCACATCGACGGCCGCCAGGTCAGGGTTGGTGCCCTGGCGGAAAGTCACACTAATAGAAGCCATACCCTGGTTGCTGGTGGCAGACACATACATCAGGCCTGGCATACCATTCATCTCGCGCTCGATAATCGAGGTCACGGTTTCTTCGACCACTTTGGCCGATGCGCCAGGATAGGTTGCAGCGATATTGACGACGGGTGGCGCGATATCAGGATACTGTGCAATCGGTAATTGCTTGATGGCTATTAGACCTGCCAGCACAATCAGGATGGCAATCACCCAGGCAAAAATCGGGCGATCAATAAAAAAACGACTCATGGCCTGCTTCCCTTAACTTGAGGCTTGTGTGATACCGCGCCAGTCAAGGTGCGACGGCTTTCGTGATGTTGTCTTTGGCGCTTACCTGCTTGGGCGTCACTTTTGCGCCCGCCGTTTGCGTGGCGGCATTGGTCACGACCACCTGCTCACCTGCTTGCAGGCCATGCTCAATCACCCACTGTTTGTCGATCACAGCGCCGGTTTGTACTTCGCGTGACTCCAGCTCCTGTTTGGCATTGACCACCCATACCCGGCTGGAGAACTGGTCACGAATCAGCGCATCACGCGGAATCAGAATGGCATGTGGATTGGTCGCCTGGCGGATTTTCAGGCGCACATAGGCGCCTGGCATCAGTTCCTGTTGCGGGTTGTCAAAAATGGCGCGCATCACGACAGAATCTGTCGTCTGGTTCACAGACACATCAGAAAATGACAATTTGCCTGCACTAGGATAAGTTGAACCATCCGGCAACATCAGGGCAATCTGCAATTGACCATTGCTGCCTTTTAACTGGCCGTCGCGCAAGGCTTTGCGCAGCGCGAACACCTCAGAAGAAGACTGTGCAAAATTGACATACACCGGGTTGATTTGCTCCACCGTGGTCATGTGCGTGGCCTCGTCTTTACCCACCAGCGCGCCTTCTGTCACCAGCGCGCGGCGCGCCACGCCATCAATCGGCGCCGTCACATTGGCATAAGCCACATCAAGTTTAGCGCGGTTGAGCTTGGCTTGCGCGGCGGCCACTTCGGCTTTAGCCAGTTGCGCTTCAGCCTGTGCCGCGCGGTAGTCGCGCTGACTCACTGACTGGTCACCCACCAGCGCCTGGTAGCGCTGCAATTTGTCATTGGCATTCAACAGGTTAGCTTCGGTTCTGGCCAGTTCAGCATCTGCTTCCAATTTACTGGCCTGCAATTGCTCCGGATTGAGGGCAAATAACAGTGTGCCCGCCTTCACTGTTTGCCCTTCCTGATACAGCCGTTTAGAGACAATACCGGAAACGCGCGCACGCACTTCTGCAATGCGATAGGCCTCTACACGGCCAGGTAATTCAACCTCAGCGGGAATTTCGGCGGTTTGCACGGTCACCACTTCGACCTCAGGTGCGCCAGCCGCTGCCTGAGCGGCTTCCTGCGGTTTGCTACAAGCGGAGAGTTGCAATAACAAGAGTGTGGCAACAGAGGCCGTGCTGAGAGAAAAACGGGACATGAACATGCCTTCTTACTATATAGACGTCAATATTCTATCCGCCCTTTAATAATTAATCAATCATGACTGATTAATTATTTTTTGGTATAATCCTCACCATTGCTTGAGGAATGATAAGCCTAGAGATCATGGCCAGAAAAACCAAAGAAGATGCGCAAAAAACCCGCGACCAGATTCTGGATGCGGCTGAACACGTGTTTTACCGCAAGGGCTTTACCCTGACCACCATGGCAGATATTGCCGAAGCAGCCACGCTGTCACGCGGTGCGGTCTACGGCCATTACAAAGGCAAACTGGAAGTGGCCACCGCTATGGCAGAACGCGTGATTCAACAAGCCTCGCCGTTTCAAAGCCAACCCACCCTCAGTGCCTTAAGCAACCTCAAACAATACTGCTTGCAGGAAATCCGCAGTTATATTGAACCCAGCTCAATTCAGCGCGTATTATTTTTTTTGTATATCGGCATTGATGATTCGCCCGAATTATTGCAATTACGTTTTGCCTGGGAGAAAAAGCGCATTACACAAATAGATTGCCTGCTCAAACAGGCGATTGCGCAAACAGAACTCTCTGCCGAAGTCGATTTCGACCTGATCAGCCTGTATTGCCAGTCCATTATTGAGGGTGTGTTCAGCATTATTTATTTTGGCAGCCTCAGTGAATCACAACGCTGGCAACGTGCGGAACAACTCTGTGAATATGGACTGCAACGCCTGTCTATGCCACTTTTCCAGCCGTAATTTAAACGTCAAGCTATTCTGCTAGCATTGACGAGCACGCCCGCCTTCCGGCAAGATAAGGGTCGGATACATTGATGACAATAAAATTGTTCAACTTTTTTGTCTGAACAAGGTCAGTATGACCACGCACGTTCATTTTTAAACGCATCACCCCGATACACACCCCTATAAAAATAACTTAAGAAAAAATATTGCTATGGATCATAACCTGTCTCTTATTACCACCATTGCTGCCGCATTTGCGCTGGCGCTGGTGTTTGGCCTGATCGCCGAAAAACTCAAATTGCCAGCGCTGATTGGTTATCTGTTTGCTGGCATTATCATCGGCCCGGCCACCCCCGGCTTTGTGGCGGACATAGAAATCGCCTCGCAACTGTCTGAAATCGGCGTCATGCTGCTGATGTTCGGCGTTGGCCTGCACTTTTCAGTGCAAGATTTAATGTCGGTCAAACGCATTGCCCTACCCGGCGCACTGGCGCAAATGACGCTGGCCACCCTGCTCGGCATGCTGGTGGCCCATTATTGGGGCTGGAGCATGGGGCATGGCCTGGTCTTTGGCCTGTCACTCTCCTGCGCCAGTACCGTGGTATTACTGAAAGCGCTGGAGTCCAGGCGCATCCTGGAAAGCATGAACGGTAAAATTGCCGTCGGCTGGCTGGTGGTAGAAGACATGGTAACCGTGCTGGTACTGGTGCTAATGCCAGCCCTGGCTGGCGTCTTGGGTGGCCAGGGCGAAGCCACCAACGCCAGTGCCATTTGGGAGACCATAGGCGTTACCTTGCTTGAAATCACCGGTTTTGTAGTGGTGATGCTGGTGATAGGCAAACGTGTATTGCCCTGGCTGCTGTGGTATGTGGCGGGCACCGGCTCACGCGAACTGTTTACCCTCACCGTGATTGCCGTGGCAATCGGCGTGGCCTTTTTTGCCTCATCCCTGTTTCATGTGTCGTTTGCGCTAGGTGCCTTTTTTGCCGGCATGATCATGCGCGAATCAGAATATAGCCATCGTGCGGCGGAAGATTCCCTGCCTTTCCGCGATGCATTTGCCGTGCTGTTTTTTGTCGCCGTCGGCATGCTGTTTGACCCTAGCATCCTGATCAAGCAACCGGTACAGGTCCTCTCTGTGGTCGCTATTATTATCCTAGGCAAGTCGCTGGCAGCGGTTGCGATCGTACTGGCGCTGCGCTATCCATTAAATACAGCACTCACCGTCGCCGCCAGCCTGGGGCAAATTGGCGAGTTCTCCTTTATCCTGGCCGGGCTCGGCGTGTCGCTCAACCTGCTGTCAGCAGATGGCATGAGCCTGGTGTTGGCGGGCGCGCTGATTTCGATTGCCTTGAATCCGCTGGTATTTGCCTCGATCAAACCGCTGGCTAACTGGGTGGTCAATAAATCAGATGTGGCACGACGCCTGTCTTTGCGCATGGATCCCTACAGTGAGTTGCCGATGTCCACGGAACGCAAGTTTCTTGAAGGCCAGGTGGTATTGGTCGGCTATGGCCGTGTTGGCAAGCGCATTGCACAATCGCTGACAGACTCTGCGATTCCATTTGTGGTGGCCGAGCAAAATCGCGAACTGGTGGAAAAACTGCGCAAGCAAGGCCAGCCTGCCGTGTCAGGCAATGCTGCGGACCCCATGGTATTGATACAGGCACACATCGCCAATGCGGCCATGCTGATTATTGCCACACCGGACGCCATGGATATCCGTAAAATAGTCGACATTGCCAAACAGCTCAAGCCGGACATAGAAGTGGTGATTCGTACTCACCACGAGGATGAATACCAGCGCTTGCAAAAAGACCTGGGGCAAGCCGTATTTTTCGGCGAAGAGGAACTGGCCAAAGGCATGTCTGCCCATGTGTTGCAGCGTTTCGAACGTCACGTGCTCTAAAAGGTATTAAAATCTAAATCAGGGCTGCTTCGGCAGCCTTGTTTTTTGAAACAAACACCTCGCGAAAGGCTATGATGTCATTGTATCGGCAGTCGATACGTATCGTTACATTTACGCCCAATCAAACGCAGTACAATCTTGTCAGACAAGAATAACGATATCAATATTGGTACCTATGAACACCACTTCCCTTGACGATAAACCTGGCCTTTACGCTAAATCCGGTGTATGGCTACTGGGCCTTGCCAGTCTGATGCTGGCTGCCTGCTCATCCGGCAAACCGGACAACAAACCGCCCAAAAAAACGCCAGAAGTCGGCGTAATCACCGTACAACCTGCCAGCCAGCCAATTGTGGCCGACCTGCCAGGACGTACCAATCCGTTTATGATTTCGGAGGTCCGCCCACAAGTCGGCGGTATTATCCGCCAGCGCGCATTTACCGAAGGCGCACTGGTCAAAGCGGGCCAGCTGCTTTATCAAATCGAGCCTGCGCCTTATCAGGCCAGTGCCCAAAGTGCGGCCGCCGCGCTACAAAAAACAGAAGCCTCGCTGACCACGCTCAAACTCAAAGCGGATCGTTATAAAGAACTGGTCAAAATCAATGCCGTGAGCAGGCAGGATAACGATGACGCGCAAGCCGCCTTGCAGCAAGGCGAAGCCGATGTGGCTGCCGCCAGGGCGGCGCTGTCCACCGCAAAAATCAACCTAGATTTCACACGCGTGGTCTCGCCAATCACTGGCTTTGTGTCTACTTCTACCGTCACACCTGGCGCGTTGGTCACTGCCAGCCAGGACACCGCACTCACCACCGTGCAGCAACTGGACCCGATTTACGTTGATGTGATTCAGTCCAGCAGTGATTTGCTCAAACTCAAACGTGATATTGCCAGCGGCAAACTGAGCAGCACATCGCAAAAAGAAATTCCTGTCCGTGTCGTACTCGAAGATGGCTCCACATACGCCCACGCCGGAAAACTCAAGTTCAACGGCATTAGTGTCAATACCACTTCAGGGGCGGTCACACTGCGTGCGGTGGTGCCTAACCCGGAAGGCATTTTGCTGCCCGGCATGTATGTGCATGCCCTGATTGATGTCGCCGAAGAAAAGGCAGCTATTCTGGTGCCGCAACGTGCTGTGACCAGAAATACACGTGGTGAACCCACGGTGCTACTGGTGGACAATACGCAAAAAGTGATTCAGCAAACCCTGGAAACCAGTGGCGCACAAGGTGACAACTGGCGTGTCACACACGGCCTGCAAGCCGGTGACCGCGTGATTATGGATGGGCTACAAGGCATCAGCGTAGGCAGCGAAGTGAAGGCGGTGCCCTTTGTGGCGACCAGCCATCCAGATGCAGCAACACCGGCCACGGCAACAACACCGTCTACCGTGAACCCTGCCCACTAACCAGAAGAGAATTTAACTATGGCGTCTTTTTTTATCCAACGCCCTATCTTTGCCTGGGTGATTGCAATTGTCATCATGCTGGCGGGCATAGGCGCGATTGAGTGGCTCCCGCTGGAGCAATACCCGGATATTGCGCCACCACGCGTCTCTATCAACGCCACCTATACCGGCGCTGCGGCCGACACCATTGAAAATTCGGTGACGCAAGTGATTGAGCAGTACATGAAGGGCATTGATAACCTGACCTATATGTCTGCCAGCAGTACATCTTCGGGCACTGCCAATATCAGCCTGACCTTTGATGCGGGCACCAACCCCGATGTAGCGCAAATGCAGGTGCAGAATAAACTGCAACAAGCCATGCCCAGGCTGCCGCAGATTGTACAAAGCCAGGGGGTGACGGTGGCCAAAACCGGCATCGACTTCCTGATGATGATTTCACTCATGTCTGACAGCCCTACAGTGCGTGCGATTGATATCGGCGATTACATTTCGAGCAACCTGATCGACCAGATCAGCCGACTCGATGGTGTGGGCGATGTACAGACCCTGAGCGCAGGCTATGCCATGCGCATCTGGCTGGACCCAGCCAGGCTGCAAAAATACAACCTGATTCCTTCCGATATTTCAGCGGCCGTACAGGCGCAGAATACCGAAGTCTCCTCTGGCCAGTTAGGCGCCCTGCCTTCGGTAAAGGGCCAAGGCCTGAATGCGCCTATTACCGCACGCAGCAAACTGCAAACAGTAGAGCAATTCAACCAGATTATCGTTAAATCTGGCGCAGATGGCTATGTGGTGCATTTGTCGGATGTCGCCCGCGTTGAATTAGGCGCCGAGAGCTACACACCGGTCGCCAACCTCAATGGCAAAACCTCGGCAGCCTTTGGGGTCAAACTCGCGTCCGGTGCCAATGCACTGGCCACCGCGCAGGCGGTGAAAGACAAACTGGCTGCACTGGAGCCTTATTTTCCGCCTGAACTGAAACTCAGCATCCATATCCCTTATGACACCACGCCATTTGTGCGTATTTCCATCAAGGAAGTCGTCAAGTCGCTGGTAGAAGCCATCCTATTGGTTGTCATCATCATGTATGTGTTCTTGCAGAACCTGCGCGCGACGCTGATTCCGGCGATTGCCGTGCCAGTGGTGCTACTCGGTACCTTTGGCGTACTGGCCGCATTTGGCTTTTCTATTAACACACTGACCATGTTTGGCCTGGTACTGGCGATTGGTTTGCTGGTAGATGATGCCATTGTGGTGGTGGAAAACGTCGAGCGTGTGATGCGTGAGGAAGGCCTGAGCCCGAAAGAAGCCACGCGTAAATCCATGGGTGAAATTACCAGCGCGCTGGTCGGTATTTCACTGGTGCTATCCGCCGTATTTATTCCCATGGCCTTTTTCGGCGGTGCCACCGGCGTGATTTACCGCCAGTTCTCTATCACCATTGTCTCTGCCATGTTGTTATCTGTGCTGGTCGCGCTGACATTGACCCCAGCCCTGTGTGCGACCATGCTCACACCGTCAAATCATAGCCATACTGCAACAGGTGGCCTGTTTGGCTGGTTTTTCCGCTGGTTCAACCCGGCGTTTGAAGCATTTGCCAATGGCTACCAGGCCATCGTCGAGAAAATCCTGCGCCAGAAGCTATTCACCATGGTGCTGTATGCGGGCATTCTGGCCTTGCTGGCTTTCCTGTTCCTGCGCTTACCCAGCTCCTTCCTGCCGACAGAAGACCAGGGTATCCTCATGGCGCAGATTCAATTGCCGGTCGGTGCCACCGATAGCAGGATGCAGCGTGTGTTGCGACAAATCGAGCATTACCTGGATGGTCAGGAAGCAGTCATTGATGAATATTTAACCATTGCCGGCCTCGGCCAGGGCGGTGGCGGCAGCCAAAACACCGGCCGTGCCTTTATCCGCCTCAAAGACTGGTCACTGCGTGGCGAAGGCCAGGACGCCGCGTCACTCGCAGATAAGATGACCAAAGCCTTGTCCAAAATCCGTGATGCCAAACTGTTTGTGAACCAGCCGGCGCCCGTGCGTGGCCTGGGCCAGGGCTCCGGCTTTACACTGGAACTCAAAGATGTCGGCGGCCTCGGGCACCAGGCACTGATGGAGGCCAGAAACCAATTTGTGCAACTGGCGGCAGACAATCCCAAACTAAACCGGGTACGCCCAAGCGGCCTGGATGATACGCCGATGTTCAGGCTCAACATTGATGACCAGAAGACCGGCATTTACAACCTGACCACCGCCAATATCAACTCCACACTGTCTATCGCCATGGGCGGCACTTATGTGAATGACTTCATCAACAAGGGCCGCGTCAAAAAAGTCTATTTGCAGGGCGATGCGCCTTACCGCATGCAGCCTGAAGACATTGACCGCTGGTATGTACGCAACAGCACCAACGACATGGTGCCGTTCTCTGCGTTCTCCAATACGCGTTGGGTATCGGGCTCGCCCTTGCTCGAACGCTATAACGGTATTTCTTCCGTTGAAATCGTCGGCGAAGCGGCCAAAGGCACCAGCACCGGCGAAGCCATGCGCATTGCTGAAGGCATTATCAAGCAATTACCAGCAGGTATCGGCTATGAGTGGAGTGCGCAGTCCTACCAGGAAAGACTGTCAGGTTCACAGGCGCCCCTTTTGTATGCGGTGTCTGTGGTGTTTGTGTTTTTGTGCCTGGCCGCGTTATATGAAAGCTGGGCGGTGCCTTTCTCCGTCATTATGGTGGTGCCTCTGGGGATTCTGGGCGCTGTGCTGGCAACCAGCTTGCGTGGCATGACGGCCGACGTTTACTTCCAGGTCGGCCTGTTGACGACCATCGGCCTGTCAGCGAAAAACGCCATTCTGATTGTAGAATTCGCCAAACATCTGCAAGAGCGTGGCCAGCCTTTACTGGCCGCCACCCTGGAGGCCGTGAAACTGCGCTTGCGGCCTATCCTCATGACCTCGCTCGCTTTTGTTTTTGGTGTGCTGCCGCTGGCCTTCAGTGAAGGTGCAGGCGCGGTGAGCCGCCAGGCGATTGGCACCGGCGTACTCGGCGGCATGTTGATGGCCACCTTCCTCGGCATCTTTTTTGTGCCGCTGTTTTATGTGCTGATACGTTCGCTGTTCCCTTACCAGCCTGATCCAGATGCCATCGCACATGGATAACCTTATGATGAAACCAAGCACACATACATTACTTGGCACTGCAAAATTACCAATCAAATTACTGGCCATGATAACGCTGTCACTTGGCCTGAGCAGTTGTATCGACCTGGCGCCGTTTTACACACGGCCAACCTCACCGGTTCCGGCAACGCTAGGCACGGTACAAAGCGATCCCAAAGCATTTACTGATCTGCCGTGGCAATCCTTTATCAGTGATGAAAAGCTGCGCCAGGTGGTTGACCTCGCCTTAAAAAATAACCGCGACCTGCAGGTGGCTGCGCTGACCATAGAACGGTCACGCGCCCTCTACCAGGTGCAACATGCCGACCTGTTCCCAACTATCGCCGCGAGCGTCACTGAAACCGCCTCCAAAGGCATGGCCAGTGCAGCAAACAATACTGCTGGCAATACCTCCGGTGCGACCACTGGCACGGCTGGCAGCAGCAATAGCAGTGGCAATATCTCGCATATTTACCGTGCAACCGTAGGCTTTAGTGCATATGAGCTGGATCTGTTCGGCCGCATACGCAACCTGAACCAGCAGGCCTTGCAAACGTTTTATGCCAATGAAGATAATCGCCACAGCACGCAGATCAGCCTGGTTGCCGAAGTAGCGACCGCCTGGCTGACCCTGGCGGCAAACAAAAAGCGACTCGCGATTGCCCAGCAAACCCAGCAAAGTCAGCAAGCCACTTATGATATCAACCAGAAAATGTTTGAGCTGGGCGTTGCCAATGCACTGACCTTAAAGCAGCTGCAAACCAGTGTCGACAGTGCTCGCGTGGCAGTGGCCACCTACAATATGCAAATCAAGCAGGACATCAACGCCCTCAATCTGCTGGCGGGCAGCATGGTGCCTGAACAGTGGTTGCCAGCAGGCAACTTGTCCAGCGTCGTCGCGACCACAGCCTTACCTGCCGGAGTCAGCTCACAAACCTTACAGCAACGGCCGGATGTCCGTGCGGCAGAACACTTGCTGGAAGGCGCCAATGCCAATATCGGCGCATTACGCGCAGCCTTCTTCCCCACCATCAGCCTGACCACCACGGTCGGTTCAGCCAGTACCGAATTATCCGGCCTGTTTGCCAAAAATTCCGGCATCTGGACCTTTGTGCCACAAGTCAGCGTACCGCTGTTTAACGCGGGGCGTAACCGTGCCAATTTGACCTCAGCAGAGAAAAACCGCGATATTCTGCTCGCACAATACGAAAAAACCGTGCAAACTGCGTTCCGCGAAGTGGCGGACGTGTTGGTGCAGCGTGAAGGTTTGCAAGCACAACTGGACGCCCAGCACTCACTTACCGCTGCTGCGAATGCGGCATTCCAGCTGGCTGATGTCCGCTTTAAAAATGGGGTCGACAATTACCTGGTGGTACTGGATGCACAACGCACGCTTTATACTGCAGAGCAATCGCTGGTCACGTTGCAATTAAGTGACGCCGCTAGCCAGCTGACCTTGTATAAGGTCATGGGCGGCGGTTGGCATTAGTGAGTGAGTGCATGCATGAACATCATCGTTTTAAACATTAAAGATAAAGATAACCACCAAGTCGCGCACACTTCTTGCTTGGTGCCTAGTGATGAACACAGAAATATCCCCTGCCCAAACCATTACCTTGGCCAAAATCAGACATATCGAGGAGCTGGAGCGACTCGATAGCTGTATCGCATTTGTCGAAAAAATTGGCCAGTTGATCCACCTGATCCAGGCCGAACGTGGTGCTAGCTGCCTCTATATCGCCTCCAATGGGCGACGCTTTGCACCAGAGCGCGCTGACATCATTACGCAAAACCAGGCCATGGAAGCCAGTTTTAGAGAGGCGCTGCAACAGCACTTGCATAGAAACGCGCTGGCAGATGCCAAACAATTGACGCTGACCTCGTGGATCTTGCTAGGCCTGGACCAACTGACTTCTTTGCGGCATCAGATCACTTTGCAAAAGATCAGCTTTGCAGACTGTATCGAATCGTTTAGCCGCTTGATCGGCAGCCTGATTGCACTGATCTTTGAGATCACCGACAGCTCGGTCAATAGCAAGATTTCCACCTGTTTGCTGACGCTTTACAACCTAATCCAGGGCAAGGAATTTGCCGGGCAGGAGCGTGCAGTGGGTGCCTATATGTTTGGTTCAGGCAGCCTGCAACTGCCGCATCAGCAAAAGCTGTTTGAACTCATCGCCCAGCAAGACCGCCATTTTGATTTATTCTGCCAGTTTGGCAGTGAAGAGGTACGCCAGTCATGGCTTGCGCTGCAGGCAACCAGCTGGCACCAGCAACATCAAAAATACCGCACCAAGCTGAGCGCAGCCAAAGACCAGCAGACGCTCAGCCCCAGTAGCGCAGATGTCTGGTTTGAATTGTGCAGCCAGCGTTTAAGCGCCATGTGGCAGATTCAATGTCAGCTCATCCAAACCATGCATGAGTTGTTGGCAGGGCTGGCTAGCAAAGCCAAGAGCGACTTTGAGCAAACCCGGCAATATTTGGATGCCATCCAGGCAACACCAGCCGCTGCGCTCAACAGCACCTTTTTCAACCTGGCGATTCCAGTTGAGAATGCCTTGAATTTTCAGACGCATGATACGTCGCAGGCGTATCCGATGGCCTCCATGATTACGCTGCTGCAACAGCAGTCGCGGCAAATTGCCGAGATGGAAAGTGAGTTGTCTGATACTAAAAAGGCGCTTGCCGAACGCAAGCTGATCGAACGTGCCAAAGGCCTGTTAATGAGCACGCGCGGGCTGAATGAAATGGAAGCGTATAAAACCATGCGCAGCATTGCCATGGAGCAAAACCGCAAGATTATTGATGTCGCTGAAAACATTCTGGCGCATCACGCACAACCGGGCTAAACGCCCGTCAAATTGGTGCATCCGCACACGTATGGTGCGGACAGCACCGCGCTGAAAAGGTTGCATAAAAATGCAACCATCCAAAAAAACCAATATAGAACAATCACTTAAAAATAACGCTTCAGCTGGCACGGCAATTGCTAATTTGGCTTGAGGCTTCAGCTAACGGCGGTTGAAAATCTCGTGTGATACCAGCCTGGGATGTAGCGCGGCTGGGCAGTAAACAAGTCGAATGACTTGTGCAGTAAAAGGACAAAGGCGTCCTGAGTGTAGACAAAAAACAGTCTGCATTCAGGACGCCTTTTTGTTTTTTAACTTTCCCAATTGATTGATGATTAAGGAGCAGCAATGAGCAGTTCTGACAAAAATAATGTGACACCCACTTCAACGGTCACCGAAGTATCCACCACCGAGCAAGTAGACCAGCAGCGCCGTCACTTTTTCATGAATACCCTGGCAGGTGCATTTGGCGCGGCTGCCATGATGAACATGGTGCCCTCTGCAATTCGCAGCCAGGCTTGGGCAGCAGGCTCTGATGCCCCTGAAATCACTGAGGTAAAAGTGGGCTTTATCCCGCTGACGGACTGTGCGCCGATTATTGTCGCCTCACAAATGGGCTTCGATAAAAAATACGGCATCAAAATTGTCCCCTCCAAAGAAGCCTCATGGGCGGGTGTGCGCGACAAAATGGTGAATGGTGAGTTGCATGCAGCGCACGTGTTATACGGTCTAATTTACGGTGTGCAACTAGGCATCGGCGGCCAGCAAAAAGATATGAACATCCTGATGACACTGAACCACAACGGTCAGGGCATCACACTGGCTAACCAGTTGAAAGAAAAAGGCGTGACCAGTGGCGGGACGCTCAAGCGCCTGCTGGATAACGAAAACCGCGACTTTACTTTTGCCCAGACCTTCCCGACCGGCACACACGCTATGTGGTTGTATTACTGGCTGGCCAGTTATGGCATCAACCCGATGCAAGACGTGAAAACCATTGTGGTGCCTCCGCCACAAATGGTCGCTAACATGCGCATCGGCAATATGGACGGCTACTGCGTAGGCGAGCCATGGAACGCACGCGCCATCTACGACAAGATTGGTTTTACCGTCGCCACCACCCAGGACATCTGGGCCGATCACCCGGAAAAAGTACTCGGCACCACCGCTGAATTTGCGGCCAAAAACCCGAATACCGCACTGGCACTGACCAAAGCGATTCTGGAAGCCTGCCGCTATATCGATGCGACTAAAAACCGCCCGGAAGTGGCCAAACTGATTGCAGGCAAAGCCTACGTCAATGCGCCAGAAGAAGTGATTGAAGGTCGCTTCCTCGGCCATTACGACAATGGTATCGGCAAAAAATGGGAAGACCCGAACTACATGAAATTCTTCAATGACGGCAAGGTCAACTTCCCTTACCTGTCTGATGGCATGTGGTTCCTGACACAGCACAAACGCTGGGGCTTGTTGAAGTCTGACCCTGACTACCTGGGCATCGCGAAAAAGGTCAACCGTATCGACATTTATACCGAAGCAGCCAAATCACTGGGCATTGCGGTGCCGGATGCCATGCGTAGCAGCAAGCTGATCGATGGCGTAGTCTGGGATGGCAAGGACCCGAAAGCCTATGCCAGCAGCTTCAAGGTGAAAGCCTAATCTTTAAAGGAGAGTCACCATGAATGTCGTCAGCTTGAAGAAAGAAAACATCATGCAAAAAAGCGAGGAAGCTGTCACCACAGCACCTGCGCAACCAGTTGTTGCTGTGGTTACCCCTCTCTCAACCACAGCTGCAAAAGCCACCGCGCCCAAGCGCGGGGCATGGGTGGCAACGGCTAAACGAGGATTTGAATGGCTGTTGCCGCCTGTGATTGGCTTGATGGTATTCGCAGCCATCTGGGCCACGGTAGCCGCGCTGACACAAGGCTTGCCAGGCCCGGTCAAAACCTGGCAATCGGCTGTCGAGCTGTTCAGCGACCCGTTTTATATCAACAATCCGAATGACATGGGCATAGGCTGGAACATTCTGAGCTCACTGCAACGTGTGGCAACGGGTTTTGGCCTGGCAGCGATTGTCGGTATCCCGATGGGCTTTGTGATTGGCCGCTATGCCTTTATGTCCAGAATGGCGGCACCGATTATCAGTCTGCTCAAACCGGTGTCACCGCTGGCCTGGCTGCCCATTGGCCTGCTGGTATTCAAGGCAGCTAACCCTGCGGCGATCTGGGTGATCTTCATTACCGCCGTCTGGCCGATGATTATCAACACCGCCGTCGGCGTGAGCAAAGTGCCGCAAGACTATATGAATGTGGCCAAAGTGCTCAACCTGTCCGAATGGAAAGTCGTGACCAAAATCCTGCTGCCTTATGTCATGCCCTACATGATGACCGGTGTCCGCTTATCAATTGGCGCAGCCTGGCTGGTGATTGTGGCGGCAGAAATGCTGACTGGCGGCATGGGTATCGGCTTCTGGGTATGGGATGAGTGGAACAACCTCAATGTAGAGCACATCATCATCGCCATTTTTATTGTCGGCATTGTCGGTTTGTTACTCGAACAGTTGCTGGTGCTGGTGGCAAAACGCTACAGCTACGAATAACCCGCAGGAAAAGGATTCTTATTATGACGACCAATGTAATGCAAGACCGTTATGTCCTGATTGAAAACGTCAACATGACGTTTCACACCAAAAAAGGCAGTTTTCAGGCGCTGAAAGATATCAACCTGAATATCCGCGAAGGCGAGTTTGTCTCCATCATCGGCCACTCAGGCTGTGGCAAATCTACGGTACTCAACCTGATTGCCGGGTTGCTGCAACCCAGTGAAGGCTACCTGTTTTGTGCCGGCCGTGAAATCTCCAAGCCTGGCCCTGAGCGTGCCGTGGTGTTCCAAAACCACTCTCTGCTGCCATGGCTGACCTGTTTTGAAAATGTTTACCTGGCTGTAGAACGCGTATTTGGCGATAAAGAAGGCCCGGCACAACTGGCTGAGCGCACCCGTGCAGCGCTGGAACTGGTGGGTTTAAGCCACGCCATCGAAAAGCGCCCGAACGAAATCTCTGGCGGTATGAAGCAACGCGTCGGTATTGCCCGCGCACTGGCTATGGAGCCTAAGGTATTGCTGCTGGATGAGCCCTTCGGCGCACTGGACGCCCTCACCCGTGCCGGTTTGCAAGATGAGCTGATGGACATTATGGCGCGCTCTGGCTGCACTGCCGTGATGGTCACGCACGATGTAGACGAAGCCGTGTTGCTGTCAGACCGCATCGTCATGATGACCAACGGCCCGGCAGCGACCATAGGCGAAATCCTGGACGTCGATTTGCCTCGTCCGCGTAAGCGTCTGGAGCTGGTAGAAGACCCGGCGTATACGCATCTGCGCAGCGAAGTATTGAAGTTTTTGTATGAGCGCCACGCTAAAAAGGCGGCATAGATATAAGTAGTGCTGACGGGCGGTCACCCGCCAGCACTGCATACCTCATCGAAGTATGGTTACCCCACATAGAAAAAGGAGCAACACATGAACGCTAACTCACACCCACGCTTACGTCAAGTTTCAGTCGCTATTTTACTGGCGGCATTGAGTACACAGGCGATGGCAGAAGAAGAGGCTTTGCCCGAATACACTTTTATGGATGCCATTAAAACCGGCAAAAACATGACCAGTTTCAGGTTGCGTTACGAGAATGTAGACCAAGACGGCTTGCAACCGCCAACCTTACCGAATGGCACGGCTAACCCAACCGCAACGAAAGAACTAAAAGATGCTAATGCCCTGACCTTGCGTAGCCTGATTGGCTGGCAAACTGCGCCTTACCATAACTTTAGCTTTGCTGCCCAGTTGATCAATGTATCCAAATTGGCTGATAACTTTAACGATAGCACCAACAGCACGCTGACAAATAGTGTTTCCAACCAGGCTCGTAATATCGAATACGCAAAGGTAGTGGACCCTGACTACACCGGCCTCAACCAGTTATTTGTCGAGTGGACCGGCATTAAAAACACCCGCGTACGTGCGGGCCGCCAGCAAGTGAATCTGGATAACGTGCGTTTTATTGGTGACATCGCTTTCCGCCAGGTCATGCAAGTGTTTGATGGCGTATCGGTGTTCAACAAAACCATTCCTGATACCGAGCTTTTTGTTGCCCACTTTGAAAGCCTGGAACAAATCACAGCCAAGCACCGCTCAGATGGCGCACTGGATATTGTGAATGCACGTTACCGTATTTCCCCTACAGAGTTTCTGGTCGGTTATGCCTATCTGGATGGTTTCCAGGATTTAGGTATGGGCCGTGCCTGGTTTGGTAACGGCACCACAGGCGCAGCGATTGCTGCAGGCAAAGGTGGCGCAGCTAACCAGACAGCCGATCAAGGCAACAAAATTATCGGCGTACGTCTGGACGGCACCCATCCGTTCACGCCTAACTACCGCGCGCACTACACTGCCGAATACGCCAAACAATCCGACTACAGCAATGGCGACACCCGTATTGATGCGCACTACTACAAACTCGGTGGCGGCTTTGGTATCGATAACTTCAATATGCGTATTGATCAGGAGCTGCTGTCCAGCAATAACGGCAAGTATGCCTTCCAGACGCCATTGGGCACCAACCACCTGTTTCAGGGCTGGGTAGACAAATTCTTGGCAACACCGCTTGAAGGCATTAAAGATACCTTTGTTACGGCAACTTACCGCTATGGCGATTTCTTGTTCTTTGCCGACTATCACCTGATTGATTCAGATGAAGACTTCCATACTGTCGGTGGTGGCACCAGCAGCAAAGGTTCGCGTTACGGTAAAGAGTGGAATGCTGCCGTGACCTGGAATGTGGATAAAAACTGGATGACCAAGCTGGAGTACGGCCGTTTTACTGAAGGTGACCGTTATGCCCTCACCGCCAACGTCCCAGATAGCGTCGCGGGTAACCGTGGCCGTGTCCGCGACACCGAAAAATTATGGCTGACTGCCATGTATACGTTTTAACTCGATAAGGAATTGCCTATGACTTCAGCCGCAAAAGTTTATTTAGTCGGCGCCGGACCCGGCGACCCAGACCTCATTACGCTCAAAGCCGTCAAGGCTTTGCAGCAAGCTGAGGTGGTGCTGGTCGATGACCTGGTCAACCCGGCCCTGCTCGCGCATTGTCCGCAGGCACGCATCGTGCCAGTAGGCAAACGCGGCGGCTGCAAGTCTACTCCCCAGCACTTTATCAACCGCATGCTGGTCGCCCTGGCCGAGCAAGGACAAGTGGTCGTTCGCCTAAAAGGCGGCGACCCCTTTGTGTTTGGGCGTGGCGGCGAAGAAATGCTTGCCTTACGTGCAGCGAATATTCCTTACGAAATTATCCCGGGCATGACTAGCGGCCTGGGCGCTTGTGCCAGCATGGAAGTACCGGTGACGCACCGTGGTTTCAACCACGGCGTGACCCTGATCACTGGCCATACTCAGGACGGCGAACCGCTGCCATGGCAAGCGCTGGTAGAAACCAATACCACACTGGTGATTTATATGGGCATGCAGCACTTGCCTGAAATCACCCGTGGCTTAATCAATGCAGGCATGTCCGCCGACATGCCTTGCATGGTGGTAGAGAACGGCACCCGTCATCACCAACGGGCAGTGACTTCGTCATTACAGGCCATTCCCTACCTGGCCCACACCGAAGGCCTGAAAAGCCCGGCGATTATTGTCGTCGGCGAAGTAGTGAAATTAGCAAGAAACAGCCAGCAAGAACAAGACTGGCAAGAAAACGTGCAAACCTGGCTCAGCGTAGCCAATGCAGCATAACTATAAAAGGAGCGATGTTGATGATAAAACAGAAACTGGTGGTCGTTGGTAACGGCATGGCCGGCATGCGGGCAGTGGAAGAGCTGCTCAAAATTGCGCCAGACATGTATGACATTACGGTGTTTGGCGATGAGCCCTACCCTAACTATAACCGCATCATGCTGTCGCCGGTGCTGGCCAATGAGCAGACCATTGATGACATTATTCTGAATACACGCGAGTGGTATGCGGAAAATGATATTGCTTTGCACACCAGCGCCCGTATCAACAAGATTGACCGTAAAGCGCGTACGGTCACTGCCGACAATGGCACCACGGTGGCCTATGACCGTTTATTGCTGTCGACGGGTTCCAAGCCATTCATTTTGCCGATTCCTGGCGCGGATCTGGACGGTGTGCTGGGCTACCGCGATATCAAAGACACCAATGACATGATTGCCGCGGCCAAAACGCACAAGCATGCCGTGGTGATCGGTGGTGGCCTGCTGGGCCTGGAAGCGGCAAACGGCCTGAAAGTACAAGGCATGGACGTCACCGTGGTACATAAAAACGAGTGGTTGCTCGAACGCCAGCTGGACAAAGTTTCCGGCAAGATGCTGCAAAAATCGCTAGAAGCGCGCGGCCTCAACTTTTTACTGCAAAAAAATACTGAGCAACTGATAGGAAAAGATGGCCGCGTCGTTGCAGTGCGCTTTACAGATGGCCAGGAAATCCCGGCTGATTTGGTGGTGATGGCGGTAGGTATCCGCCCCAACTATGCCCTGGCGGAGTCGGCAGGTATCCATTGCAACCGCGGCATTGTCGTCAATGACACCATGCAAACCTATGACCCACGCGTTTATGCCGTGGGTGAATGTGTGAGCCACCGTGGCATTGCCTACGGCCTGGTGGCGCCTTTATTTGAAATGGCCAAAGTGTGCGCCACACATTTGGCCAACTTCGGCATTGGTCTATACAAAGGCTCGGTCACTTCGACAAAACTGAAAGTGACCGGCATTGATTTGTTTTCGGCCGGTGATTTCATGGGCAGTGACGATGCCGAAGAAATTTTGCTGCACGACGCGGTCGGCGGGGTTTACAAAAAACTCGTGATCAAAGATGACACAATCATCGGTGCCGTGCTGTATGGCGATACGACGGATGGGGCCTGGTATTTCCAGCTGCTGCGCGACAGGAAGCCGATACACGAAATTCGTGATCACCTCATGTTCGGGCAGGACAGTCTGGGCAATACCGGCCACCAGGGTCAGGACAAAGTCTCCACCATGACCAACGAAATGGAAGTGTGTGGTTGTAACGGTGTCTGCAAAGGCACCATCGTCAAGGCGATCCAGGAAAAAGGCCTGTTCACCATAGACGACGTGAAGAAACAAACCAAAGCCGGTTCCAGCTGCGGCAGTTGTACCGGCCTGGTAGAACAGATTCTGGCTTCTACGCTGGGCGGTGGCTATGCGCCGCCTTCTACAAGCAAAGCGGTATGCGGATGTACTGACTTTAACCACGAAGAAGTGCGTGATGAAATCCGCAAACATAAATACCTGAGCATCCCGAGTGCCATGAAAGGCATGGGCTGGAAAACCCCTAATGGTTGTGCGACTTGCCGTCCGGCAATGAACTACTACCTGATTTCCACCTGGCCACATGAAGCCAAGGATGATCCGCAATCACGCTTTATTAACGAGCGCGTACACGCCAATATCCAGAAAGACGGCACTTACTCGGTTATTCCGCGGATGTATGGCGGCGTGACGTCATCAGACCAGTTACGCAAAATTGCTGATGTCGCTGACAAGTACAAGGTGCCGATGGTGAAAGTCACTGGCGGCCAGCGTATTGACTTGCTCGGTGTAAAAAAAGAAGACCTGACCAATATGTGGGCCGATCTGGATATGCCATCCGGTTACGCTTACGGCAAATCTATCCGCACGGTGAAAACCTGCGTCGGCTCTGAGTTCTGCCGGTTTGGTACGCAAAACTCTACCCAGCTCGGCATCGATATCGAGAAAGCCTTTGACCATATGTGGGCACCGCATAAGGTGAAGTTCGCCGTGTCTGGTTGTCCGCGTAACTGCGCCGAATCAGGCATCAAGGATGTCGGTGTCATTGGCGTCGACTCCGGCTGGGAAATTTATGTCGGTGGCAACGGCGGCATTAAAACCGAAGTGGCGCATTTCTTGTGCAAGGTCAAAACCGCCGAAGAGGTCATTGAGTACTCGGGGGCATTTATCCAGATCTACCGTGAAGAAGCGCGTTATCTGGATCGTACCGTGCACTGGATAGAGCGCGTCGGCCTCGATTATGTGAAAAAACGCATCCTGGAAGATGCCGAAGGCCGCACTGCTGCCTACGAGCGCTTGCTGTATGCATTACAAGGGTCCGTCGACCCGTGGGCAGAGCGCGTCAACAAGCGTGATGAACACAAAGAATTCGATACGATTACTGTTTAATTAATATGTGGCGTGCGACAATCGTTAACACACGCCCGGGAGATACAACATGCAAAAAAGCTTTTGGGAAGTCGGCCATAAACCGACATTATTTTCAGCCTTCTTTTATTTTGACCTGAGCTTTATGGTGTGGGTCATGCTGGGGCCATTGGCGGTGCAAATCGCTGCTGACCTGCAGTTAAACCCGGCACAAAAAGGCCTGATGGTGGCAACACCAGTACTCACCGGTGCCATCCTGCGCATCGTCATGGGCGTATTAGTTGATCAGCTCAAGCCGAAAAAAGCCGGCCTGATTGGCCAGGTGATTGTGATTGCCGCGCTGCTCACTGCCTGGTTGCATGGCATACATACTTATCAGCAAGCCTTGCTGCTGGGCATGTTCCTCGGCTTTGCCGGGGCCGCCTTTGCCGTGGCCTTGCCATTAGCCTCACGCTGGTATCCGCCAGAGCACCAGGGCACGGCTCTGGGCATTGCCGGTGCCGGTAACTCAGGCACCGCTTTGGCCGCTTTATTTGCGCCTGGCCTCGCCGTGGCATTTGGCTGGAGCAATGTATTTGGCCTGGCACTGATTCCGCTACTGCTCGCGCTGGTCGTGTATTCCGTGTTTGCTAAAGATGCACCAGATGCGCCTGCGGCCAAGTCACTGTCACAATACCTGGCGGTGTTAAAAGACAAAGATGCCTGGTGGTTTATGTTTTTCTACAGCGTGACCTTTGGTGGTTTTGTTGGCATGGCTTCTTCACTCACCATTTACTTCCACGACCAGTATGGCCTGGATCCTGTGCATGCCGGTTACTTTACTGCGGCTTGTGTGTTTGCCGGTTCGCTGGTACGTCCATTCGGCGGTTTGCTGGCTGACCGTATCGGTGGCATCCGTTCCTTGAGCACCATGTATGTGCTGGCTGCCATTTTCCTGTTCATTTTAAGCTTTGGCATGCAAACACAAGCCGCTGGCCTGGCGGTAGTGGTGTTAGCCATGGCATCCCTGGGCATGGGCAACGGCGCCGTGTTCCAGTTGGTGCCACAACGTTTCCGCAAGGAAATCGGCGTAATGACTGGCCTGGTTGGCATGGCTGGCGGGGTGGGTGGTTTTTACCTGGCCTCCAGCCTGGGGTATTCTAAACAGATCACTGGCAGCTACCAGATTGGCCTGACCATTTTTGCAGGCCTGGCGATTGTGGCACTGGTTGGACTCTCTAGCGTGAAAAACCGCTGGCGTACGACCTGGGGTGCCGCCACCGTCACCAGTGCAAAAATTTAAACCTATTTGCGCAACCATCCACGGATACCAAGATGAAATTGAACTTCAGTGTAGGCGAAAGCAGTGTCACCGGGCCCAGACCTCGTAATGAGGACTATATTGGCCTGGTCACCCCTGCCGACGCCCAACTGGGGATCAAGGGCGCCTTGCTGGCCGTGGCGGATGGCATTAGTGGTGGCGCCGGTGGCGCTGAAGCGGCTGAAATGACGGTACGCACACTGTCGGCTGACTACTATGCCACGCCTGACACCTGGACCATACAGCATGCACTGGACAAGGTGATTCAGGCCGCCAATCGCTGGGTGCTGTCACAGGCGCGCAAGCATAGCCAGATGGCAGGCATGGCAACGACCTTATCGTTACTTGTATTGCGCGGGCAACGCTATGTGCTGGCGCATGTCGGTGATACGCGTATCTACCGCTTGCGAGAGCAATCGCTGCAATGCCTGACCACTGATCACGTCTGGGACAGACCAGACATGCGTCACGTGCTCAAGCGTGCAGTAGGGCTGGATGATCAGCTCAGCGTCGATTACGCCGAAGGCTTGCTGCAAACCGGTGATGTCTATGCCATTGTCAGTGATGGCGTGTGGGCCGCCCTCGGCGATGCCGATATACATAAAGTGTTGATGCTGTATCACACACCACAACTGATGGCAGAACACCTGACCAGCCAGGCGCTGGAACAAGGCGGGCAGGACAATGCTTCTGCCGTGGTGGTGCGCATTGACCAGGTCGGCCAGGATCACCTGACCGATATGCTGGCCGATGCCCTGAGCCTGCCCGTGCCGCGCAAGCTGGCGATTGGCGACCAGCTGGATGGCTTTACCATCACGCAAATCATCCATGATTCACGCGTCAGCCTGCTGTACCAGGTCAAAAATGCGGCAGGCCAATTGTTTGTGCTAAAAACACTGCAACCAGCCAGGGCAGACGATAAAACCAGCTGTGAAGCCCTGCTCAACGAAGAATGGCTGGCCAAACGCGTGGTATCGCAATGCGTGCCGCAAATCCTGCCACTGACACGTGAACAGCGCAGCGCGCTGTATTACGTCATGACCTGGCATGAAGGCGCGACGCTGCAGCAACGCCTTGAGGCCGGGCATCATTTCACCATGAATGGCGTTGCCAATATCGGCCAGGATTTATTGCGCGGCCTGAGCATGCTGCACCGTTTGAATATTGTGCACCGCGACATCAAACCAGCCAATATTCATATTGGTAGTGACAAGCGCCTGCGCATCCTCGACCTGGGGGTGGCACTGAGCAGCACATTACCGATGCCCGAGCAAATGGAGAATCCCGGCACACCAAGTTTTATGTCGCCTGAACTGTTTGATGGCAAAGTCGCTGACCGCCAGGCAGATATTTATGCCGCTGGTGTCACGTTGTATCACTTGCTGACCCGCAAATATCCTTATGGCGAGATCGAACCTTTCCAGTCACCACGTTTTGGCGAGCCTATCCGCCCTAGCCGCTACCGCCCGGAGATCCCGGCCTGGCTGGAAAACATTATTCTCAAGGCCATTGCCAGAAAGCCGGCTGACCGTTTTGAGACGGCGGAAGAAATGCTACTGGCGCTGGAACATGGCGAACTGAAACCGATTGTCATCCCGCGCACGCCACTGATCGCCCGCGCACGCCTGGTCAAATGGCAATGGCTGGCCGTGATTTCACTGTGTATTAACCTGTTATTGATTTATTTGTTACTGGTCTCTTAAGCCTTTGCGCTGTGAAAACCAGACTCCAATTGGAAAAGAGGAAATAATGAGTTGGACAAAAATTTGCCCGGTAAACGACATTCCTGCCCTGGGTGCACGCGTTGTACGCTATGGCGAAGTGGATATTGGTGTGTTTCGCACTGAAGATGACCGCGTGTTTGCGCTGAATAACAGCTGCCCACACAAAGGCGGCCCGTTATCGCAAGGCATTGTCTATGGTGACAAAGTCGCCTGCCCATTACATAGCTGGAAAATCAGCCTGGTCGATGGCAAGGCAGAAGAGCCTGATGTCGGCCACACCGCCTGCTATGCAGTGAAAGTAGAAGACGGCGATGTTTATCTGCAATTGAGTAAGTAGTTTTTAGTAGCACAGGCGATCTATGACGCAACAGCAACAACTCCAGAACACACAAAGCACGTTGACTGCGGAGCCAGTACAGTTTTATCCGCAACGGCGTGAAACACGCAGCACTTGCTGCTATTGCGGGGTAGGCTGTGGCGTCATTATTACCACGGAAGGAAAACAGATTGTCGACGTCAAAGGCGACCCTGAGCATCCGGCCAACTTTGGCCGCTTGTGTACCAAAGGCTCCACGCTACACCTGACGACCAAGCTGGATGCACGTGCCTTGTATCCGGAAATGCGTTTGTCTCGCGATGACGCCAGAGAAAAAGTAAGCTGGGATAGCGCACTCGATCACGTGGTCGACCGCTTTGCTGACATCATACAAACGCACGGCCCGGATGCGGTGGCGTTTTATATCTCCGGCCAGTTACTCACCGAAGATTACTATGTCTTCAACAAGCTGGCCAAAGGCCTGATAGGTACCAACAACGTCGATACCAACTCGCGCTTGTGTATGAGTTCAGCCGTCGCCGGTTATAAAGTCACGCTGGGCGCCGATGCGCCGCCGGCCTGTTATGAAGATATTGACCATACACAATGCCTGTTTATCGCCGGGTCCAATACGGCATTTGCGCACCCGATTGTGTTCCGCCGCATTGAAGATGCCAAGGCGAATAACCCGGACATGAAAATTGTCGTGGTGGACCCACGCCGCACCGACACTGCACAACTGGCAGACTTGCATCTGGCGATTTTGCCCGGCACCGACGTTGCATTATTCAACGGCCTGCTGCATGTCATGCTGTGGGAAGGCTTGCTGGATATGCAATATATCCGCGACCATACCGAAGGTTTTGAAGCGCTGAAGGAAACCGTACGCGAATACACGCCGAAAATGGTGGCAGATATTTGCGGCATCAGCGAAAAAGATATTATCCAGGCCGCCAAATGGTTTAGCGCTGGCCCTACCCTGTCCATGTACTGCATGGGGCTCAACCAGTCCATCCACGGTACAGAAAAAAACGCTGCCCTGATTAACCTGCACCTGGCCACTGGCCAGATCGGCAAACCAGGTGCTGGCCCGTTCTCACTTACCGGCCAGCCCAATGCCATGGGTGGCCGCGAAGTGGGCGGCATGGCTAATTTATTGTCTGGTCACCGTGACCTGGGCAATGCCGAACATCGTGCAGAAGTCGCCCGATTATGGGGCGTGCCTGAGGTACCAGCGACCCCGGGCAAAACTGCCGTAGAAATGTTCGACGCGGTCAAAAGTGGCGAAATCAAAGCAATCTGGATTGCCTGCACCAACCCGGCCCACTCCATGCCGGATTTGAATAATGTGCTGGCTGCACTGCAAAACGCCGAGCTGGTGGTATTGCAAGATGCATTTAACAACACCGACAGCAACCAGTACGCCGATGTGTTTTTACCGGCCAGCACCTGGGGTGAAAAAGAAGGCACCGTGACCAACTCCGAGCGCCGCATTACGCGTGTGCGTCCTGCTGCACCCAAACCAGGCGAAGCACGGCATGACTGGGAAGCCGTGGTCGACTTTGCCCAGCGACTGGAGCTAAAACTAGGCAAAACCCAGGCGCTGTTTAACTATCCGGATACTGAAACCATTTTTAACGAACACCGTGAAAGCACACGTGGCCGTGACCTCGACATTACCGGCCTGAGCTACCACATCCTGGAAACGCAAGGTCCGCAACAATGGCCGTTTAAATCTGGCGCCACCCAGGGCGAAGCGCGTTTATATACGGATGGCGTATTCCAGAAACCTGACGGTAAGGCGCACTTTATGAGTGCCGTCTACAAAGGCACCGCAGACAAGCCGGATGCGCGCCATCCTTTCCATCTGCTGACTGGCCGCCTGCGTGACCAGTGGCATGGCATGAGCCGCACCGGCATCGTGCCGCAACTGTTTAACCATGAAGAGCAGCCTGTGATCTGGATGCATGCAGACGATATGCAGCGCCGCGCATTCAAGCATGGCGATATCGTTAAAGTCAGCAACAAGCGTGGCAGCCTGGTGGTACGTGTGCAGGCTTCTGACGAAGTGCAACCGGCGCAGATTTTTATGCCCATGCACTGGAGCAGCCAGTTTATGCACGGTCTGGGCGTCAATGCCTTGATGCCGCCCGCTGTTGATAAATTTTCCAAGCAGCCAGAGCTTAAGCACACTGCAGTCAAAATTGAGAAGCTGGACCTGCCCTGGCAAATGGTGGTGATGCGCAATTGTGACGACGCGCAACTCATCAGCAAAGTACGCAAGCTGCTGAAGTCGTTTGACTACGCCAGTTGCGGCCTATATGGCCGCGATGCCGGGATGGTCATGTTGCGTGCCTCACACCATGCAGCGCCAGACGCGGCACTGATTGCCGAACTGGATGCCCTGCTGGATATGGCAGAAGATGCGCCCATGCTGACTTATAACGATGCCAAACGTGGCATTAGCAAGCATATATTGGTGCAGCATAACCAGGTCACTGGCGTGCGACTGATTGGCGAAACACTGGCCGCGGACTGGCTGCGCGAAGTCATGAGCCAGGGTACCCTGACAGACGAGTTGCGACGCTGGGCCCTGGCGCCACTCAGTGCACCGCCTGCGGGCCAGCATAGCCGCGGCAAGATCATCTGCAACTGCCTGGATGTATCGGAAAACGAAATCATGGAAACGCTGGAAATGGGTGCAGATCTGCCTACCTTGCAGAATAAACTCAAATGCGGGACCAGTTGTGGTTCATGCGTGCCGGAGCTTAAACGCCTGGTTAAATTGCATGGTAAAGTACACGCCTGATATGGAAATCATGTCATCGACACAGTCGAAATTGATCTAGATCGCCCCTTAAGATCGATTCTGGTGCAATCCCCCTGATATGCATCATTACTGTGCATCATACTTATTTCACCCCACTGCCTTGATCTCTACTGAATGCATAAAACGCAAATCAGGCAAGATATAAACCGCTATATAACAGTCACTTAAAGCATTTCAACCGCTTGCAGTGACACCTCCCTCGCCTCCTGGCATGCCAATTGCTTATTTGGCAATAAATCTCGTTTATTAACGATGAGTATTTGCAATAAGGGCATTTTCGCAGTCAGGAAATCCCTTTATGGACAACGGCGTCCATAGCTTATTTAAATGCTGCCAAAGGTGGTCGCTAGATAAGCTGTGGGCGCCTTTTTTCGTTTTTAAGTTTAGTAAATCGCAACGCATGCCTATGGAAAAACAACTGCCATCGTCATGCTTGCATCTGATGGGGAACACACGATGAATCAACTTACCCGCGTAGTAGTTGTCGGCAACGGCATGGTGGGACATTATTTTATGCAGGAACTGGTGAAACGCCACCCGGACCTGGCAGCCGCCAACCTGCAAGTCACCGTATTAGGCGAAGAACCACGCCCGGCTTATGATCGTGTGCACCTGTCCAGTTTTTTCTCGGGCAGCACCGCTGAAGATTTATCATTAGTCGAACCTGGCTTTTATGACCGCCCAGGCCTGGAACTGCGCCTGAACGCGCGCGTCAGCCATATTGACCGCCACCAGCATACCATCACGCTAAGCGATAACACCGTCCTGTCATATGACAAGCTGGTATTGGCGACTGGCTCTTTCCCGTTCGTGCCGTCTGTCGCTGGCCGTGATCGCGAAAACTGTTTTGTTTACCGCACCATTGAAGACCTGGAGGCCATGACGGCCGCAGGTAAATCCGCCAAGAGTGGCGTGGTGGTCGGCGGCGGCCTGCTCGGCCTGGAATGCGCCAAAGCCTTGCGCGACATGGGCCTGGACACCCACGTGGTGGAATTCGCGCCGCGCCTGATGGCCGTGCAAGTGGACGAGGCTGGCGGCAAAGTGCTGCGCAGCAAGATTGAGGAGCTGGGTGTGCACGTACATACCAGCCGCAATACCACAGCGATCGTGGATGGTGCCACTGCACGCCACCGTATGGTGTTCTTTGATGAAACTTGGCTGGAAACCGACATGATCGTCTTCTCCGCCGGTATCCGTCCGCGCGACGAACTGGCACGCGACTCCGGGCTGGCCATAGGGGCACGTGGCGGTATCGCTATCGACGATTTCTCCCGCTCCAGCGACCACGATATTTACGCGATCGGCGAATGTGCCAGCTGGAACGATGAAATGTACGGCCTGGTGGCACCAGGCTACGACATGGCCCGCACAGCTTGCGCGCATTTGTCAGGTGAAACGACGTCTACCTTCCAGGGCGCTGACATGAGTACCAAACTCAAGCTGATGGGCGTCGATGTGGCCAGTGTCGGCGATGCGCATGGCAAGACGCATGGTTGCCGTAGCTACCAGTACACCGATGAAGTGCGCAATATCTACAAAAAAATCGTCGTCAGCGAAGATGGCAAAAAACTGCTAGGCGCGGTGCTCATTGGTAATGCCGATGAATACGGCACGTTGCAACAGATGACGGTCAATGCCATGGCTTTGCCGGAAAACCCGGAATTCCTGATTTTGCCTGCCAGTGATGGCAAAGAAAAACCTGGCCTGGGCGTAGATGCCCTGCCAGACAGCGCGGTGCTGTGCTCTTGCAACAACGTCAGCAAAGGTGCTATTGGTGAAGCAGTGGCCGCGGGTGCTTGCAGCATAGGCGAGATCAAGTCTTGCACCAAAGCGGGGACTGCCTGTGGTGGTTGCGTACCTTTGGTGACACAAGTGATGAAAGCGCAGATGGTCAAGCTGGGTATGACTGTCAACAATCACCTGTGCGAACACTTCCCTTACTCTCGCCAGGAGCTGTACCACCTGGTGCGCGTGGAGCAAATCAAGACCTTCGGCGAACTGTTGCATAAACACGGAAAAGGCATGGGCTGCGATATTTGCAAACCGACCGCGGCCAGCATCCTCGCCTCTTGCTGGAACGACTTTATCCTGAAGAAAGACCTGGCTTCGCTGCAAGACTCGAACGACTACTTCCTGGGCAATATCCAGAAAGATGGCAGCTACTCCGTGGTGCCACGTATGCCGGGCGGTGAAGTCACCCCTGATGGCCTGATCGCCATCGGCCAGATTGCCAAGAAATACAACTTATATACCAAGGTCACCGGCGGTGCCCGTGTCGATATGTTCGGTGCCCGCGTCGAACAATTACCAAATATCTGGGAAGAGTTGATCGCCGCTGGTTTCGAGTCTGGCCATGCCTATGGCAAATCATTGCGTACCGTGAAAAGTTGCGTAGGTTCCACCTGGTGCCGCTATGGCGTGGACGACAGTGTAGGCCTGGCCGTACAACTGGAGAACCGCTACAAAGGCCTGCGCGCACCGCACAAAATCAAGTTCGGTGTTTCGGGTTGTACGCGTGAGTGCGCCGAAGCCCAAGGCAAAGATGTGGGTTTAATCGCCACAGAAAATGGCTGGAACCTGTATGTATGCGGTAACGGCGGCATGAAGCCACGTCACGCTGAACTGATCGCCAGCGACCTCAGTAAAGAAGAGGCGATCCGCATGATAGACCGCTTCCTGATGTTCTACATCCGCACCGCTGATCGCCTGCAACGCACCAGCACCTGGCGCGACAACCTGGAAGGTGGCCTGGACTACCTCAGAGATGTGGTGATCAACGACTCTTTAGGCTTGGGCGCCGAGCTGGAAGCGCAGATGCAACACGTGGTGGATAACTACCAGGACGAATGGAAAACCGCCGTGAACGATCCTGAAGTGCGCAAACGCTTCCGCAGCTTCGTCAACAGCGTGGCAGGCGACAACAACATCGTCTTCGTCAAGGAACGCGACCAGATGCGCCCGGCGACGGTAGAAGAAAAGCAACAAGCGAAGGTGATTCCTATCCTCGCGACCACAGAGTAATCAACGGAGTACCCCATGAGTCAATTACAACAAGCAGCGTCATTGGATGATGCAATCAATCAAATCCCTGACAATGCAGGCGCGTGGCACCCGGTGTGTGCACTGGAAGACATCTGGCCCAATATGGGCGTATGTGCCTTGGTCGAAGGCCGCCAGATTGCCATTTTCCGCCTGCAGGATAACCTACTGTACGCCATCGACAATCACGACCCGCACAGCGACGCCAACGTGCTGTCACGCGGCATCATTGGTGACTTAGGCGGCGAACGTGTCGTCGCCTCACCGATCTACAAACATCACTACCAGTTGCGTACCGGGGTCTGCGTTGAAGATGACAGTGTGCGCCTGAACACCTACGCGGTTGAAGTGCGAGATGGCGCAGTCTGGGTGCAGGTCTAGGTTACATCGGGATCAGGCACGATGGTCACGCAGGTAAAATCAGTCTGCCCCTACTGTGGTGTCGGGTGCGGCATTGTCATGGAGGTCGAAGATCAGGGCGTCACAAAGAATCAGCGCGTGATCAAGGTCTATGGTGACAAGCAGCATCCAACCAACTTTGGCCGCCTGTGCACCAAGGGCAATACCTGCATTCAGGCCATTGCTGAATCCGGTCGGCTGGACTATGCCTATGTACGTCCGGCACGCGGGCAAGAGTCTGTGCGTACCGGCATGGACGAAGCCATCAAGGAAACCGCACGCCGCCTGCGTGCTATTCTGGACGAACATGGCCCGGATGCAATTGCCTTATATGTCTCCGGCCAGATGTCGATTGAGTCCCAATACCTCGCCAACAAACTGGTAAAGGGTTATCTCGGTAGCAACAACATTGAGTCTAACTCGCGCCTGTGTATGGCCAGCGCAGGCAGTGGCTATAAATTATCGCTGGGTGCAGATGGCCCGCCAGGTTCCTACCAGGACTTTGACCAGACCGACCTGTTCTTCGTCATTGGCGCCAATATGGCCGATTGCCACCCGATTTTATTCCTGCGTATGATGGATAGAGTCAAAGCCGGTGCCAAATTGATCGTGGTTGATCCGCGCCGCAACACCACCGCAGATAAAGCAAGTTTGTTTATGCAGATCAAGCCCGGCACTGATCTCGCTTTACTCAATGGTTTACTGCACTTGCTGGTCAAAAACGGCCACACCGATACCGCGTTTATTGCCGAATTTACCGAAGGCTGGGAGGTCATGCCCGACTTTCTCGAAGCATACTCGCCAGAAAAAGTGGCCGAAATCACAGGTATTAATGAACACGCTATCCGCCAGGCAGCTGAGTGGATAGGCAGCAGCAAAAACTGGATCAGTTGCTGGACCATGGGCCTCAATCAAAGCACCCATGGCACCTGGAACACCAATGCCATTTGTAACCTGCACCTGGCTACGGGCGCGATTTGTCGCCCAGGCAGCGGCCCGTTCTCACTGACCGGGCAACCGAATGCCATGGGTGGCCGTGAAATGGGCTATATGGGTCCGGGGCTACCAGGCCAGCGCTCAGTCTTGGTCGAGCAGGATAGACAATTCATCGAACAGCTGTGGAAAGTGCCGGAAGGCACGCTGCATACACGCCTGGGTGGCGGCACCGTCGCCATGTTTGAGCAAATGATGGCCGGCGACATCAAAGCTTGCTGGGTGATTTGTACCAACCCGGTCGCCAGCATGGCCAACCGCAAAAACGTCATCGCCGGACTGGAAAGGGCCGAGCTGGTGATTGCCCAGGATGCGTTCCTCGATACTGAAACCAATCGCTATGCCGACATTTTGCTGCCGGGTGCCTTGTGGGCCGAGGCAGAAGGCGTGATGATTAACTCAGAACGCAATATGACGCTGATGCAGCATGCGGTGAACCCGCCGGGTGAAGCCATGGCAGACTGGCAGATCATTGCCAAAGTGGCTTGCGAAATGGGCTTTAGTGAAGGCTTCAGCTACCAGTCAGCGGCTGAAGTGTTTGCGGAAATCACCCAGGCCTCTAACCTGAAAACCGGTTATGACATCCGCGGTGTCAGCCATGAAAAATTACGCCAGCAATCACTGCAATGGCCATGCGCGCCAGACAGCACAGAAGATCGCCATCCGATTCGCTATCTTAATAATGGCATCAGCCAGAAACTGACCATCCGTGAAGATGGCAGCCAGCCGCGTATTGCCTTTGCAACTGCCAGTGGCAAAGGCGTGTTTTTTGCCCGTCCGCACATGGATCCGGCAGAGTTACCCGATCCGGACTATCCATTTGTGCTGAACACCGGTCGCCTGCAGCACCAATGGCACACCATGACCAAAACCGGCAAAATTCCTACCTTAAACAAACTCAACCCGGGCCCGTTTGTAGAACTGCATCCAGAAGATGCAGCCGCGCTGGGTATACAAGATAAAGACGCGGTCGAAATTCGCTCGCGGCGTGGCCGTGCTGTATTACCTGCCGTAGTGACGGATCGCGTGCGTGCTGGCAACTGCTTTGCGCCTTTTCACTGGAATGATGTATTCGGCGACGACCTGACCATTAATGCCGTCACCAGTGATGCGATAGACGCCATCTCACAACAACCCGAATTCAAATTCTGCGCCGTGGCGATGACACGCGTCGCCGCGGCGACGCCGCCTGCGGAAGAAGATGCGCTTATCACAATCACCGACGCAGGTGACTCGGTCAAGAATCACAAGGAACTCCCTATGAAAGATATCGATGCTTTAGCCAGGTTGCTGGGGCTTGATAAGCAAGCGGACATTATTCTGGATGCGCACGAACAACTCTACTTGCAAGGCTTTATCACCGGCTTGCGTACCGAAGAGTCACGCCAGCTGGGTGGCGTGCCCACGCTGCCAGAAGGCGCCCCGCTGGCGCCGGCCAAACATGTGCTGATTAACGGCATCCTGGCGGGACTGTTTGCACGTAGCTGGCTGCCTGACAACAGCAACCTGCCTACAGGCTTGCCAGATTTTTCGACCACGCCAGCCGCCTCACCGGTGATGATTCTGTGGGCCTCACAAACCGGTAATGCTGAAGGCTTTGCCGAAAAATGTGCTGAGCGTATCAACGCCAGCGGGCTACAAGCCACAGTAAAACAACTGGACAGCATGACGATGCCAGACCTTGCCATGAGCAGCCAGGTGCTCCTGCTCACCAGTACATTTGGCGATGGTGACCCGCCTGATAACGGCAGCCATTTCTGGAACGCCCTCCAGGCGGATACCGCACCCAAGCTGGAAAAAACCCGTTTTTCCGTACTGGCATTCGGTGATTCCAATTATGACCAGTTTTGTGGCTTTGGCCGCAAGCTTGATGCACGCCTGGAAGCCTTGGGCGCGCAGTGCCTGACGCCACGTGTAGATTGTGAGCCGGACTTTGAGCAAGCTGCCAACGAATGGCTGGGCAAAGTGGTTTCCGCTTTGGCTAATCATGCCGCCAGCGTGACTCAACCCGCCATGGCACTGGCAGGCGATAGCGATGAAGTGCTTGCAGAAACGGTGGTGGCAACGCCCTCAGGCTATACGCGCCAGCAGCCGCTGCAAGCCCCATTGATCATCAACCAGCGACTGAATGCCGAAGGTGCAGAGAAAGAGATCCGCCAGTTTGGTTTTGACCTCAGCAATAGCGGCTTCAGTTACGAAGCAGGGGATGCCCTCGGCGTCTGGCCGACCAACTGCCCGGAACTGGTGGGCGACATGCTGAGTGCGCTCAAATTGTCACCCTCTACTATGGTGACCGTGAAAGATCACGGCGAAGTGGCGTTGGTAGATGCCCTCTCACACCACTATGAGATTGCCCGCATCACCCCTGACATGCTCAAGTTTGTGCAAGAGCGCAGTCCCAGTGCCGCACTGGCAGCACTAATGGCCGATGACAAAGCACTCAAAGACTGGCTATGGGGTAAACAGATCATAGACTTGCTGCTGGCGTATCCGATCAAGGTCGAGGCGAGCGAATGGCTCAGCGTATTAAAACGTCTGCAACCACGCCTTTACTCTATTTCTTCCAGTCCGAAGACCTATCCCAACCAGGTACACCTGACGGTTTCTACCGTGCGTTACGGTAAAGATAAGGCGCGTGGCGGAGTGTGTTCAACTTTTATGGCCGACCGTGCTGGCGAAATCAGCGTGCCTATTTTTCTGCAACGCTCGACCCACTTCCGCCCGCCAAAAAATCCGGATGCGCCGTTGATTATGGTCGGCCCAGGCACCGGCATCGCGCCATTTATCGCCTTTTTACAGGAACGCCAGGCCGCAGGCGCGCAAGGTAAAAACTGGCTGTTCTTTGGCGAACAACACGCTGCTACAGACTTTTATTACCACGAAGAACTGCAAGCCCTGCAACAAGCAGGCGTGTTACACCGACTGGATACCGCCTTCTCCCGCGACCAGTCAGAGAAAATCTACGTGCAACAGCGCATGCTGGAACAAGGCGAAATGTTATGGCAATGGCTGCAAGCAGGCGCGCATTTCTGCGTCTGTGGTGATGCCAGCCGCATGGCAAAAGATGTCGATGCCGCCTTGAAAACCATTGTCCAGACGCATGGTAATATGAGTGCCGAAGCAGCTGCAGACTACGTATCAAAGATGGCACAGGACAAACGCTATGTGCGGGATGTGTATTAAATGCCCCGCTTACAGGACTGCGTCAACGCAGTATTGCCATGTATAAAAGACTATCGGCCGACTAGCTTTTGCAGATGCTCCGGATAGCGCTCGCCTTTAAACTGCATGGCAGACACCACTTCATTGATTCTTTGCAGTTCATCGCTACTCAACTCGACATCGACTGAACCAATATTCTCATTCAGTCGATGTGTTTTAGTAGTGCCCGGAATCGGCACTATCCAGGGCTTTTGTGCCAATAACCAGGCCAGGGCAATCTGCGCAGGGGTGACATTTTTCAATTCGGCCAGATAAGACAACAACTCAACCACCAAGATATTAGCTTTGCGATTTTCTTTTGAGAATCGCGGCACCACATTGCGGAAATCACCCTCGCTAAACTGGGTACGTTCATTAATTTTGCCAGTGAGAAATCCTTTCCCCAACGGACTAAAAGGTACAAAACCAATCCCAAGTTCCTCCAGGGTCGGCATAATCTCCTTTTCAGGCTCGCGCCAGAATAAGGAATACTCACTCTGCAAGGCAGCAACCGGCTGCACGGCATGCGCCCGACGTATGGTATTCACGCCCGCCTCAGACAGGCCAAAATGTTTCACTTTACCTTGCTGAATCAAGTCTTTCACCGCCCCTGCAACCTCCTCAATCGGCACTGTGTCATCCACCCGATGCTGATAAAACAAATCAATCGCATCAATCTTGAGACGTTTTAAAGAGGCTTCAGCCACTTTCCTGATAGTTTCCGGGCGGCTATCCAATCCCACTTGTTTGCCATCTTCAATTTTGAAACCAAATTTGGTGGCGATGACTACCTCGTTTTTAAATGGCGCCAGCGCCTCGCCAACCAGCTCTTCATTGTCAAATGGGCCATATACCTCGGCGGTATCAAAAAAGTTAACGCCTTTTCTGTAAGCGGCCCGGATCAACGCAATGCCGTCTTTTTTATCGACAGCGGCGCCGTATCCAAAACTCAGGCCCATACAACCTAAACCTAGCGCCGAGACTTCCAGGCCGCTATTGCCTAATGTACGTGTTTGCATGTTGTGCCTTTCTTATGCGTGTGATTAAAGTGCGCTTTTCAAAATGGTGGTCGCCACGTCTTTGGTGTAAATATCGGCGAGACCAAACCACTTGGCATTGGTGAGTACGATGTCTATAGTGGCTGGCAAGTGGGCTTCGGTAATGCCCAGTTGTGCTAAGCGTGTTGGCGTGCCGATTTTGTTAAACCAGTTTTCCAGCGCAGCAATCCCTTGCTCGGCGGTTTTTAAACCAAAGATATTTTGCGCAAAGCGCTCAAACTGCAAAGGATTGCGGTCCTGGTACCACTTCATCCAGGCCGGTATCACCACAGACAGTCCAGCGCCATGCGGCACATTGAACAAGGCAGACAGTGCATGCTCAATCATGTGGTTGGGATAACTGTAACCAGCCGTCCCGGAATAAATCAAACCATTCAGTGCCTGTGTCGATGCCCAGGCAAACTCTGCCCTGGCTGCATAGTTATCCGGATTCGCCAGCAGAATTTCCGTGTTTTCAATCACGGTATTGATGATGGCCTCGACCAACCGCGAGTGAAACCGAGGCTGGTCAACAGCAGTAAAATAGCCCTCAATTGCGTGCGCAATAATATCTGCAGCGGAGTACACCAAGTAATCGCGCGACACGGTTTTCATGAGTGCAGGATTCACGATAGACACTTTGGGGAATGTCAGTGGTGATTGAATCGCGAACTTTTCTTTGGTGTCTTCATTGGTGATAACGGCACCACTATTCATTTCACTGCCGGTGGCCGCCAGCGTCAGAATATCAAACACGGGCAACGCGCTATCAATACTGGCTTTGCCGATAAACAAATCCCAAACGTCGCCTGTATAAGGCACACCCGCGGCAATCGCTTTGGCACTATCCAACACCGAACCGCCACCCACACTTAAAATGGCATCGACCTGATGCAGGCGGGCCAGACTGATCGCTTCACGCACTTTAGAAATGACGGGGTTGCTGACAATGCCACCACACAGCACAAATTGAACGTTCTTCTCGGCCAGGCTTTTGGTCACCACATCAAACAAGCCATCACGTTTGATACGGTCACTGCCATAACAGAGTAATACTTTTTTGACCCTGGCTTCGGCCAGATGCTGGCCAATCAGGGACTCTTTACCGACACCAAACTCGACTTTGGTTGGATTGTAATAAGTAAAATGATCCACGCGCGTTCCTTTCATCTATCCATATGATGAGTCGCACTTTACGCGCCAGATATGCATTAAACTAGCGCATTATTGGTTTAATTATTTACAACTAAATAATGTAAATAGCAGAAAGAGCAATACCTCATGGCCCTGGATACCTTACGATCAATGACCACCTTTGTGCGGACTGTCGAACTAGGAAGTCTCAGTAAAGCGGCCGCTGCGCAGCAGATTACCCCGCAGGCAGCCAGTAAGGCCCTAGGCCAGCTGGAGGCACACCTTGGTGTCAGGTTGTTTCATCGCACCACACGTAGCATGTCACTCACCGAAGAAGGACAACGGCTATATGAATCGGCAAAACCCTCATTAATCGGGTTGGAACAGGCGCTGGAATCCACACGCCAAACCAGGGAAGGACTCGCAGGCCCGTTGCGTATCGTCGGACCGCGTACGGTTTTACTATCAGTACTTGGCCCGGTGTTAGATGAATACTCTCGCTTGTATCCCGAAGTACAACCCGACATACAGCTGGATGACCGCATCGGCAATTGGGTCGACGATCGCGTCGATGTCGGATTTCGCCTGGGCAACCCGCCGCAAGATGGCTTGGTCATGCGCAGGCTTTTTCCCATGCAACTCGCCATCTGTGCAGCGCCAAGCTACCTGCGAAAATACGGCATTCCGCATACACTCAGCCAATTGGAAACACATCGTTGCAGCGCATTTCGCCGCCCCAGCGATGGTCGCGTGGTCCCCTGGCACGTGAAGGTTGGCGAAAATATTATTGAGCAACATGTACGCCCAGCCTTTTGCACCAATGATGAAGGCTTCGAACTCAGGGCTGTGTTGGCTGGTGAAGTGATTGGTCAACTGGCCGTACCCACGGCTGCAAGCTATATTCGCCAAGGGCGCCTGGTGCCCTTGTTACTGGAACATATCGTGGATAACCTGGGCTTGTATATTTATTACGGTAGCCGTACTGCGCAACCGGCCCGAGTACGCTGCTTTATTGATCTGGTGATCGAAAGACTGGCAAACAGTCAAGAATTTGTATTGAGCGATGAAGCGCTACTAAAAGCGCATGCTCATATCCTTGAGCATTAATCTCTTGCAATTAAGCAAGTGCGCGCAGCACCGATTGCAGCACGCCAGGAAACTTCTGCTCAATCTCCGCTACCCTGAGCGCATTCATATGCTCAGTGCCTTCAATCAGGGTTTCCACCAGCCCGGCGGCGCGCAGAATCTTGAAATGATGCGACATGCTGGACTTGGGGCGATTCAAGTCGAGTTCACCACAGGTCAGTTTACGGCCTGCATTGGCCAGTCGGCCGACAATCTCCAGGCGTGTCGGGTCTGACAGCGCATACATAATGTCTGTGAGCTCCACCTGATCCATATTGGGATGTTTAATTTGCCGCATATGTAAAATTTATCACAACGCTTGATATTATTCCATAGTTCGATTATATTCGAACTATGGAATTTAATAAAAGTGTTTAAGCTTCTATGAAAAAAGAACAATCGTCACAAGGCATCCCCCTCGCCTTATATGCCCTGATGGCCGGTGCCTTTGGCATAGGTACCACTGAGTTTGTCATCATGGGTTTATTGCCAGAAGTCAGCCGCGACCTGCACGTCAGCATCCCGATGGCTGGTTTATTGATCAGCGGCTATGCACTGGGCGTGGCCGTGGGCGCGCCTATCATGTCTATCCTGATGGCCAAGTTTTCGCGCAAAAACTCGTTGCTGTGGCTCATGGGTATTTTCACGCTGGGTAATTTAATCTGCGCGGTGGCACCTGACTACACCACTCTCATGATCGCGCGCGTGGTGACTTCGTTTGCACATGGTACTTTTTTTGGCATAGGCGCAGTGGTCGCCACCAGCCTGGTGCCTAAAGACAAACGCGCGCTGGCGATTGCATTAATGTTTACCGGCCTGACGGTCGCCAATGTCATTGGCGTGCCTGCGGGTACCTGGTTAGGCCAGATGCTGGGCTGGCGATCCACCTTCTGGGCGGTGACCATGATAGGCCCGGTTGCGCTGGCGGCGCTCTATTGGCTGGTGCCCAGTGATCACCATGCAGAAAAGGTCAATGTGCGTGCTGAAATCAGTACCCTGTTGCAACCGCAAGTGATTGCCGGACTGCTGCTGACCATTATTGTAGATACGGGCCTGTTCGCGGTGCTCACCTACGTCGCGCCAATACTGACCGATGTCGCACATTTTTCACCCGCCGCCATTTCACCGGTATTTTTACTGTTTGGCGTCGGCATGGTCATTGGCAATATCATAGGCGCCAAACTCGCCGATATCCACCTGGATAAAACCCTGATAGGGGCATTGATGTTCATCATTGCCATCCTGGTCTCGTTCTCCTTCTTTGCCCATCAGCAAATAGCAGTCGTCGCGCTGGTCGGACTGCTTGGCATTGCCGGTTTTGCAGCGGTGCCTTCATTACAGATCAAAATTCTGGAAAAGGCCAACGGCGCACCCACCCTGGCCTCGGCCATGAATATTGGCGCCTTCAATATCGGTAATGCCGCAGGCGCATGGGTGGGTGGATTGGTGATTACGCATGGCCTGGGGCTGACCGCCATTGGCTGGATTGCCGGTTGCATCGTATGCGTAGGGCTGGCATTGGCAATCATAGAAATGCAGCTCCTTTCAAATAATGCCAATTCAACACTGGCATCTGTCGACAATTAATCAATAGGAAAACTTAGTAAAAGGATCATCATGGCCGATTTATTTTCTAGCTATCAATTAAAAGACGTCACCCTCAGAAACCGCATTGCGATTCCGCCTATGTGCCAATATATGGCGGAAGACGGCGTTGCCAATGACTGGCACAAAGCCCATTACGCCACGCTGGCACGCGGTGGCAGCGGACTAGTGATTGTCGAAGCCACTGGCGTCGCGCCAGAAGGCCGCATCACCCCTGGCTGCCTGGGATTATGGAACGATACACAAACAGCACAACTGCGTGAAATTGCCGCCTCTATCAAGGCAGCCGGGGCAGTCCCCGGCATCCAGATTGCCCATGCCGGGCGTAAAGCCAGTGCCAACAAACCGTGGGAAGGCGATGACCATATTGCAGAAATCGACCCGCGTGCCTGGCAGACCATTGCGCCTTCTGCCATTGCTTTTGGGGGTGATTTACCACGTGTGCCCAACGCCATGTCGATTGATGACATCCAGCGCGTCAAGCAGGATTTTGTCGCTGCGGCAAAACGCGCGCTTGATGCAGGCTTCGAGTGGCTGGAAATCCACTTTGCCCACGGCTACCTGGGACAAAGTTTTACCTCTGCACACTCTAACCAGCGTACCGATATTTATGGCGGCAGCTTTGAAAACCGCTCACGTTTTACCATCGAAACGCTGGAGGCGATCCGCGCAGTGTGGCCGGAAAACCTGCCACTCACCGCCAGGTTCGGCGTCATTGAATATGATGGCAAAGATGAAGAAACCCTGAGTGAATCGATTCAACTGGTCCAAGCCTGGCGTGAACGCGGGCTCGATATGCTGAGCGTCAGTGTCGGTTTCACCATTCCGGAAACCAATATTCCCTGGGGCCCGGCGTTTTTAGGCCCGATTGCACAACGCGTGCGCAATGAAGCTGGCATCCCGGTTTCATCCGCTTGGGGTTTCGGCGCACCATCATTGGCAGATAACGCTATCCGCAAACAAGAATTGGACTTAGCCATGATAGGTCGCGCGCATCTGGAAAACCCGCACTGGCCCTATTTCGCCGCCAAGCAATTGGGTAAAGACGATGCCGCCTGGGTATTGCCTGCGCCTTATGCACATTGGCTAGCCAGATATAGAAGCCCGACACTAGACTAAGCTTGCCCGGCGGGAAGCGGCACTGACCGTGTCGCCGCCTGCCAGGCCTGGCTCTTGAGCAAACACTCACTTAAACGATGTATTACTTGAATAATGCATCGTCATTAGCCGCGCGAAAATTGTATTTAAGTGGCTACTATTGCGATCCAGCATCTCTTCACATGCCTGAGAATAAGCTGCATTTTTCGCACGACGCTTGACCGCCGTATGTCATGACACCCCCTCCCGACCGCCGTTAATGAAAATCATTATCACACTTTAATGACATTAACAATTACATTTACACCAAATATAGTAAATGTTAGTTAAATACCAGGTGTTTTAGTGGGGTATCTATTGCTTTTAATTTTGCAAGTTAGATACTGTAATCATTGTATTTTCGTTAATAGTTACCTAGGTAATTATTTTCACGATAGCCCAAACGGGTACTTGGAAACCTAAAAACAATACGTAAAATACAGTCATGAAATACGCAATTAAACTTGTATTTCATGTGACAAAAAATATCTTTTCGGGAGATGATGATGAGCGCAATCGTTAAATTTATGAAGGATGAAGATGGCGTTGTCGCCATCGAATATGTCATTATTGCTGCGGCACTGGTCGGTGTATTGGCTGCCGTTTTTTCTGGGATGGGTACCACTCTGACCACCAAGCTACAGGCCATTGTGAACGGTATCACCACCTAGAAACAATGTAGCGTATCGGGTTCAGCCTATGATATCCATTAAAACCTCTTACCCCAACGGTGAGAGGTTTTTTTGTTTCTGAACATGACGACTTACGCAGCACTTGGATTATGGTTACTGGCCGGGGTATTGATCTACGCCTGTTACACCGACCTTAGATTTCGCAAAGTATATAACACACTGATTGTATTTGGCCTGATAAGCAGCTTGGGATTGTGGCTATTAAATGCCAGCGGGCCAGGCGGTGTGCAATGGTTACAAGGCGTGGGCTTAGCATTCATGTGTTTTATGCCACTTTATTTGCTGAAAGGCATGGCAGCAGGCGATGTCAAGCTGGCCATGGTGGTCGGTGGCATTTTAGGTTCGGCGGCATGGATGCCAGTTGCGGTGTGTATCTATCTAGTTGGTGGAGTATTGGCGATGGGAGTGGTGTTAATGCAAAAACGGGGCATGCAACTCATCAGAAATGTGAATGCAATCCTGTTTTTCAGGTTACACCATACGCATATCCAGCTAGGTATGGAGGATGGGACAGATGGCATCAACAGTGTAGGCAGAATGCCTTATGCACTGGCGATTGCGATAGGTACTTTGATGGGGGTGTACACACAACATATGTAGTCTGGCATTCGTGACCATTTCATTTGCAAGTTTTTTTCGAAAAAGAGAATAAAAATGAATATGCGTGCAATGACGATGCTGTTGTTTGCCTTGTTAGCAGCGATTGGAGCGGTCGTAGCGGCTTCCAAATGGTTGCAAACACGTTCGATGCAAACTGAAAAAGTAGTGGTGATGGTCAGCCCACTCAATATGGGTGAAAAAATCAATGTGGGCATGCTGAAACGCATCGATTGGCCCAAAACCAGTTTACCCGAGGGTTTCTTTGGCGAGGTCGAGAAGCTTGATGGTCGGGTGGTCAAATATAGCCTGCAAAATGGCGAGCCCGTGCTGGAATCCAAACTGGCACCGGTTGGCTCTAAAGGCGGCTTGTCTGCCGTGATTGCCGAAGGCAAGCGCGCAATCACTGTCAAAGTCAACGAAGTGGTGGGCGTGGCTGGTTTCGCGCTACCAGGCAATTACGTTGACATGATCGTCAATACCAATCAGGCCGAACGCAACGGCGACGAAGACAATATTTCCAAGATCGTCCTCAAGCACATCCTCGTGCTGGCCGTGGGCGATGACGTCAATGCCAATGCCGACAAACCCAAAGTCGTCAATGCCGTCACCCTAGAAGTCACCCCGGAACAGGCAGAAATGATTGACCTGGCACGCAGTGTCGGCAACCTCTCCTTGGTATTACGCAATCAGGCCGACCCCGGCGACGTCGCCACCCAGGGTATCACTAAAGAAGCCTTGTTATCTTTGGTCCCTAAAAATACAGGACCGGTGATGCCGGTGATCAGCAAACCCAAGGCGAAAAAAATGATTGTTGCGGCAGCGGCGCCAATAGTGGTGACTAAGAAATGTACCAAGGTATTCACAGGGACGACTGAGTCACTTGAGTGTTTTTAACTCAAAAAGTAAGTGAACAATAACTCAAACAATATTGAAAACCTTAGGTTTTCAGAGGGGGTCGATCATGGATTTCTTCTCATTGAAGAGAACGCATATCGCATTTGATCACAAGTCAAAATATGCGTTGAAGTTGTCTCTCCTGGCCGCGGCGTTCATCACTGCCACGTTGCCTTCCTTGTTGATTTCTGCTGAAAAAACCAAAGCGGCAGTCATTGAAACCAACGATTACATTGGCAATGGCGATGCCAACTGTGACGGCGAGATTGCCCATCCTACCACCATGCACCTGCCGCTGGGCAAGTCTACCTTAATGAGTCTGCCGGAGCCGCTGGCGACGCGCAGTGTGGGTGATGCGAGTGTGCTGCAAACCAAGCTGGTGTCATTAAAAACCCTGTATCTGCTTGGGGTGAATATAGGCACGACCAATATGATCATCAAAGGCAAGAGTGGCAAATGTACCTTTGTCGATGTGGTCGTCAATATGGATGCAGAAGGATTGCTGCAAACATTATCAGAACTGCTGCCAGAGGAAAAAAACATCAAGGTCACTGCCGCCGCAGATTCGCTCATCGTCTGGGGCTCGGTGGAGGATGCGCTGACGGCCAACCGGGTGATTGATATTGCACAGACCTTTGTCAGAAGAAGAACCATGCCGGTATTTGCCAGTGGCGACAACGCACAGATGCAAATGCAGATGCAGATGCAACAACAGCAACAATCACAGCAGCAGCTGAATAATCCGCTACTACAAGAGTTTGTAAACCCCCGCATTGTGAACATGCTCACGGTCTCAGCCCAGCAACAGGTCATGCTAGAGGTGAAAGTGGCCGAAGTGTCTAAAACCCTGCTGGATAAACTGGGCGCCAGTATCGCCCTCAGTAAAACCTCTGGCAGTTGGACTTACACCCTGTTGGGTAATTTCCTGTCGACATCGGGCAGCGCCACTGGCGGCTCGATTGGCGGCTTTAAGTCAGCCAACAAAAATTTCACCCTGGATGCTGAAAAACGCGATGGCTTAATCAAGGTGCTGGCTGAGCCAACCATCATGGCCATTAGTGGCCAGGAAGGTAGTTTTCTGGCCGGTGGGCGTATTTTCATCCCTGTGGCGCAAAATGCCGGCGCGGGCAACACCATCACGCTGGAAGAAAAAGAGTTTGGTGTAGGCGTGAAATTCACACCTACCGTACTGGCGGGTGGACGCATCAATCTACGCGTGGCACCAGAGGTCTCAGAGCTCAATCGTGAAGGCATAGGCGTGACCGCTACCGGATTTAGCGGTACCGCCATTTTACCGGCCTTCACCACCAGAAAAGCCTCGACCACTGTGCAACTGTTTGACGGACAAAGCTTCGCTATTGGTGGCTTAATCAAAAACAATACCACAGCCAATATCAAGGCTTTCCCGATTCTGGGAGAGATTCCGATCATTGGCGCGTTATTCAGAAGCTCTGACTTTCAGAACGATAAAACCGAGCTGGTGTTTGTGGTCACACCGCACCTGGTGAAACCGGTGAACCCGGCAGACATTGACCTGCCTACCGGCCGCCATACAGATCCTAGCCGCAAAGAGTTTTTCCTGGGCGGCAAACTGGAAGGTAAACCGGACGGAGATACGCCAGCCAAGACCAATGCTGACGAAAAACAACCCGCAAAAAAAACTGATGAACCAAGCGCAGACAATGCGACTGGATACGATCTTAAATAGGATGCCAAAATGAAACCGCTAAATCTATATGTGTTGTTGGGAGTGGCCGTCGGTGTGTCAGCATGTCAAAGCACCATGCCACGATATGAACGCGAGTTTGGTGAGAGCGTCCGCAATACCCTGCAGGCGCAGATCATACACCCGGCTGCCGCCAATAATCCGGACCCTGTCAATGGGCTGGATGGCCGTGCCGCGCGTGACTCGATTAATAGTTACCAGAAGTCGTTCTCCAAACCAGTGCCTCAACCCAGTGTATTTAATTTTGGGGTGGGTGGCACCAGTTCGAATAACGGCACAGGCAACCAGTAGACAGGGAGCGTATCCGCATCAGTTTCTGCATTGGAGATTGATATGTTAATGACCAGACATTGCAAACAAAGTAAGCAGTCAGGTTCGATTGCGCTCATGGTATTGCTGTTTTTACCATTGCTGCTGGTAATGGGTGGCCTGGGCGCGGATTTAGGCAAACTATATGTGACTAAATCCGAACTGCAAAATGCAGCAGATGCCTGTGCACTGGCTGGCGCGGCACAGTTTGATGGCTTGAGCAATGAGCAAACCAGGGCCTCCGCTGCCGGGCTGACCGTGGCACAGAATAACCGTGCCTATTTCCAGAAAAATGCGATTGCCACTGGCGAGGTAACCATTACCTTTCCGAGCACATCCAATGGCGTCAATGGCAAATATCTGCGCTGCAGCATTACGCGTAGCGGTATCAGTAACTGGATTACGCCACTATTGAACCGCATAGGCGGCAGTGTGAATGCCACTCAGGCAGTGACTGCGGTAGCCACCGCCACTACCCTGCCCTCACAAACGGCCTGTGCGATTCCAATCGGCATTTGCCAGCCGGATGTGGCAGGTAAAAATCCCGGAGACTGGCTGGCGGGCGTGGCTTCGCCGAATAACGGTAATAAAGATACCACGCTATCCGGCCATTTCCGCTGGGTAGACTTCACCAGTGGCGGTGGCGGTGCCAATGAACTGGCGGATATATTAAGCGGCAAACAATCGACCAATTGTTCGGTAAACGCATCGGCCAACCAGTATATCGGCACCCCTGGTTACAAAGCTTCATTGCGCGACGATTTCAATACCCGCTTTGGTATTAAGAAAAAAAATGAAGCCTCTTCCGGATATTTTCCGGATACCAGCGGCAAAGGCTATTACAACCCGGCCCAAACCAATCGTTATGCAGCTGATTTTTCACCAAACGCTGTGCCGAACAATACGCCCTACAGTGATATTTCGGGAATATCAATCAGCAACGCGTTTGCCTATATGCCAAGCACAGACCTGAAAGCCTACGGCACTAACCGGCGGGTTGCCATCGCACCTGTGGTCGATTGCACCACCATGAAGCTCAAGTCATTTGTCTGTATCTTTTTGCTACACCCGATGCCGACGACCAGTGGTGCCAATTTCAATATGTATCTTGAGTACCTGGGCAATGCCAGCACTTCTGTCACGCCTTGCAGCAAATCTGGCGGCCTGGTCGGTGGGGGTTCAGTACTGGGGCCCAAAGTGGCTGCCTTGGTGGAGTGATCATGAACAATCGCACAACACATTCCGGAATCGCAGCCATCGAGTTGGCAGTGGTGCTGCCTTTCCTGATTATTGTCATGCTGGCCGGTGTAGACCTGGCAAAAACCATGTTCCAGTATAACGAGTTGGTCAAAAATGTGCGTGACGCGGGGAAATACCTGGCCGGACATACGCGGCCGATGAATTGCGCCTCTACCACCGACCCCGAGGTCCTGGCTTACAAAACAGTCATCACCGAGAGCAAAAACCTGGCCGTCTGTGGTTCGCTCACCAGTTGCTCAAAAGCCTCGGTCTCGGGGCTATCCACCAGCAAAGTGCAAGTGCAATACCTGATGGTCGGCAGCGTGACCATGGTCAAAGTGGGCATCAACAGCATGAGTCTTTCTTATATCACCAAGCTGTTTTCCGGCTCACTGGCGCTGGGCAATATCTCCAGCACTTTTTATCAACCACAACTGGATACAGTCAGTACGAGCTGTAATCAATTGACATGAACACACGCAAATCACAACAAGGGGTCTATGCCATCGAGTTTGTACTAGTTTCGGGGTTTCTGTTTCTGTTGCTGTTTTCAATTGTCGAACTGGGAAAAGTGCTGCACTACTACGATGCGGCCTCGCAGGCCACGCGTGCGGCCGCCCGCCTGGGCACGGTCTGTGCCCAGAATAGCAATGCCATCAAAACACAAGTCACCAGCCGCCTGCCCTTTGTCAGCAGCAGCAATGTAGTCGTGACCTATTTGCCTGGCGGATGCACGGTGGCCGATTGCAAGACGATTACCGTGGCCCTGAGCCAGGCCGTTTATACCTCAGCAGTGTTTGGTTTTAACGTGACCATGCCAAGCTTTACCACCACACTCCCCAGAGAAAGCCTGGATAGTCAATATAACGCTAAGTGTAGTTAGGTGTTGATATGAAAATACTAATAATAAGTGAAAACAACCAAGTCATTCAAAGCCTGTCTGCCTTCCAGACGCTTTACCAGCGGGGCTTTGAATGTGTTGCCTACCAAACCAACCTGGTGAGCGCCAACCAGAAAATCGCCACCGAGCGGCCCGACGTGCTGATGATTGATGTCAGCCAGTCAGACGTCGCCGAGTTTGACCTGATTGAGCGCTACAAAACACAATACAGCCAGATGACTTTCATGTTGTTATCTGAGGAGGTCACCTCAGAAATGCTACTCAAAGGGATTCGGGCCGGTTTTTCTGAAGTGCTGGCGCTGCCCCTGTCTGAGCAAAGCCTGATTGCAGCACTGGAACGTTATATGGCCAGGTCACGCGCCACACGTGGCGTCTCAACCAAAGTCATCAGCGTGATCTCCTGCAAAGGCGGTGCCGGCGCGACTTTCGTAGCGACAAATCTGGCTTACGTCATAGCCGAATATACCAACAAGCGCGTCTTGTTGATTGATGCCAACCCCTATTTTGGTGACGCCTGCATGTATTTGTCAGATGAACAAGCCAGCGCTTCACTGGCCGAACTTTGCCAGCAAATTCACCGGCTGGATTATGCCTTTCTTGATTCCTCACTGATCGAAATCACGCCACGCCTGAAAGTGCTGGCAGCATCGGACAATCCTGCGCATGCCTCAGATGTCAAACCTGAGCACCTGGAAAAGATCATTGAGGTAGCGGGTAATTATTACGATTTGATCATCCTCGATTTGGGCCGCCACATTGATGCATTGACGGTCAAGGCGATGGACCTGAGCCATCAGATACTGCCAGTGGTGCAGTTAGTGCTGCCCTATATCCGCGATGCCAATTATTTGTACCGGATTTTCAGCTCCCTGGGCTACGCCAAGGAAAAAATCTATTTCCTGGTCAATCGCTACGACAAGAATGACAAGTTAAAAATTTCAGATTTTGAGCAAGCGCTGGGCTTAAAAGTCAGTGATACCTTGCCCAACGAATATGCCCTGGTGAATCACTGCATTAATCAGGGCGAGGCCGTTTACAAACTGAATCCAAAATCAGACATGGCAAAAAAACTTAAACAACTGGCTGAAAAATTCACCGGTGAAAAAGTGGCCTGTGCCGGATTTTTTTCTAACCTTTTTAAATAGCCGGAGGCTGCATCATGTCCCTTCGTGAAAAATTGCAATCTACCAATAGCAGCTTTAACACTCACCATCATTCGCTGGTTGAGGGCGGCCAGGATGCCAGCGGATATTCTGCGCTGAAAAGGCAGATACATACCCAGATTCTCGATCGCATCAACCTGGAAAAACTGGCGACCTTGTCGGATGAGCAAATTAAAAAACAGATCAATGAACTGGTCAGCGTCATCGTCGACGAACAAAGTATCGCCCTCAACACGGCTGAAAGAGGTTCACTGGCCAGGGATATTCAATATGAAATGTTTGGCCTGGGGCCATTGGAGCCGCTGCTGAGCGACCCGGCAATCTCGGACATCCTGGTCAATGGCTACAACCAGGTCTACATAGAACGCAAAGGCATGCTGGAATTAACGCAGGTGCAATTCCAGGATAACCAGCACTTGCTCAACATCATTGAACGCATTGTCAGCCAGGTCGGCAGGCGGGTCGACGAATCCAGCCCGATGGTGGATGCCCGCCTTGCTGACGGCTCGCGAGTAAACGCCATTATCCCGCCGCTGGCGCTGGATGGCCCAGTGATGTCGATTCGCCGCTTTTCGGTGAGCCCGCTGCTGACCGACGATCTGATCAAACTCAAAACCATGACGCCACAAATGGCGAACTTGATCAGCGCCTTCTCAAAATCCAAAATGAATGCGGTGATTTCGGGTGGTACCGGCAGCGGCAAAACCACCATGCTGAATCTGGTTTCCGGCTTTATCCCCAAAGAAGAACGTATTGTCACCATTGAGGACGCCGCCGAATTAAGAATGCAACAACCGCACGTGGTGAGGCTGGAAACCCGGCCGCCCAATATTGAAAACAAGGGCGAAGTGACGCAAACCGCCCTGGTACGCAATGCCTTGCGCATGCGGCCAGACCGGATCATTTTGGGCGAAGTGCGCGGTGCCGAAGCGCTGGATATGTTGCAGGCAATGAATACCGGCCATGAAGGCTCGTTTGCCACTATCCATGCCAACAGCCCGCGCGATGCCCTGGCCAGGATGGAAAACATGGTGGGCATGGCAGGTGCCAATTTAACCTTGCTGGCGACCCGGCAACAAATCGCGGCCGCGATCAATGTGATTATCCAGGTCTCCCGCCTGGTGGATGGCACCCGCAAAATCGTCAGTATTCAGGAAATCACCGGCATGGAAGGTGAAACGATTGCCATGCAGGAGATTTATGGCTTCAGGCAAACCGGCGTCGATGAACAAGGCAAAGTCAGGGGCTATTTTTATGCCACCGGCGTTGTCCCTACCTTTATGCAACGGCTTAAATCCTATGGGGCTGCACTGTTAGAGTCCGACTTCGACCCGACAGTCAGGTACGAGGTGTAGCATATGAAAATCAATACACAACTCATGTTATTTGCAGTGCTTGGCTTCTTCGCCTGTTTTCTATTTTTTGAAGCGATTCTGCTGGTATGGAAAGAAAAACATAGCGCAGAAGCCAGAAAGCTTGCCAGCCGCCTCAAAGGCGTCGCCAGCGACAATGTTTACCGCCATGAAATCAGCATCTTGCGTAGCCGCATTCAAGACAGCCAAAGCCAACTGATCAAAATGATAGGCTGGTTCTTTGATATCCGGGAGCTGGATATCCTGTTGATGCAATCTGGCAAGCTATGGTCAGTCGAGCAGTTTACCCGTTATATTTTCCTGTTCTTTGTGTCAGGCTTTTTAATCGGTCTGCTGCTTGGCGTTAACTGGATGTGGTGCACACTATTGGGTGCCGGGGCGAGCTTGCTACCTTTAATGCATATCTACATAGAGCGTAGCAAACGACTCAAACAGGTTGAGCAACAACTGCCGGATGCCATCGACTCCATGGCGCGCTCGCTGAAAGCGGGCCACTCCTTCCAAAGTGCCTTCAAGATTGTCAGTGACGAGTTCGCCGAACCACTGGCCGGAGAATTCCGCATCTCCCTTGAGGAAACCAATCTTGGTGTGCCACTAAGCGAGGCGATGTTAAACCTCAGTCGGCGCGTACCCATTACCGACCTGAAGTTTTTTGTGATTGCCATTCTGATTCAGCGTGAATCAGGCGGCAACCTTGCCCATGTATTGACCTCTATGAGCAAGATTATCCGTGATCGATTCCAGTTAATGCGTGACATCGACACCCTCAGTGCCGAAGGCAGGACCTCGGCTTGGGTCATGTGGCTGATGCCGGTGATGATTGTGCCGCTAATGAGTGCTATTACGCCTTATTACGCCAAGCTCTTATTCGGCACAGAAGTGGGACTGACATTATTAAAAATCGGTTTTGTCTTGATGATATTTGCAGGTTTATGTATGCGCAAGATTATTCAAATCAAAGTGTGATTGGCGGTCTATCATGAACGAAATCATTGTTTACATCTGTGTCTTCGTTGCAGTTTTTGCCCTGGCAATGTTTATGTTTTCGCTGTTCTCGCATGACAAATATGCGCGAAGGTTAAAGTCGCTACAAACCACGCAACAAAGCGCGCAACTCAAATCAGACGCGGATGAGGAGTTCGCCTTTAAAGTGGTCAAACTGGTCGAGCCGTTTGCCAAACTCACCTTGCCTAAAGATGGTTGGGAAACTTCGCCGCTCAAAGTGCAGTTCTTGCAGGCCGGCTGGCGCGGCGAATATGCGCCAAGTTTGTTCTTCGGCATCAAGACCATACTGACTTTTGCCATCCCGCTCTTGTTTTACCTGCTGTTTAAAGAGCAACTGTCACGTGACAACTCACTTAGCCTGGCCGTCATCCTGTTTTCAGGCGCGGCCATGGGCCTGGTGCTGCCAAAAATATACCTGGACTTTGTCATCAGCCAGCGCAAAGAAGAGATTCTGGGCGCGTTTCCAGATGCGCTGGATTTACTGGTGATCTGCATGGATGCAGGCCTCAGTTTTGATCAGGCACTCACACGCGTGTCACATGAAATAAAAATAAAATCAAAAATCCTGCACGATGAAATGGAGTTGATTTTGCTAGAAGTACGCTCCGGTAAAAGCCGTGAGCGCGCACTCAGGCATTTTGTCCTGCGTGTCGGTATTGAAGACATCAACAGTTTTGCCTCCATGATTATTCAAGCCGAGCGCTATGGCACCAGTGTCAGTGAGTCACTCAAGGTCAGCTCTGAAGAGTTGCGTTTAAAAAGAAAGCAACGCGCAGAAGAAAGAGCGGCAAAGATTCCAGTCAAGTTACTGTTTCCTGTGGCTTTCTTTATGCTGCCAACCTTGCTTTTTATTCTGGCGGGTCCCGCAATCATGGAAATATTCAGCGCGATCCATCTTGGCCCCTAGCATATAAGGAGGAAACTGCGATGCATTTAACCTATATAGTGATTTTCTCTTCACTGCTGGCACTGGGATGCGCCCACCAGATCCGTGATGAAAAGCAGGCCTCGTTCCAAATCAAGCCCACGACAAATATCGAACTGGTCTCCGCCAGCTCAGCCGCTGACTACGACCAGATAGGCTTGAATTACGAACGACTCAACAATACCGACATGGCGGTGGTCGCCTATCAAAAAGCCTTGCATCTTGAGCCGCAACATATTGCCAGCCTGCAACACTTGAGCGCCCTGCTCATGCGCCACAATCGCACCGATGAAGCGATTGCAGCGCTGGAACAACTGGTCAGCGTTGAGCCCAGCGCCAAAAATTATAACAACCTCGGCTTTGCCTATATGCAGCAACAAAATTATGTAAAAGCGGAAAAAGCGCTTAAGGATGCGATTGCCCTGGATAGCCAATACCTCAAAGCCCAAAATAACCTGGCGTTATTAGAAATGTCGGTGGCCGCCGGTAAAAGTGAGCCGCAGGTCATCGCACAGGCATCAGTCACCAGCCAACCGCTACCAGCCACTTTGCAGCAGAAAGGCAAATACTTATATGGCCTAGAGTATCAAAGCAGCCAGCCCGCTACACCAGCAGATGAAGTGGTCATCGTCGATGCGCAACCAGCCAAAAAGCAAGGGTCTGGTGCGTTAAGTGCAATATTGAAATTTCTCTCGCTGGCGCTGCTACTCTGATTGTTTGTAGCCAAACGCGTGAATGTACATCGTTTTGCAGCAGGTTGTGATTGGTATCACAAATATCACTCGCAGCCCCAAGACGCTGCAAACAAAAGGCCTGTCATCAAAAGTGGCAGGCCTTTTTGTTTGTCCAGACACACAGAGAGTCAGGCAGCACAATGATGTGTGACTGATCAATCCCCAGACACTGACGGAATTTTATGAATACTCAAATCTGCGCCGTCAAATTCTGACTCGGCATCCAGTCGAATACCCACCGTTTTTTTGATCAGGCCATATACAATGGCACCGCCCACCAGTGCAATTGCGACACCTGTGAGTGTGCCGATAAGTTGACTGATAAAGCTGACACTGCCCATGCCGCCTAAAGCAGAGCAACCAAAAATACCAGTCGCTAGGCCGCCCCAGGCACCGCATAGGCCATGCAGTGGCCAGACACCCAGTACATCATCAATCTTCAGGCGGTTTTGAGTCATGGTAAATGCCCACACAAACAATGTGCCGGCAACGGCGCCGGTGACTAATGCGCCTAGCGGATGCATCACGTCAGAGCCAGCACACACGGCCACCAACCCTGCCAGAGGGCCGTTATGTACAAAACCGGGGTCATTTTTACCCAGCACCAGGGCGGCCAGCGTGCCGCCAACCAGGGCCATCAGCGAATTGACGGCCACCAGGCCTGAGATGTTTTGTATGGACTGCGCAGACATGACGTTAAAACCAAACCAACCAACCGTAAGTATCCAGGCGCCTAAAGCGAGGAAAGGAATATTGGAAGGTGGGTAAGCATGCAAGCGGCCGTCTTTGGTATAGCGCCCATTACGCGCACCGAGCAGGATAACCGCCGCCAGTGCAATCCAGCCGCCCATGGCATGCACCACGACTGAACCGGCAAAGTCATGAAAGCCTGCGCCAAAACTGGCTTTTAACCAGTATTGAAAACCGAAATGATTATTCCAGGCGATGCCTTCAAAAAACGGGTAGACAAAACCGACGATGAGAAAGGTGGCGGCCATTTGCGGATTGAATTTGGCGCGTTCGGCAATGCCACCAGAGACAATCGCCGGGATAGCCGCGGCAAAGGTTAACAGGAAAAAGAACTTGACCAAGTCATAGCCACTTTTCGCGGCCAATACATCGGCGCCGCTGAAAAAATTAATGCCATAGGCAATGCTATAGCCGATGAAAAAATAGGCGATGGTAGACACACAAAAATCCACCATGATTTTGACCAGGGCATTGACCTGGTTTTTTTGACGTACAGTGCCGACCTCCAAAAAGGCAAATCCGGCATGCATTGCCAGCACCATAATGGCTCCAAGCAATACAAACAAGACGTCATTCGCTGACACTAATGCTTCCATTTCGCTCTCCGACTAATAGTGGTGAAAGTTGGCGTTTTGCCTGATGGCACGCCTTATATTGAATACGCACTATTAAAATGCGCACCAATTTAATGCGCATGGCTAAAGCAAATATCAGACCATTTTTATGTGATTGATTTTAAAGGCACTTACTTTGAGGACTACGCGAAATTGCACCAAAAATGAACCAACAAAAGTGCATTGCACATTTTTGGTGCAATTTTACATAATTTCTGGTGGCTGCAACTGTTTGAGCATTTCAACGGCATCAGGATGCGCCGCCCAAAAATAATAAAACTCGCGCACAGCATTTAAAAACAGGTGACGGGTATTTTTGAGATTAAACAACGGTAAGGTTGCATCAGCAGTGATACGAAAAGCATTCTTTTCAGACAAGGGGGCTTCTCGCAGGCGTAACAACATCAGTTTCGCCATCCGCGTGCGCAGTTCAATATCCATTTCCTGCTTGTGTTCCATAGACTTGAGCGCTTTGACATAGCCATTGAGCGCCCACAACTCTGAAGTCTCAAACTTTTCAGACTGCAACGCTGGCCAGACTGACTGTAAATCGATCACGGCCGGCTGCCAGCCGATAGGGTGCAACTCAAAGCCAACCGACTCTGCATATTGCATCACGGCTTTCACATCCCCGCGCCAGAATGGGTAAAACTCACGGATAATGGTGAGCAACTCAGGCCAGCGTTGTGCCGGTTTATCGTTCAGGCAATCATCAACCGCCTGGCGATAGGCCGTGCTGGTACACTCCTGATCTGCCAGCAAAGGACTTAACTCGGCCAGCAAGGCATCGCGTTGCGCCATAATGGCGGCATCCGCCCCCTTGCCATGCAATAAATTATAATAGGCTTGAATAGCGTCTGCTTCGCGACTTGAACTCATGACAGGTTGCACTGATATAGGAATATGAACTTGAAACATCATACACTGAAACATATGATCGCTTTACGGGAGAACAACAATGGCTGAATGGGCTTTATTGGCCATTTTAATTGCAGGTGCATGGTTTTGGATGGACTCTGTCGCCAAACGCGAGGCGGCTTTAAAGATTGGCCGCCAACTGGCAGAACGTTGCCACTTGCAGTTTTTAGACGAAACCGTTGCCTGCTCGCGTGTGGGCTTTGCCCGGGATGGCAATGGCCGCATGCAGTTGCAGCGTACTTATACTTTTGACGTCTCCAGCCAGGGTATAGAACGCATGGCCTGCCATTTGCAACTGCGCGGCGCACAGCTGGTGGCCTGGCATATTCCACCCTACGCTGCACAGTAATCAACATGGTGGTTGGCCGTTTTGCCCCCTCGCCTACCGGACCACTGCACTTTGGTTCACTGGTGGCCGCGGTTGCCAGTTATTGCGATGCTAAAAGTCGTGGTGGGCAATGGCTGCTACGCATTGAGGACGTTGATCAAACCAGGCACGTGGCGGGTGCCAGTGAAGCGATTATTCATACCCTGCAATACTACGGCTTTGTGTGGGATGGCGAGGTTGTTTATCAAAGCCAACGCAGTGAATATTACCAAACGGCATTGCAGCAACTGCGCCAGCGCGGCCTGGCCTATCCCTGCACCTGCTCACGTAAAGAAATTACCGATTCCAGCACGCTGCTCGGCATAGAAGGGGCCATTTATCCCGGCACCTGTTTGCAGCATCCAACCAAACCAGGTGCAGCCGCGGCCTGGCGCATTCAAACGGATGCCCAGACCATCAGCTTTCAGGACCTCATTCAGGGCTACCAGCAACACCATATGGCGAGTGACATTGGTGATTTTGTCGTTAAACGCGCTGATGGACTGTTTAGCTATCAATTGGCGGTGGTGATAGATGACGCCTTGCAAGGCGTGACGCATGTCGTACGTGGCGCTGATTTACTCAATTCCACAACGCGACAAATTTATCTGCAACAATTGCTCGGCTACCCCACGCCAATCTACGCCCATCTTCCATTGGTATTAAATGCCGACGGTCAAAAATTGAGTAAACAGACATTGGCCACGGCATTACCTGAAGACAATCTCGTGGACACACTGGTCGCCGCACTCACCTTTCTGCAACAACCCTTGCCGGAAAATGCACAATCGCTATCGCTGGCAAATCTATGGCAATGGGCGATAACGCACTGGCAGTTGCCAAAAATTACCAGCGCTTAACAATCAGTTTTGCCTGCCAATGGTAAAATGCCGGCATGAACCAAGATCGTAACCAAGACCAATTACACCCGTTTATTTTTGAGCAGTCTGCCGTGCGTGGTAACTGTGTGCAGCTTGACCAAAGCCTGTCGACTGCGCTTGAGCATCAGTCATTACCGCCCGCCCTGAAAAAAGCCATAGGCGAATTCACTGCCGCCAGCGTGCTGCTCACCGCGACGCTCAAAATGCAGGGCAAACTGATTTTGCAATTGCAAAGCCAGGGCGCGCTGCAATTACTGGTGGTGGAATGTACCTCAGGGCTGAATATCCGTGCCACGGCCAAAGTCGGCGCCGAACTGCATGGTGACAACTTGACCGCCTGGCTCAAACAAGGGCAATTGGTGATTACGCTGATGCCAGAAGAAGGTGAGCCCTATCAAGGCATTGTGCCGCTAGAAGGTGACAATATCGCCAGCATGCTGGAGAACTACATGTTGCGCTCTCAGCAAATCGATACCCGTTTATGGTTGGCCTCAGATGGCGAACGCGCCTCAGGCCTGCTACTGCAAAAATTGCCGCAGCAACAAGAAAGTGACCTCGATTGCTGGAACCGTGTGCAGCACCTGGCAGGTACGGTCACCGAGCAGGAGTTATTAGACCTGGACACGGTCACCCTGCTGCAGCGCCTGTTTGCAGAAGAAGATGTGCGCTTGTTCAGCGGCCGTGAAGTGCAAGCATTTTGCAGTTGCTCACAAACCAGCGTCACCAATATGCTGCAAATGCTGGGTATGGCCGAAGTACGCAGCATCATTGAAGAACAAGGCAGCGTGCAGATTCAATGTGACTTCTGCAACAAGCACTACGTGGTCGACGAGCAGGAAGCGCTGGCCTTATTTGACGAAGACGATGACCACGAGGTCACGCACTAAGACGACAAGCGTTGGCGCTGACACTCAAACAGCGCCACCGCAGTCGCGGCTGCGGCATTCAGTGATTCCAGCGCCAATGTTCCCTGATGCGCCATCGGAATGGTGATGCAGGTACTGACGGCAGATTGCAAGGCGGCAGAAATCCCCGCGCCTTCATTACCCACCGCAAACAACACCCGCTCACGCAAGGCTTGCTCATACAGACTCTCACCCTGCATGGTCAGCGCCAGCGTGTGGCCATCAAAACTGTGCACCACCTCAACAGCATCCACGCCTTCCACCACTGGCAACACAAACTGCGCACCCTGCCCGCCGCGTAAAGCCTTAGGCGACCAGGCATCGGTACAGCCCTTGCTCAGGTAAGCCACCTGCACCCCGGCCGCAGCTGCGGTGCGTAATATACTGCCCAAATTACCGGGATCCTGAATATCTTCAATCAACAAGGCAAAATCAACCTTTTCAGGCAGCGCGGGTTCAGGAATATCCACCAGCGCCATCACCCCACTGCTAGACGCCACCGGCGCCAGTTCAGCAAACATCAAGGTCGGCAGCAGCATGGTATCCACATCAGACAACTGCTGAATCAAACCAGTCGCCTCCACCGTACTATGCCCTTCCGGGATAATCAGCAAACGCGGCTCACCATAGGTCTGGCAGTATGCCTCGATTAAATGCACGCCCTCGAGCAGTGTTGACGCTGTTTTCCTGCGCTCGCGAGACTGATCGAGCAGTTTGCGTAGCTGTTTAAAAACGGGATTATCGCGGGAAGTGATGTGTTTGAAGGCCATAGTGGGGATTATACGTGAATTGCTTGGGTGGCTGATTTTGGGATTATGGAGAAGCATCATTCTTCTCAGTTTTTACTGTTGCGGGCTCGTATGACTTATTTTTTCGCCTTGATGGCGAGTTACTTTTTTTGCTTGCCCCAAAAAAGTAACCAAAAAGAGGGCACCCAGCCATCACGGCCTTCGGCTCCCTTGCGTTGCTCAACAAAATAAGCGGTCACGAAACTCGCCCTGACAAGCCACACACTTCGTGGCTTGTTGCGGAGCTCAGACAGTCGCTCCCTCTACTCTTATTTTGTCTCCGCTACTCAGCGTGATGGGATGGGATTTATCTCATCTAACTTGCATGGATTTAGTTTGGACGGTTTAAAAACCGGATTCTTTTGTTAAACCTGCTAAACGATGGCACTCGTAGGTTTTCGGGGTCCCCATCTGCCGCGCCGAGCAACGCAGGGTTGACGGGAGTCTTCGGCCATCGGCTGTCCGAGTTCCGCAACAGGCCACGCCTTGTGTGGCTTGTCAGGGCGAGTTTCGATGGACGCCCGGCAAGCCGAGTAGCACAGGAAACAAGCGGAAGTTGGGGTGTCTTGTTCTTTGCCTTCTTTCTTATGGACAAGCATAAGAAAGAATGGTCGCCGGAAAGGCGAAATAGATCGATCATAGAATAGTCTTAGCTTTGGGCAAGCAAAGAAAAGTAACTCGCCAAAAAGGCGAAAAGAAACCTTCCAATCCAATACAATCGCGAGCAAAAAAATCCCTACAAGTAGTCACCCCACGTAAGAATGACCTTCTAGCACATAAGAAACCCAGTCACACCAAAGCCCACTTCCAATTCACGTATAATCCCATCATGGCAAAAACATTAGATCTAGAACGTATCCTGCACCGTCAGGGCTTTGGCACGCGCAAGATGTGCCGCATTTTAATCATCAACGAAGAAGTCACCGTCAACGGTGAACTGTGCGATGACCCGGACGCCAAATTTGCTCTGGATGGCGACCTGCATTTCACCGTTAATGGCGAGGCCTGGCAGTATCGCGAACATAGCTACCTGCTGATGCATAAACCTGCGCATTATGAATGCACGCACAAAACCCAGTTCCACCCAACCATTTACACGCTGCTGCCTGAGCCACTGGTAGAACGTGGCATTCAATGCATAGGCCGCCTGGATGAAGACACCACCGGTTTGATTCTATTGTCGGATGATGGGCAGTTTATCCATAAAGTCAGCTCACCCAAGCACCATGTGCCTAAAGTGTATGAAGTCACTTGCAAGCACGCCTTGAGTGCGGCCGACCTTGAGCATTTGCTGGCTGGTGTCAAACTGATTGATGAGGAAGAGACCATTGCGGCACTGGCGGTGACCAGCATTTCTGCAACGGTGCTACACATGACCCTGGCGGAGGGAAAATACCACCAGGTCAAACGCATGATTGCCGCGATTGGCAACCGTGTCGAGGCATTGAAACGGATCAAAATCGGTCAACTGGTATTGCCTGAAACATTGGCGGCAGGCGAGTGGCGCTGGCTGTCCGCCGAGGACTTAATCGCTGTCCAGTCTTGATTTACGCTGCAGCCCAAAATCGCATCACTTAAAAAGGAAACTTTATGACGTGGCTAACCCTGGTTATTGCTGGCTTGTTTGAAACGGCCTGGGCCATAGGATTGAAATATACGGATGGCTTCACCCGCTTCTGGCCCTCGTTCTGGACCATTCTTGCCATGATTATCAGTGTCTGGTTACTAGGCCTCTGCGTCAAATCGCTGCCCGTCGGCACGGCTTATGCCGTCTGGGTTGGCATCGGTGCTGTGGGGACGGTGATTGGCGGTATCTGGCTGTTTAACGAGCCGGTGTCCGCCTTGCGTATCATTAGCCTGGGCTTGATTATGGCGGGCATTATCGGTTTAAAACTCGCGACCACACAAGCATAAGCGCAGCCTTCCGCCTGTCAAAAACTCACGTGGAAAAACAGTTGTATTTTTTTGTATAAATCATAAAAAACGCGGTATGATCGTTACAACATCCCTGTCAAAGGATCGAGTGCTTTGCAAATACCAGCTATTCCTGCCAATGAAATAGAGCGCTTGCATGTATTACGCGCGCTCGCCATCCTTGATACGCAGGCAGAAGAACGTTTTGACCGGTTAACCAGAATTGCGACGCGCATGTTTAATGTGCCGATTGCGCTGGTCAGCCTGGTCGATACCAATCGCCAATGGTTTAAGTCCTGCATGGGGCTGCAAGTCTCAGAAACCTCACGCGACATTTCCTTTTGTGGTCATGCGATTTTAGGTAATGACACCTTCGTCATTAATGATGCCTCCAAAGACCCCAGGTTTCTTGATAACCCACTGGTGACGGCTGCGCCACATATTCGTTTTTATGCTGGCAGGCCAATACGCACCACCCATGGGTTTAAAGTCGGCACCTTATGCCTGATTGACTCGCAACCACGGGAGTTTCCAGCCCGGGATATAGAAGACCTCGATGACCTGGCAACCATGGTAGAGAGCGAGCTGGCGGCGATTGAACTGGCGACCATGGATGAACTGACCGACCTCAGTAATCGACGCGGCTTCATCATGCTGACGGAGAAATACCTCAATTATTTTAGCCGTCACAAATTGCATGCCTCACTGGTGTTTTTAGACCTGAATGACTTTAAGATCATCAACGACACCTATGGCCATGATGAAGGCGATCGTGCCTTGCAGACGTTTGGCAAAGCACTGAAACAAATGGGCCGCAGCTCGGATATCTTTGCGCGACTGGGTGGCGATGAATTTGTGATCTTGCTCGCCTGCACCCGTGAACAAGAAGCACATATTGTGACGCAAAGGCTATGCCATCATTTAGACATGATCCGGCAGCAACTGCGACAACCTTATAAAATATCATTCTCACAAGGCATCGTCGAGTTTGATCCCCAACAACCAAAATCAGTGGATCAACTGCTGCTTGAAGGGGACACCATGATGTACCAACGGAAAAAAGCCAGTGCTGCGCTGATGGGTAAATAGCCTGCGATCAAATGAGCTTGTCGCAGGCGATGCATGAATTAACTGCCCAGCAACTTCTGCGCTTTGGCTGTTGCGTTATTGGCCGAACGTTTCTTTGCGCTGGCTGCATGGTGAGTTTTACCGGTCCCGGCCTGTTGTGCCACACAGGCACCACCTGCACTACCTAAGCCTGCACCAAGCACGGCTAATAAGCGGCCGCCACCTAATCCACGCCCAAGAATCGCACCGCCAGCACCGCCCACCGCGCCACCCAGCATGGTATGAGGTTGAGTCTTGCCGCCATTGGCGACCACGCTGCCAACGGCACCGCCCACCGCCCCGCCTAATACTTCCCCGGCGGGGCCCAGCATCACTGCGCCAATGGCCGAACCAGCCAAACCACCGACACCACTGGCGCCGACGGCTTGATTGTTGCAACTTTGTGCCTGCACGATATGACTCATGCATAACAGACTGACTGATAATATCCAGATTCTCATGGCAGTGACTCCAGGATTAACGCTTTACGCGGGATGATAGGCATTTAATCATGATGATGACCGCGACCATGATGGTGGCCATGTTTTTTGCCTTTTTTACCACGGTAACTTCTCTGGTACGGATCAGGTTCATCAATCACCTTACCGACCACCGCACCACCGGCACCACCTACCCCTGCACCGACCACGGCGCCAGTCGTGGTGCCGCTGACTTTACGGCCAACCATGGCACCCGTTGCGCCGCCAGCGGCACCGCCCAGAATGGCCCCTGTACGACCAGCGCGGCCAGTTGTCGCTGCCCCACCCAGGCCACCGCCTACGGCACCGCCAATGACTTCACCCGTACTGCCACCGAGTACGCTACCAACCGCAGTGCCAGCAGCTGCGCCTACGCCGCCACCGAGACCGGTTTCCAGATTATCTGCCATCGCTGTCGTCGATAACAACGCCAACACGCCCCATACCTTGCATATCTTTAAAAACTTCATCATCTTCCCTTATTTGAACTAACTACTTGCTTGAATGTTGCCTTGATTGAATTTATGTTATTTTAAACCGTCTTGTCAGTCATGACGGGCTTTATATCCTTCATCTACACACTCACATCATGTTAGCTACCCGTTTATCACTACTCTGTTCACCGCTGCTTGCACTCACCTTAATCGCTTGCTCAGCGCCTTTGCCACCGCAAGCTGAACAGGCCATTGTGCGCCGTTTTGACCCGACCCAATATGTGGGTACCTGGTATGAAATCGCCAGGCTGGACAACACATTTGAAAAAGGGCTGGAACAGGTGACCGCCAGCTATAGCTTGGAAGCAGATGGCACGCTCAAAGTGGTTAACCGTGGATTTAGTCCCGAGAAAAACGACTGGAGTGAAGCCATAGGCAAAGCCAAGTTCGTCGATCCCGCCAATGCAGATGGCAGCCGGACTGGCCGCCTTAAAGTGTCTTTCTTCGGCCCATTTTATGGGGATTACAACATCATCGAAGTAGACCAGCCCTATTACAACTATGCACTGGTGAGTAGCGGTCGTGACTACTTATGGATACTGTCGCGCACCCCACAACTCACTTACCCGATCAAACAGCACCTGATGGCCAAAGCCAAAGAACTTGGATTTGCCACTGATCAGCTATTGTTCATCCGCCAGTCCAACCAGGTTGAGTACGAATCCGGTCGACATGTGATGCCCCAGCATCACTAACTCCTGCCGCGTCAATCCACTGGAGATTAACGCGCGGGAGGGCTGCCCCTCCCGCTCTGTTCATTGTGCGTCAATCTGCTCGCTTTCGGGCCGACTGCTTTCAGGGCCCGCCGCCGGCGCATCCATCACTGGGTCTAACCCTGCAGGCACGGGCGCTGGCACAATTTCACCAGTGCTGTAACGTAATGCACCTAACACTGCGTAAACACCATCCGCCTGCTTGGCCAGTTGGGTCACGGTCTCCACATCCTGCTTGGAGGCCACTTCACCACTCAGCTGCACCACGCCTTGCGCATCGGCATCGACCTGAATGCTCGACACATCTACACCATGTGTTTGCAACGTATTTTTCACATTATCAACCACGGTGTCGCTAGGCAAAAAGTTATACATGGGCTCAGCTTTGGCCAGCACACCCGCAGCCAGCGCATTTGCGCTGCCACCCACTAATAAAGCAATCATCGTACTCATCGCCAGATATCGGTTCATCTTATTCATGATGTTTCCTTTCTGCTGCATAAGGTGGCGAGTTGTTCAAGTTGTACAGAGGATGAATCAGTCAACACATGAAGAACAACCCGCCGCAAGAAAAAAGCAAGCTACGCACTTGGGAGAGAATATGTAGCTTGCGAGGGGGTGTTTATTAACCTTTAACCACAATAGCGTTTTTCACAGACTTCACGCCTTCAACGCTGGCCACCAGTTGCTCGGCTTTGGATTTCAGCGCAGCCTCAGACACAAAGCCACTAATCAGCACTTCACCTTTGTGTGTTTCCACGCTGATTTTGAGGGACTTCAATGACTCCTCTTCCAGCAAGCGGGCTTTCACTTTAGTGGTAATCCAGCTATCAGACATGGCGCCTTTGATCGCTTTTTGACCAGTTTGTGTTTTGAGCTCTGCATATTCGTCGTAGCTCAAACTACCATCTTTATCATGGTCAAACGCTTTGAAATCTTGTTGCTTAACCCCTTTGTCCTGTTGCAACTCGGACCAGTTCAGTGAGTTATTGGCATTCTTGTCCAGGGTGTTAAATTCTTCCAGGTAGGGTTTTTCACCGTTCTGGACTTCCTGCAGATCGAATGCGAAAGCATTTAATGTGATGGTTGTCGCCAACAGGCCGCCAAAGATTGTTGCTTGTGTGTATTTTGACATTAACATGAGCGTCTCCTTTTTCACGCGTTACACAAAACAGTTCTGCTGTCTTGTGTGGCCATATTAATGAGGTGCGCGTGTCAGGTCAGTCGTCCAACGACTGAATGTCATGTCAGAATAGGCCTACAGTAAGGCTGGGACTGCACTCAGGCAGCAGAAGGATCGCTCTTGAGATATGGCAACAGTACGCGCGTGCTGGCGCCTTGTTGCGGAGCGCTGGTGATTTCATAATGCCCGCCAATCGACTCCACACGGTTACACATACCGCTGATACCATGGGTGCTATTGGTGAGTTTTTCCGGATCAAAACCGATACCGTTATCCACGATCTCTAATTTGATATGCTGATCGTCATGCATTAAATGTACAGAGACTTCGGTCGCCTTGGCATATTTGCTGCAGTTATTTAAACTCTCTTGCACCAAACGGTAAACAATCAGGCTGACGGTCTCGTTAATCGCCATTTCCTGCTCTGGCATAATAATATCCATTTGCCACTGGTTACGTGACCTGGCCTCATCAATCAGGTTCTGCAACGACGCAATCAGGCCAAAACTCTTAATCATGGCCGGGTGCAGGTTTTGTACGATTTCGCGTTTAAAATTAATACTGCGATCCAGGTACTGATTGGTCTTTTTGAGCTTCTCGGTCACCTGCGGCAACTGATCCTTCACATGCTTGATCGCCCAGGAAATATCCATCTTGATCGCAGTCAGCAAAGAACCCAGTTCATCATGTAACTCTCGGGATAATTGATAGCGCTCATGTTCAATATTGGTTTGTGCCTGCAAGGCCTGGCCCTGCACAGCAGTGGTCAGGCGCTGAATATTGCGCTCATACTCCGCGTTCTCATCGGTCAGGCGTACATATAAATTAGCCTTCTCCGCCAGTTCGCGTAACAAGCGGCGTATCACCAGCACCACCAATGATACAAAGATCAGCGGGCAGGCCATGACAAACCAGCGCATCAGCTTGCGTGTCGTATCCCGCGTATCGGCCACTTCGTCACGGTAATCCAGCACCAGCTTTTCAAACTGGCGCGACAATACTTCAATATTACGGCTTTCCTTGATCCCGGAATCCAGCTTGACTACTGCCAATGCTTTATCAAATTGGCGCTTTTTAGCAAAATCAATGGTCACGCTCATTTCAGCAGACTTCTTCACAATACTGTTCACCAGCTCGCTCATGGTGGTTTGTATCACCGGATGCTTGACCAGGTTGGTATGGTTGAGCAATTTATTGATGTTACGTAGATGCTGACTCATTTGCTTGGTCGCATCATCATAGGGTTTAAAGTAGTTTTCTGAGCGCGTGAGCAAATATCCGCGCTGCGCACTTTCGGCAACGGCCAGGTTGGACTGGGTTTTCCAGGTTTCGAGCAGCAACTGGTCGAGCATGGCTAATACGTCGGTTTTTTCGCGGGTGGTGACAATAAAGCGGTCATTCACCACCAGCATGGCGGCCGCCAGCATCAGACTGACAGTGAGCAAAGCCACCGTGTTACCGCCAAAGGTATCACTGATTTTTTCCAGCCGATCAAGCAAGGCGATAAGGTAGGTTCTGAATTTTTGCATGGCGGTTGAGTGAAGAGATTGAAAAATCAGGCAATCCGGCGTAACGTTTTTTGCGTGTATTGTTCACAATATATCAAACGCATCATAGCGGTGTTGCGAACTAACAGCAACGTAAAGATGTGTTGCCTTGTGAATTAATGCACTGTCAGAGAATTCTGACTTTGATATCGGTGGCTGGCCGATAGGTAGATTGCATGCCAGTTGGATAAGATGGCCACATGTTGAAAACACTTTTCGTTTAATCAACTGTCCAATCAGTCATAACGGTTTATTTGTTATGTGAGTAAGACACTGAACTACGTATGTAAAACCACGATTTAAAAAGGAGTTTCAAAATGTTTAATTTTTCAAAAGACAATGTTGAGAACACGACTGATCGCTTGGCCAAACACTCTGACCAGGCCATTGAACAAATCGCTGCGCAGGTGAAATCGACTGCCAATGAGCTGCTGGATGCCGTCAATGATACTGCGGACACCACGCAGGACAAGGCAAAAGAGCTGATTCATACCCTGAAAAGCAATATTGACCGTTTAACCAGCGAAGAAAATGCGGCAGCCCTTGCCTCCAACCTGAGCTCAAAAGCGGGCCGTGTCAAAGAGCAAGTGCAACGCGAAGTGAGCGACACTTACCACTCGATCAAAGACAAGACCGCCGATACTGTGCAGGAACATCCATTGGGCACCGTGCTGGTAGCCGCTGGTGTCGGTTTGCTGATAGGATACCTGTTAGGCACCAAACGTCGTGAATAAGCAAGGAAAGCTATGTGGGTAAACCTCTTGAAATTTGTCGCTGTTTTGTTTTTAAATCGCAAAGTGAGCGCATTGAAAGGTAGTTTTTTCAATTTGCGTCATCACGTCGCCGATTACACAGAAGACCGTGCACAACAATTGAAACAGGATTTTCTGGAGGAAACTGAACGCCTGGCCACCAGCATGGTAGGCATGCTGGTGGTGTTTAGCATGTTCATCTTTACCGGTTTACTCGGCTTGATGTGGCTGTTTTCACTATTGTGGCAACATCCAAACCGCTCTTTAATTCTTGGCCTGGCAATGCTGGTGCCCACAATTATCGGTATTATTGCTTTTATTTCTGTACGCGCCATTTGGCATAAGAAACCATTGTTTGCTGACTCGCTGGCCATGATCAGCCAGGACTGGCGCTTGTTTAGAAAAGAAATGGCGCCAGATGCGCAAACAGACCCGGCAGCTGCGCCAGACAATGATGGCGAAAAATCTGCAAGCTGAGACATAAACCCTGACTAACGAATTTAAGAGAGCCGCATGAAAAGAATTCTTTTGGTAGATGATCACAGCATTGTGCGTGATGGTTTGCGTAACCTGATCGAACTGGAAAATGATCTGCAAGTGACCGGGGAAGCCTCGTCAGGGGCAGAGGCGATCCAGCTGGTGCGCAAAAATGAATATGATGCCATGGTGCTTGATATTTCCATGCCTGACAAAAACGGGGTGGATACCTTGCATGAACTCAAACATGTGTCGCCAGACTTACCGGTACTGGTTCTCAGTGGTTATGCAGAGGATCAATACGCGTTGAACTTAATGCGTAATGGCTGCAAAGGCTATTTATCCAAAAATGCGGATTCAGATGAGATTATCCTGGCCATTCGCACCGTCTCTGCAGGCAAGCGTTACATTTCGGCCGAACTGGCTGAGCTGATGACCAACGAACTCAGTCATCCCTCAGAGAAGCAGTTGCACGAAACCTTGTCTGACAGAGAATTTCAGGTATTCGTCAAACTGGCAACCGGCCAAACGCCTACCGCCATTGCGGATGAGTTATTTATCAGTATCAAAACGGTCAGTACTTACCGCAGCCGTATCCTGGAAAAAATGGCCATGAAATCGAATGCTGACTTGACCTACTATGCCATCAAATACGGTTTGCTTAATTAAGCCAATACGATTGAATGTACGCATGAATATCATCGCCAAGCAGCCTGTGTTAACCCCTTATTTGACATCAGTCACTGGTTAAACCGTCATGTATAGATTATTGTTAGTTGAAGACTCTGCCCTGATTCGCGATGTGATCGTCGAGATGTTGCACGACTGCGACCAGCTCGACGTCAGGGACATCGCTACCACCAGCGACGAAGCCATTGATTTGCTCAATGCCAGGCAGTACGACATGATTGTGCTGGATATTGAGTTAGCCAAAGGCACCGGTTTTGATGTGGTACGCCACACACGCCAGCAAGGCTATCCGTTTAAAGCCCCTGATATCGTCATGCTGACCAATCACGGCAACAGCTATTACCGTAACCTGGCGCACAACATGGGCGTTGAGTACTTTTTCGACAAATCCCTGCAATTTGACGAGTGCATGGACGTCATCCAGCAGCACGCCAGCCACGTTTCCTAAATCATCTCATCCTAATGGTGATGGTGGACGCCATGCCCACAACAATCCGCACACGCCCAGGCCTTTGCTGTCTTCATCACAGCCGTTTTACTAAAGATCTTTGCCAGCGCTGGTCACGCGCTTGCTTATACCTGTTAGGCCTGTGGCTGTCTGGTTGCGCATTGATTCCCGACGCCAAGCTGGCCCTCAATGAGATCAATACGCAAACACAACCGATTACAGTCGTCACGGCCAAACAGGCCTTGCCACCGGGCAAAGTCGAGCAGGCCTTAAAAAAACTGTCGCCCGACGAAAGCATTCGTGCAGCACTGGCTGAACACCTGCGCGTGGAGCAGGCGATTGCGGGCAATAGCTTGTATGCCGATAACAAAGTCACCTTACTGTTTAATGGTGAACTCACCTTCAGCAATATGCGTCAGGCCCTGGCAGGGGCACAACAATATATTCATCTGGAATACTTTACGTTTGAGGATGTTGACCTCGGCGGCATCACCTTACAGGCACTGCTATTGCAAAAACTGTCACAAGGAGTCAACGTTCACTTGATCTACGACGCAATTGGCTCAGGCGATACGCCCCCTGCACTGTTTGAGACTTTGAAAAAAGCAGGCGCCAAGATCACGGTTTTTCATCCGCTACAAGCCAGCACACTGGCGCGAATCAATCAGCGCGACCATCGTAAAATCATGATCGTTGATGGCAAGCTGGCTATCGTCGGCGGCGTCAATTTAAGCAAAACCTATCAAAGCAAAGGCTCGCTCAGATTCTTTAGCAAACAAAAACTGCCAGACCTCAATCAGGCGGACTGGCGAGATACCGATGTCATGATCACTGGCCCGGTAGTGGCCAATATCCAGCAAGCGTTTCTCGACCACTGGGATGTTGCGCAGCCATTAGATACAAGCAGTTTCTTCCCACCGCTGGCCAAACAGGGAGGACAGTTCGTACGCGTGATCACCACGCCTGCCAGCAAACGCAAAAATACCGATTCGCCGTACTACCTGACCCTGATCGCCGCAATACAGCATGCAGAACACCACATCATCCTGAATTCTGCCTACTTTGTACCAACCAGCGCGCAGGAAGAGGCCCTGGTCAACGCGGCTGACCGTGGCGTCAAAGTATCGCTACTGGTGCCCAGTTTCAGTGACTCTACACTCTCCATGAATGTGCAACGCTCGCATTACAGCCACTTGCTCAAACATGGCGTCGAGATTTACGAGATGCAGGATCAGGTATTACATGCCAAAATGGTGTCTATTGATAGTGTCTGGTCAGTGATTGGCAGCTCCAATCTGGACTATCGCAGTGCGGGCATCAATGCCGAGATTGATGTAGTGATTTTGGGCAATGAAACGGCCAGTATGCTTGAACGCCGTTTTCAGCAAGATTTGAAGAATGCTGAAAAAATTGAACTGGAGCAGTGGCAACAACGCCCGCTTTGGCAAAAATTCAAACAGCAGTCATCGCGTATTTTTGAGAGTATCCTGTAAACGGACAGAGACACTGACATGATAGACAAGGACACCTGGGAATTACTGAGTTATGTCGTCACCGTCGTCGGCTTGCCGCTGGCGATTGTGACGTTTATGCTTGAGCAACGCAAAGAGCGTGAGAACGAAGACGAAGAGGTCTACCAGTTACTGGCAGACAACTATACCGACTTTTTAAAACTGGTGATGGCGCATCCTGACCTGCAACTGCGCTCGCATAGCGAACCTTTAGTGATGACAGCCGAGCAGGAAGAACGCAAACTGGTGCTATTCGAAATCCTGATTTCACTGTTTGAACGCGCTTATTTGCTGACCTATGACCCTGATATGCGTGGCAAACGCTTGCGGCGCTGGATGTCATGGGAAGACTATATGCGCGAGTGGTGCCTGCGTGAAGACTTTCGCCAGCACTTGCCCAGGTTGCTGGTCGGTGAAGATGCGGATTTCGTCGCCCATATTTCGCGTATTGCACAAGAGACCTGCTCAAACCAAGCTTAACGCTACCTACGATTAAAACACGCCTATTTCTTTAGCGGTGTCAGCTTAAACCCGGCCTGTTTAAACGCTTGTAACAATCCACTTTGCCCCGCCAGATGTGCGGCGCCAACCGCAATAAATACCGGGCGCTGCCTGGCCTGATCAATACTGCGCGCAGCCATTAGCACATTGCGCTCATCCAATAACTTTACCCGCATGCGCTGCCACAAGGCGGCAGGCAAGATCCCGCGCGTCATGGCGTCATCCATATTAGCCACCTGCTCGGCATCCCCGGCCAGGTAAGCCTTCATCAGCCTTTCAAAATCTCCCTCTTTTTGCTTCTGGCTGCGTTTGAGCACAGCCCGCAACATCAACAATTGCTCGTCCTGCGTCATGCCATCCATGACGCCAAAATGTTCCTGCGGACTTTCCAAACCAAGTATCTGCTTATCCAGTTCCTCCGCTTTGGCTTTAAGTAAAAAATCCTGCGCGAACGGTGTTTGTGGCTTGGGAAGATCAAATATCACCGCCAGCAACCACGGTTTCATTTTAAGCACCCTATCCATCGGCATCACATGCATATCGGCCAGGCTGGCCACCTTATCCAGCTCGGCTTCAGACAAATACTGTGTCAGGCTACCTTGTGGCAATTGCAACAAAGATGCGGGCGGTGCGTCTGCCACCTCCAGCATAAATGCATCCACCTGTTTCAGTGCCTGCAACACCGCAGGGGAGAAATCAGTGACGCGATTGTCATCCGTGTGCATAGTCCCAAACAGGTAACTTACTTGCCCACCTGGGGATTCCAGCTGCCAAAACAGGCTTTTTTCAGCGGCATTGACCGGCTGGCCTAACAATAAAAATACCGCCGTCCACAACCATAACCCTTGCACCACATTCTTCATATTTTTAGTCATCCACATTGGTCACTGCCCATAGCTTGCACAGGCAATCGCTATTGCCCGCCAGCCGACATCCTCTCATAGAATGACACATCGCATGCCATTTTTGCGCGCCTGCCCCGTATGGTATGCGCCCAAAGGTTGTCACTTATATGATACAGCGCTACCATGTGTTAAATAATATCAACAATATGCTCAGGGAGACTGCCATGCACCCGACCGACCAGACTGAAGATACCGACCCATATAAAACGCATTCTTTTGACGCGGTACTGGATGCGGAAATTCGTGGCATGGCGCATTTACGCCAGGACATTCATCGTGAAAACCTGATCGGCCTGGCCTTCTCTGGTGGCGGTATCCGTAGTGCCACCCTCAACCTGGGTATCCTGCAAGGCCTGGCAAAGAAAGGCCTGCTTAATCAATTTGACTATCTGTCGACAGTGTCTGGCGGTGGTTATATCGGCGCCTGGTTTTCCAGCCTGATCAAACACAGCAATCACGTCAATACCGTGCAGACCGAGCTGGTGTTATCCACACAGCCGCAAAGTCCCGTCGCGCGCCAGCTCACTGCCACTGAAAAAGCCATTCTCTGGTTACGCAGCTATAGCAATTACCTGACGCCCAAAACCGGTTTATTCACCGGCGACACCCTGGCGGCACTGGCACAATGGATGGCCAATACCTTACTTAACCAGGTACTCCTGCTCTGCGTGTTAATTGTCCTGATGATGTCAGTGATCTTTTTCAGTCACTCGGAAATCCATGGCACTCTGTTGCCCGCATTCACACTGGATAGCGGCCTATTGCGGCAACTTCTTGAAAATGCAGCGCAAACCGTTCCCGGCAAAACAGGCATGGCCCTCGCGCTAATCAGCTTAGCCAGCTCATTCTACTTCAGTCGTCGCGACTGCCTCAGCACAGCCCATGCGCTTTACCCTGTACTGGCATTCTTATGCGGGGTGGCAGGATTCATCTTGCTGTTGTGGGGAATTCCCCAGTCAAGCTGGCAACAATTATTCACAACCTATGCAGTCGATCATGAGACCAGCCATATCCAGCCCAACTATTGGATAGGCCTGGGCGTCCCGGTGATTTCACTGCTGATTTCTGCAGGACTGGTGGCCGCCATGGGCATAGGTGGGCGCGTAATAGAGGTGAGTACGCGTGAATGGTGGCACCGCATTGGCGGCATCAATATTGGTTTTTGTGTCATCTGGCTGGCGCTGTTTGGTTGCGCGCTCTATATCCCGGTGCTCATTCACCACTGGCTGGGCAGCCTGGGGACCGCCGAGAAAAGCCTGACCGGGATTGGCTCCTGGTTGCTGGCCTTTTTCACCGCCAGGCTAGGTAAAAGCCGCGTCACCGGCACAGAGTCACCCAATAGCCTGAAAGGTACACTCACCACCGCACTGCCCTATATTGTGGTCGCACTGATCCTGCTGGTATCCGGCTACCTGAGTTTCAGCCTATATCTTTCACCGCACCGCGGCCTGTGGTTTGCCGCAGCCTTGTTCGTCGTCGTTTTAGGCAGTTGGCGCATCGATATCAATGTGTTTTCCCTGCACAACTTTTACCGCAACCGCCTCACGCGTTGCTATCTGGGCGCCACCAACAACCATCGCAAACCCAACAGTTTTACCGGCTTTGATAATAACGATGATGTCACCATGTCTGCTTTGCGCGGACAACGCCCTACCCATATTGTGAACACGGCGGTCAATATCAGCGATGGCTCGCAACTGGCCTGGCAACAGCGTCAGGCCGCTTCGTTTATGTTCAGCCCTTATTACTGCGGTTTTAAATTACCTGATACCGAAATCTGGTATGACACGCACCATTACACCGGTGAAGGCGGGCCGGAACTGGGCAGCCTGGTGTCTACCAGTGGTGCAGCTGCCAGCCCGAATATGGGCTATCACACCAACCCGGTCATGGGCTTTATCATGACCATTTTCAATGCGCGTCTTGGGCGCTGGTTTGGCAACCCCTTGCATGAGAATTACTTTAACAGGCTGCTCATGCGATTTAACTGCAAATTGAGGCTGCGCAACCCGCCACAGCGGCAATCACCGTTCTGGAACCTGTTTTACCTGATCAAAGAACTGATCACCAACACTGGCCCTACCTCTGGCTATTTGTATCTATCTGATGGCGGCCACTTTGAGAACCTGGGCATTTACGAGCTGGTACGCCGCCGCTGCAAACTGATCGTTGCCATTGATGCCGGTGCTGATGGTTGCTATGAGTTTGAAGACCTGGGCAATGCCATCCGTAAATGCAAAGTCGATTTCGGCATCACCATCAAGCTGGATATCAACCCATTGTTGCCAGTGAATGATTGCAAATATGGCTTGTTTAAATGCGGTGCCCGCCATTTTGCGATTGGCAGCATTGATTATCTGGGCGATGGTGATCCGGCACATATGGGCTACCTGGTGTATATCAAAAGCTCGCTGACTGGTGACGAACCCAGTGATTTGATTAACTTCAAATTGCAGGAACCCAGCTTTCCTCACCACAGTACGGTAGACCAGTTTTTCAGTGAGTCACAGTTTGAAAGTTATCGCCGCCTGGGCGAACATATTGCGCAAAACCTTAAGCTGCCTGCCAGTCATCCGGATAAAATAGTGGCCGAGCAGATACAAACGCTATTACCAGGCCTGCTGGATACTGCGACTTAAGCCATACAAACATACGGAGCACGCATGTCATCACACAATATTGTATTAGGGCCATTGCTAGGGCTGGAGGGTGAACACGAAAAAGCCACCATCTACAGTGTTTGCTTTCTCTCCGAAAACGACGTCGGCGCCGCTACCCTTGCTTATCGCATCGCCAAGCAAAGTTTGCGTAGCGAATTCACCTTGATCAGCAGCCTGGGGCGCGGCAAGTTCTGGCGCGCAGAAATCGCTATTCCGCTGACACAGCTAGACCAAGTCTGTGATTACCAGATTTTAATTGATGCACAACCGGCCAGTTACACACAAACGCGCAACAACCTAGTCACTGACTGGTCATTTTTCTGCCCGGCAGCCAAGCAGCAGGTACAACTGGCATTTGCGTCATGCAATGGGTTTTCATCAGACAAGGTGCGCACACAACATCCGGCGCCGATCGACTACCTGTGGCAACGTATGCAGCAACAGCAGGCCGCACATATGGCGGCCATGCCTTATACAGAAGTCGTCGATGCGCCTTATGCGGCCCTGATCATGGGTGGTGACCAGATTTATGCAGACGCCATCTTCAATGAAAAACAGCCTTTGTATGCCTGGTCACAAAAGCCATTGAAAGATCAATTGACCGCACCAGTGTCTGATACGCTCAGACAGCGTATCGATAATTTCTACTTCGACACTTATCTCAGAAGCTGGACGCAATCGTCGGCTTTGCGCTACTGTCTGGCCAGTATTCCCAGCATCATGATGTGGGATGACCATGACATTATTGATGGTTGGGGCTCACAACCCTATCGCCTGGAAACCAGTCCGACCTACCAGGCCATGTTTGACAGTGCAAAAAAGTATTTCACGCTGTTTCAATTGAGAGGGACCAACAACCGCGCCTTGCAGCAGCGCACTGCCGCACCTGCGCATTTTGGCATGACCCTAAACTTCCGCGACTACGGCTTGCTGGTCATGGACAATCGCAGCCAGCGCACTTTGCACAACATTATGGGTAGTGGCAAACAAGACTTTATTCAGGGCTTGGCCGATTTACAAGCAGACTGGCAAGCTGGTCATAAGTTGCTGATACTGAGTGGCGTGCCTTTTCTTTACCGGCACTTTTCCGAAAGCGATCACAATATCCGCCTCAGCATCCAGTTTGATGCCTATGACGATATGGCGGATCACTGGCGCTTCAGTACGCATTACGATGAAATGTGCAGCATTCTGCAACGCCTGCTGCAGTTTCAAGCCGAGCTGCAAACTCAAGCCCAGACCAAAGTATTTATTATTTCTGGAGATGTGCATGTCGCTGCCAGCGGCACCTATCGCGAGCAGCCTGGGCCTAGCAACCAGTCACAAGTTAACCCGGGCAACATCGTGCAATTGATTTCCTCAGGCATTGTGCATCCGCCGCCATTGAGCATGGAGCAATCAGCGATCCGGCTGGCCTCTAGCGTCACACAGCCGGATATTGACCTCGGCGGCGGTTGCGTATTGTCAGCCACGCTACGCAAAGACGCCGCCGGCAATCGTTTTTTACTTCATCGTAACTATGCCTGCATGCATGAAGGCAGCGACCACAAGGTGTGGGTCAACTGGCATTATGAGACCATCGATTTCCCGAATGCGAACGACCTGACCGCCCGTGCACAGAAACTTGACAGCCCGACCCTGGGCTATCAAGTATTGGGGCTGCCTTATTAGCGGCCTGCGCCAGGTTTTCTGGCTTTGTGCTTATAAGCAGGATTCTTGGTCTGGTTAAAGCCTTTAGGCATGGCCTTGGCCTGGAAACGGCTGCCGTCGGACTGCACAATTTGCTGCAATACCGCGGGCTGATACGCCGGCACCAAATGCTTTTTACCATTACCAATTAAATCGGCACGGCCCATTTTCTTGAGCGCTTCACGCAGCATGGGCCAGTTTTGCGGGTCATGGTAGCGGATAAACGCTTTTTGCAATTTGCGGATGGTACCAGTTTTGGCGACTGGCACGTTCTCAGAGTCAGGGGTGACTTTGCGCAAGGGGTTTTTGCCACTGTGATACATGGCGGTGGCCATCGCCATCGGCGTCGGCGTAAACGTCTGCACCTGGTCAAGGCGGAAATCATTGCGCTTGAGCCACAATGCCAGGTTAATCATATCGTCATCTGTGGTGCCAGGATGCGCAGCAATAAAGTATGGAATCAAATACTGTTTCTTGCCTGCCTCGGCACTGAATTTTTCAAACATGCGCTTGAATTCATCATAGGCGCCCATGCCTGGCTTCATCATTTTGCTCAGCACGTTTTCTTCTGAGTGCTCAGGCGCAATTTTCAAATAGCCGCCCACATGATGCTGCACCAGCTCCTTGACATATTCCGGCGATTTCACGGCGAGGTCATAACGCAAGCCTGAACCAATGAGGATTTTTTTCACGCCACGCAGATTACGCGCCTTGCGGTAAAGCTGGATCAGCGCTGAATGGTCAGTATTGAGGTTTTCGCACACGCCAGGATAGACGCAAGACAACTTGCGGCAGTTTTTCTCGATCTCTTCAGACTTGCAAGACAAGCGGTACATATTGGCCGTCGGCCCGCCGAGGTCAGAAATCACACCGGTAAAGCCATCCACTTTGTCGCGAATTTCCTCGATTTCGCGCAAAACAGAGTCTTCGGAGCGGCTTTGAATAATACGGCCTTCATGCTCGGTGATCGAGCAGAAAGTACAGCCACCAAAACAGCCACGCATGATATTGACCGAAAAACGGATCATTTCCCAGGCCGGGATATTGGCATCCTTGTAAGCTGGATGTGGTTTGCGCGCATAAGGCAAGTCGTAAACGTAATCCATCTCTTTGGTCGTGAGTGGAATCGGCGGCGCATTCAGCCACACTTCGCGGTTGCCGTGTCTTTGCACCAGCGCCCGCGCATTGCCTGGGTTAGCTTCCAGATGCAGCACGCGCGAAGCGTGCGCATACATCACCGGGTCACTCACCACCTCTTCATACGATGGCATGCGGATGACCTGGCGGTCACGCGGCACTTTGCTGGCTTTCAGCGGTAAGGGCAGGCTGATGGTTGGCGCAGCCGCACTCGCTTCAGCGCCTTTTTCATCGGTCGCGCAACTGGCATCGCCCTTGCCCATTTTCATGGCATAAGGGTCTTCGTGTTTTTCAACCACGCCTGGTCTATCCAAACGGGTGGAAGGCACCTCTAAAAAGTCATCCGGCACCAGTTTGCGGATAAACGCCGTACCACGGATATCCTGAATCTCATGCACAGGCTCACCGCGCGCAATACGATGCGACAGCTCAACAATGGCACGCTCAGCATTGCCATACAGCAGAATATCGGCTTTAGAATCGATGAGGATGGAACGGCGTACTTTGTCCGACCAGTAATCGTAATGCGCAATACGGCGCAGGCTGGCTTCGATACTGCCAATCACCAGCGGTACATCTGCATAAGCCTCTTTACAGCGCTGCGAATACACCAGCACCGCGCGATCCGGGCGTTTGTTGGCTTCAGCATTCGGCGTATAGGCATCATCAGAGCGAATTTTACGGTCTGCCGTGTAACGGTTGACCATGCTATCCATATTGCCAGCTGTCACGCCAAAATACAGATTGGGCTTACCCAACACTTTAAAGGCCGCCGCTGACTGCCAGTCAGGCTGCGCAATAATGCCAACGCGAAAGCCTTGCGCCTCGAGCAAACGACCAATCAACGCTGCACCAAAACTGGGGTGGTCAATATAGGCATCCCCGCTCACCAGAATAATGTCGCAACTATCCCAGCCCAGCGCATCCATTTCGGCGCGGCTCATCGGCAGCACAGGCGCCGTGCCAAAGCGTTTGGCCCAATACGGACGATAGCTGTTAACAGGTTTGGCTATAAGGGAGGTGTAGATTTCCACGCGGGTGACCAGCAATGCTTGAGAGTTGCGCATTTTACGCGTTAATTGATTGATTTGAAATCATTTTTCTTAAAAAAATGAAGTGTTTTTGCCGTCACAATCACGCGAACGACTGAATTAGGTCTCGTCCGGAGAAAACACCACGCGCAAAACAAACTGTGTGCTGAATCAGACGCCCAACACTAAAAGACGGGCATTCGCCGTTAACAGGTGTATTTATGATTGCGGCGGCTGTTAAAGCCCTGTATAACCACTCTCAAGAGTGGGGTATTTTTTTACATAATAATTATTAAATTAACAATGAAGCATTACACGCTATTCAAGAAAATTCTATTACCTTTGGCAGCCTTTGGCCTGCTGATCGGGTTCATTTCATTTGCCTTTATTTTCAACCATCACCTGAATAATATTGAGGCCAAGGCCAACGAAGAAACACAAAAGCTCGCCAACCTGTTAGTCACGGCCAGAACACTGGTCAGTGAACATGTGCTTTCCAGCATGGCTTTGCTGAAACAATATGCCTCGGTTGAAGGTCAGCCCAATATTCATGGCGTCACCGACATGCTGGGCACGCAGGTGCCCAACCTGCGCTTTGGCGACAGCCCGCAAACAGGCAGGACCATTATGGTCGACTCTGTCACCCGCATTGGCAGCGGCACTGCCACTATTTTTGTCAAACGTGGCCAACAGTTTTTGCGGATTGCCACCAATGTGAAAAAAGCCGATGGCAGCAACGCCTTTGGCACCGAGCTGAACCCGTATGGCAAGGTGATTGAAAAACTGCAGAAAAATGAAACGTTCTATGGCGTGGTTGATATTCTGGGCGAAGCCTATCTTTCACGTTACGAGCCCATGCACGACAACCAGAATCGTTTGATTGGTGCTTGGTATGTCGGTTATAAATTGGACTTCAATGCTATTGACCAGGCGATCCGCCAATGGGGATTTTTAGAAAAAGGCTTCGTCGCCATCACCGATGGCCACGGCAAGATTCGCTTTCTTACCGGCGGCATCAGCAAACAGCAAGCGCTAGAGGCGATGGAAGACAGCCAGCACCGCTGGAAAAGAGTCAGCAAAGAAGTGCCTGAATGGGACTTCCAGATCAATATCCTCTACCCTGTTAACGAAGCCTACTGGTCTGCGCTGGGTGCGCTTTCGCCTGTCATGATCATCGCCTTGATTCTGACCCTGGTGGTGTTAATGGCTGTGATCAGCGGCTTGCAGCGCTTTGTGTTAAACCCCTTGGGTGGCGAGCCGGAAACAGCAAAACTGCTGCTAATGCGCATTGAAAGCGGCGATTTCGCCGAAGACCATATTGCAGCCACGCCGGATACCTTGATCGCCAACATGGTCAAAATGCGACGCCGCTTACGTGAAATGGTGAACCAGATACAGGCCAGCGCCAACCGGCTCAAAGTGTCTGCGAGCGTGTTTGACCATGCACATGATGCGATTTTCATTACCGATGAACACGGCCTGATTGTGCAATGCAACCCGTCATTTAGCGTGGTCACCGGCTATGCGCAGGCCGAAGCCATTGGGCAGTCCCCTGCCGCCTTAGGTATTGCCTGCCAGCAGCCAGACTTTTTCCAAGACCTGTATGAAGGCGCACAGGCATTTCAAGAGTGGCAAGGTGAAGTGTGGAACCGCCATCACCAAGGCCACGACTACCTGGTCGAACTGGAACTGTCGCCGGTGATGAACCAGGCGGGCGAATTCCAGCATTATGTCGGTTTATTCTCGGACATCACCCGCGCCAAAGAACAGCAAAACATGCTGGAACACCTGGCCTACCATGATGTATTAACGCAGCTGCCCAACCGCGTGCTGTTTTCCAGCCGTTTGCAGCAAGCCTTGCTGGAAGCCGAACGCCAGCAGTCACTGGTCGCGATCTGTTACATAGACCTGGATGATTTTAAAATTGTGAATGACCAGTATGGTCACGAGTTTGGTGACAAATTACTGATGCAACTGGCCAGCCGACTGACCAACATTCTTAAACCGCAAGATACGCTGGCGCGCCTGGGCGGCGATGAATTTGCCATGCTCTTGTGCGGCGGCCGTACACAAACCGAATACACGCGTTTACTCAAAAAACTGCTGGCGGCGATTGAAAAGCCGTTTGCGATTGATAAATTCAAATTCTCGATTTCAGCCAGTATTGGTTACACGCTCTATCCGATTGACCACAACCCGCCCGACACGCTGCTGCGCCATGCGGACCATGCCATGTACCATGCCAAAACGCATGGCGGGCACCAGTTCCACCTGTTCGACCTGGCTTCTGCGCAGCAGTCGCAACAACAGCAACTACTGTTGCGAGACTTGCTGAACGGCATTCAAAACAGCCACATCAAACTGGTTTACCAGCCGCAAGTGTGCATGCAATCAGGCAAACTGTTTTGCTTTGAGGCCTTATTGCGCTGGCAACACCCACTGCGTGGCCTGCTTTACCCGAATGACTTTCTCAACGCGGTGGAACATACCAGCCTGATTATTGATATTGGCAACTGGGTGATTGAAGAAAGCCTGCGACAACTCACGGAATGGCAAGACCATGGCCTGCACACCCAGGTCTCGGTCAATATTGCCGCACAACATTTGATGCATAAACAGTTCAGCGACCACCTTAGCAGCCTGTTTAAAAAGTATCCAAGCATCAAACCGCAGCAGCTGCATATCGAGATCACCGAAAGCGCAGCCATCAGTGACTTCGCCCGCGTCAACCGTGTCATTCAACAGTGCCAGTCGCTGGGCGTGGCTTTTTCAATTGATGACTTTGGCTCCGGCTACTCGTCACTGATTTATTTGCGCCGGTTGCCGGTAGATATCATCAAAATCGACCAGTCCTTTATCCACAATATGCTCAGCAACCAGGAGGACCTGGCAGTGATTCGAGGCGTAGTCACACTATGCCGCGAGTTCGGGCGCAAAGTGGTGGCAGAGGGCGTGGAAAAAGCGGAGCAGGCCCAGATCCTGGCGGCATTAGGTTGCGATTATGCACAAGGCTTTGGCATTTCGCGTGGCATGCCGGGCAACAAGGTTATAGAATGGGCAGGCAAGCACGACCCTTACCAATTTAACTGACGTTTATGCACGAACACTACTACCCGCTGCCGGGCGGGCCAGTACTCATTCTGGACACAAAAACGCCTTTTCCGCCATTGCAGCAGGCATTGACCGAGCCCAATGGGCTGATTGCCATTGGCGGCGATTTGACCGCAGAGCGATTGCTAGCGGCCTACCGGCAAGGGATTTTCCCCTGGTTCAGCCCAGGCGAGCCTATCCTCTGGTGGAGTCCTGACCCACGTATGGTTTTATTTCCCGAGGCACTGAATATCAGCCGTTCCTTACGCAAGGTCATACAACAGCAGCCTTTTGATATTCGTTTCAATACTGATTTCAAGCGCGTGATACAAGCATGTGCGGCCACCCCTCGCCCAGGTCAGCCAGGCACCTGGATTACCGACGACATGATCGCCGCCTATCATCAACTACACCTGATGGGGTATGCGCATAGCATAGAAGCCTGGCAAGATGAACAGCTCGTGGGTGGCTGCTATGGTGTGAAAATTGGCCGCATGTTTTATGGAGAAAGCATGTTTCATCATGCCAGCAATGCTTCTAAAGTCGCGTTTGCCCATCTAGTGCAATGGTTAAACGCGCAACAAGTCGGTATGATTGATTGTCAGATGCATACACCACTGCTGGCAAGCTTTGGTGCATATGAGATTCCCCGAGACCGGTTTATCGCGCAACTGAACGATTTGGTGCAATATGACGTTACCTAATGATGCCCCACTGCAAAAGCTGCAGTTTTATGTCACCACGGCTTATCCGTGTGGCTACCTGCCAAAAAAGCTGGCACAAAGCCTGATTGCCACCCCGCAAAACCTGGTCGATGGCCCGATATATAGTGGCCTGATCCAACAAGGGTTCAGACGCAGCGGTAAATTTGCCTACCGTCCGCACTGCGAACACTGCAACGCCTGCATTTCAGTGCGTTTGCCGGTCAACGCCTTTCAAATCACACGTAGCCAGCAACGCGCTTTTAAAAAACATGCTGACCTGCAAGTAACGATCGTCGAAGCCAGCTACGATGCCGAACACTTCGCGCTTTACCAGGCTTACCAGCAACAGCGCCATCACCACGGCCCGGACCATATTGCAGACCTTGAGGACGAGGCCGCGCAGTACCAGCAGTTTTTGTGTCAGAGCAATGTGGAAAGCATTATGGTTGAGTTCCGCGATGCCTATGGCGCACTCAAAATGGTCAGTGTGATCGACATCGTCGCGGATGGCTTGTCTGCGGTCTATACGTTTTACGATGCCACGGATAAAGCCAGTTACGGCACGTATAGCATACTATGGCAAATTGCCTGGGCCAAACAGCTGGGCCTGCCCTATTTGTATCTGGGCTACTGGATCGCCGACAGCCAGAAAATGGCCTATAAACAGCAGTTCCAGCCGCAGGAAAAACTGGTGGATGGCGAGTGGATAGCCAGCCCGCAGCCATAATATGAAATACACCCCGCAATCGCTTGCCAAGCAGTTTTGTCTGGGAGTGTATGTCAATGCGGTAGATGCCGAGCTCTGGCGTGACACCTTTGACTATATGGCCAGACTCAAAGATGGCTCTGTGTTTCAAAAAAGCCAGATTGCAACACTGTGGGCGCAATACGGCGGTGACCTGCGTGCCAAAATAAAAGACGACGCCCTGGTGCTAAAAGTACTCAAAAAGGCACTCCCTGGTTACCACGGCGAGGGCTTTACTTTATACCGTGGAGAAAGCTGGTTTTTATTTGACAACGACCAGATCGGCTTTTGCTGGACCACCTCTGAAGACATTGCAACCACTTATGCCAAAGGCCTTAATGCAGTAGAGTCTGGTGGCGTGCTGCTCAAGTGCTTTGCGCCACCGGAGGCCATTCTGGCCATAGAAAACAATGTGTTTATATGTGACCCAACATACTTATTGCGTTTGAGCACCTTGGCGTTGTTTCCCAAGTTGTAGACCTACTTGTCCCACTGGCCATAGCCTTTAAACTGGGCGTGCACTTCACGCATCTGCTCTGGCGTTAACAGCGCAGGCTCCCCAAGCTGCAATAAGCGCCAATACTGCTCGCATAGATTCTCCACCTCAATGGCTATCGCCAGTGCCTGTGCCAAGGTTTTACCTAAAGCGATCATGCCATGGTGCGCCAGTAAACAGGCTTTACGCTCTTGTAAGGCGCTCACGGCGACATCAGATAGCGCCTGGGTGCCAAACAAGGCATAAGGCGCGCAGCGGATATCGTCACCGCCCACAGTGGCGATCATATAATGAAACGGCGGCACATCGCGTGCCATGCAGGCAATGGTGGTCGCAAACATGCTATGGCAATGCACCACCGCATTCACCTCCGGCCGTGCCTGCAAAATGTCGCGGTGAAAAAACCACTCACTAGAAGGCTGTTTACCAGCCTCCGCCTGTCCCGTCCAATCCATATACACCATGCTCTGTGTGTTGAGCTGCTCGGCAGGCACGCCTGAAGGTGTAATTAAAAAGCCGTCATCCAGCCGCATGCTGGCATTGCCAGAACTGCCTTTGTTGAGTCCGGCTAGCGCCATCTGCTGGACAGCCTGTAATAATTGCTGTGCGGGTGGAGCTGTGGTCATTGTTGGAGTCGTCATTTTAAGCTGCCAGTGTATGTAGCTGCGCAGGCGTCAATACGCCGTGCTCAGTAATAATGCCCGTAACCAGCCTGGCGGGCGTCACATCAAATGCAGGATTGAGCGCCGTGCTTTCGTGTGGAATCACGCGTATGCGTTGCACCTGGCCGTCTGCGCCCTGCCCTTGCATATAAGCCACCTCGTCTGCGTCGCGCATTTCAATTTCAATATCCGCACCACGTGCCAGTTGCCAATCGATGGTCGGCGTAGGCACGGCTGCATAAAAAGGCACCTTCTGGTCAAAAGCAGCCAGTGCCTTTAAATAAGTGCCAATCTTGTTGCACACGTCACCCTCACGCGTCACACGGTCCGCGCCCACAATCACCATATCCACCTGGCCATGCTGCATCAAATGCCCGCCGGCATTATCGGCAATCACCGTATGCGGTACACCATGTTGCGCCAGCTCCCAGGCGGTTAAACTCGCGCCCTGATTGCGCGGTCGCGTTTCATCTACCCAGACATGCACCTTCAGACCCGCATCATGTGCCGCGTAAATTGGCGCCAGCGCGGTGCCACCATCCACAGTGGCCAGCCAGCCAGCGTTGCAATGGGTGAGAATATTCACGACCTGTTGCGGATTGACTGTGCTCTTGGCGGCAATAAGCGCCTTGCCATGCTGGCCCAGTGCCAGGTTTTGTGTCACATCGTCATCGGCAATCGCTTGCGCCAGCTGCCAGGCCGCCATCGCGCGGGCAGACTCAGGTAAGGCCAGCAAGGCTTGCTGCATGCGTTGCGCCGCCCACGCCAGATTCACGGCTGTTGGCCGGGTAGCACACAATTGCGTGACCACATCCTGCACCTGCGCATCACTGGCGGTTTGCTGAACGCCCAGCGCGACGCCGTAAGCAGCGGCAGCGCCAATCAAAGGTGCACCCCGCACTTGCATACTGCGAATGGCATGACACATTTGCGCCAGGGTCGTCACATTCACCGTCACAAACTCAAATGGTAAGCGGGTCTGATCAATCAGGCAGACGGCACCACTTTGTTGCCAGATGGTACGAAAATGTTGTTGTTTGATACGCATAAAAAGGAATCTGCTGACGAGTAGTCATTAATTGTAAAAGTTGTAAAAGGCCTTGCTTTTCCTGTAGGACAAACACCGTATTTTTCCATCCACAAAATCTGTGGATAACTTTGTGGATTGCTGTGTCTTAATTCCGTAACTTACCAATTTAAAAGGACTTTTTCCAAAAGTTCATTTTTTAATCTATTTTTTTATTCAATAAAATCAATAACTTACAGTGCACCACTATAATTGAAACACTTTCGACACATTCTTAATGTGTCACTTTAAGTCATGTGCATAAATGGGCTAATTTCGGTAAAACTTGCGTAGAATTTTTGCCTATCATTTCAATGAGTTGCGAAGTTTCCAAGCCACGAATTAGGCACAATTCCTCCGCTATTCTTTTTAATTGAACAGGGCTGTTTCGTCCGTGGTGACCGATCCAAACCGGGGGAATATCGGGGGCATCCGTCTCCAACACCAGCAGTTCCAGTGGCAATTCGGCGGCCAGTTGCCGGATTTTTAATGCGCGCGGCCAGGTCATGGCACCGCCGAAGCCTAACTTGAATCCTAACTGCCCAAAAACCGCCGCTTGCTGCATGCTGCCGTTAAACGCATGGGCAATGCCGCCATGTACGCGATGCTTGCGCAGGTATTTGAGTATGCTATCTATCGCGCTACGCACATGCAGGATAACGGGCAACTCAAATTGTTTGGCAATCTGTAGCTGTCCTTCAAACAAAGCAATCTGTTTGGCTTCATTGTCACGCGTCAGGTAAAAATCAAGGCCGATCTCGCCAATCGCCAGTAATTGATGCGCCTGTGGCCCGGCCAGTACCGTCGCCACGATCTTCTGCAATTGCTGCAAGGCGTCATCCGGCGCTTGCGCCACATACATGGGATGCCAGCCCAGCGCAAAGCCTGCCTGCGGGTGTTGTGCGCACCACTGCATGATCGGTTGAAACGTTGCCTGAGTGACGGCGGGAATCACCACCGCACGCACGTCTTGTGCTTGCGCCTCTTGCCACACTTGGTCGCGATCTGCATCGAACTCGCTGGCATCAAGATGGCAATGGGTGTCTATCAACATAAAATATTAAGGCTACAGTTTGGCCTGGATACGCAGATCCTGGCCAAACTGGCGTACATCGAGAATATGCAAATCGCGCACCGCGGACATCTGCGTGAGCTCAGGCAAGGCAAACATGCCACGGGCAGTGTGGCCCATCAACTTAGGCGCGTAATACAGCAACAACTCATCCACCAGGCCGCTTTGCAAAAACGCACCACTCAACGTTGCCCCAGCCTCAATCAACACCTCATTGCATGGCAATGCCGTCAAAGCCTGCATAAGTACGGCCAGATCAACCTGTGCTTGCGTGCCAGGCACTGTTGTATTGGGCGCATGCAAAGTGCGTACGCCCATCACCTGCAACACCTCCAGCTTGGCCGCATCGCCTTGTGCGTAAGCCACCAGCGCATTGCCATCCTGCAACACCTTGGCATCAATCGGGATCCGTAACTGGCTATCGACAATCACGCGCAAAGGTTGTCTTGGGGTTTTGACTTCACGTACAGTCAGGGAAGAATCATCCTTCAATATGCTGGCAATGCCGGTGATAATGGCACAACTTTGCGCCCGCCAGTGATGCACGTCGCGGCGGGCCGCAGCCGAAGTGATCCATTGGCTGTCGCCATTGGCCAACGCAGTCCGGCCGTCCAGGCTGGCCGCCACCTTGAGACGGACATAAGGCCGTTGCTGGGTCATGCGCAGGACAAAGCCAGGATTCAGTGCCAGCGCTTGCGCTTCGCATACCCCAACAGTCACCGCAATCCCTTGCGCCTGCAAGCGGGCAATGCCATTGCCTGCCACCAGCGGATTCGGATCCTGCATCGCCACCACCACCCGACTGACGCCAGCATTGACCAAGGCATCGGCACAAGGCGGAGTACGGCCAAAATGACTGCACGGCTCCAGCGTCACATAGGCTGTCGCCCCACGTGCCTGCTCGCCAGCCGCACGCAAGGCATGTACTTCGGCATGCGGTTCACCCGCTTTAAGATGTGCGCCCTCGCCGACCACCTGGCCATGATTGACAATCACGCAACCCACACGCGGGTTGGGGGTCGTTGTATATAGCCCGCGCGCCGCCAATCGCAACGCACGCGTCATCCATTCAATATCTTGTGAGCTCACTTGCATAGACTGCCATGATACAAAAAAACACGGCTCTGCGGTTTTTTGTCATCAAATTGCGCACCATCGCGCACAAACGGCTAGTAAATAACAGGTTAACTGTTGAATACCGTGGTATTTGCCGTTTTTTTTGCCACTAATCCGCGCGCGTGATGGCGCTACACTGAGGCATGATTTATATTGCCGATCCCAATCCATGGCTGGCCATGTATGCGCAACCGCTGCATACGCGCCTGACCCCACCCACCGCAGACTTGCAGGACTTTCTGTCAGAGTATGGCCTCACGCACGGATTACCAGAGAAGGTGAGCCTGGACGCAAGCATAGACTGGCAGGATACCCTCGCGCAGGCGCTGGCACCACTCCCGGAGAGCCTGCTGGATACACTCGAAAAATCCATACTGGGTATTTTCTTTGCAAAAGGCCTGGATGCTTCTGGCTTTACCGATATGGTCGCACTGGGGGATGGCAGTAACAATATCGGCTTTGTGATTGTGCTCGACAGCCAGGCATTTAGCCAACCATCGGCAAACGCCTGGGCCAGCTGGAAAGAAAATTCAGCCTTCATTGCAGACCCGCAGGTGCAAATCAACGTAGAGATCGCAACGCCGGAAAACGACCATCGCATACAGGCACTGCGTTTTCTGCTATTGCATGAATTCGGCCACATCCTGGCAACCATGACTGACCTCTGTCCCCAGGACTGGTCATTCACCTTACCCAAGCTGGCAGGTCACTTTAGCAAACTGAGCTGGCAAACCAGTGGCAGCAAGGCGATCCGGCCAGAACAGAACTTCCCTCATCGTGAGAAGATTAGCTTCTATCGCCAACCGACCCTGCATGCCAGCCAGGCATTAGACTTATACCGAGACCTGGCGAGAACATCGTTTCCCACCTTATACGCCAGCATGGATGTGCAAGAGGACTTTGCCGAGTGCTTTGCCACCTACGTGCATACAGAATTACTGGGACAGCCTTACCACATGCAGGTGACGATAGACGGCAATCCGGTCTATCGCAGTGATGACTTCTGGGCGTCGGCCCGTGCCAGCGAAAAAAAGCGTTATATGCGCAATCTACTTGAAGCATTGGCGCACAATAATGCAAGCCATACTTTTCAGGGGCTGGCACCCTTTCTGCGCATGAGCCTGAATGGCGCCGACTTGCGGTCGCATGCGCAATCACTGTTGGTGCAAGCCAATCAGGACCAGGAGAATGCCATTTTGTGGATGAACCTGGCCACCGGCTTTTTATGCCTCAAAATGCGTGACATGGGCCTGGCGATCCAGGAACAGGCTTTGTCCTTGCAACGGCTCTATCGCCGCCCGGCAAACTGTCAGCCGCCACGCTTCCGCCTGCTCATGATCATGACACCAGGCGATTTATCTGAAAACACACCGATTGATTGCCTGCTCGAAAACAGCCCGGTAGAACTCCTGTATTACTACGCATCCGTCGAGCAGCCCTTGCCATCCCCCATGCCGGAACACGACGCAGTGATGGTCGCACTCTCAGATAGCCAGGCCAACCGCGCCTTACTACTGGCAGTACAAGCCAGCCTGCTTGACCACGCGCGGCCAGTGATTAATCCGCCACACCTGCTGCCCAACGTCAACCGTGACCAGTTAAGTGAGCTGCTACAAGGTATCTCCGGCCTGGATATGCCACGCACACACCGGCTGACCCGTAGCCAGGTTGTCACGCGTTTAAGCATGCAACGTCCCGCAGAGGCAACCGACCACGATGCGCTGCCCAGCTTGCCCTTGATTATCCGTCCGGTCGGCTCACAAGCCGGTAACGACCTGGCCAGAATCACACAGACAGCCGAGCTGGCAGACTATTTAAAACAGGTGCAAAGCACAGCGTTTTTTGTATCTCGCTTTGTTGATTACAGCAGCCAGGATGGCCAGTTCCGCAAATACCGCATTGCCATGCTGCGTGGCCAGCCGTTTATCTGTCATATGGCAATCTCCAGCGACTGGATGGTGCATTACGTCAATGCAGGCATGTATGACTCTGCCGACAAACGCGCCGAAGAAGGCGCGTTTATGCAAAATTTTGCCAGCTTTGCTGCACGCCACCAGTCAGCACTGGCCGCGATTTACCAGCATTTGCAACTCGACTATTTGTGTATCGATTGCGCAGAAACCAAAGACGGCAAATTGCTGGTGTTTGAGATCGACCACATCATGGCAGTCCATGCCATGGACTCTGCCAGCCTGTTCCCGTTTAAAGCCGGGCAAATCGCCAAGCTACAACAGGCCTTTGAGCAATATTTATATGCATTACAGCCGCAACCTTTACTGGAGAGCGCATGATGAAACTGAGTGCCAATCAACTGAATTTTTCTGGCGGCCCGGGTGCCTTGCCTGAGAGCGTATTGCAACAACTGCATACTGCCATGCTCTGTGTACCAGAAGTCGGCCTGTCGATTCTGGGCATCAGCCACCGCTCCGAATGGTTTGCGCAAGTCGTGCATGAGCTGGAGGACAATATGCGCCAACTCATGGGCTTGCCAGCATCCACGCGCGTGCTGATGATGCAAGGCGGTGCCACGCAGCAATTCTCCATGTTGCCAATGAATCTGCTGCGCAATGGGCAATCTGCCGATTATATTCACAGCGGTTACTGGAGCGGCAAGGCCATTCATGAGGCGGAGAAATCCGGCCGGCTACAACTGGCCTGGAGTGGTAAAACGGACCAGTTTGGCCGCCTGCCCAGCGATGCCGAATTACAGTTATCTAAAGACGCTGCGTATTTTCATTACATTTCCAACGAAACGGTAGAGGGTCTGCAATTTCATCGCGTGCCTGGTCGTGACGATGTGCCACGCATCTGTGATATGTCCTCAGACCTGTTATCGGCACCTGGGGACTTTAACCGCTACGCCATGATCTATGCTCATGCACAGAAAAACATCGGCCCGGCCGGGGTCACCATGGTGATTTTGCGGGATGACTTTATGAATAGCCTGCCAGATGACCTGCCTGGCTTTATCAACTATCACGCGCAAGCCGATGCGCATTCAATCTACAACACACCGCCAGTGTTTGCGATTTATAGCGTCTTGCTGGTCACGCGCTGGTTACGGGACGAAATCGGTGGCTTGCCCAACATCGCCAAACGCAATCAGCAAAAAGCGGACTGTTTGTATCAGGTACTGGATGACCACGCCGACTTTTACCGCGGTCGTGCCGCCGTCGCTGACCGCTCGAAGATGAATGTGGTGTTTAACTTACCCAACGCAGAGATTGAGCAAGCGTTTTTGCAGGCCGCACAACTGGCAGGCTTTTCAGGCTTGAATGGTCATCGTAGTATAGGCGGCATCCGTGCATCAATTTATAACGGCCTGGAGATGGCCGCCGCTGAACAATTGGCTGACTTTATGCAGACATTCCGTAAGCGTTATAAAGCGGCAACACAAACTACAGTCCTGTCACCTGCTTACGCTTAACAGAACGGAGGTTTAGTGGGAAGAAATCTGACTATGGGTTAAGCGCCCATCCTGGTCAAAATAAATGCGCAAGGCATGGTAGACATGCATGCACTTACCAAGGTCGTACTCCAGCGCATTGGCATCTTCTAAACTGGGACGACCCAGCAAGGCCATCACCGCTTCTTTTTTGGCGCCACGAATGAGGATATGGTTTTTCAGGTCGTAGGCCATGTCACCACGTCTACACTCTTTTTGTACCGTGTTGGCCAGCTCCATCCAGCGCGTCTGGTCAAACTTGTCGCTGCCAAACACCGCCTGGTCTTTAAATGCCCACCAGGTAAAAAACACAATGGTGAGAATGACCGTAAATACCGCTAACGCAATTGCAGACAACTTGATCAGTTTCATACGCCCCGCCTTCAAATGCAAACAACATATGAGAAACGAGCGCGCCGGATGAAGTGTCATTCATCCGCGTAGCCGCTTCTGTTAATTATCCAGGTCACGGATGGCGTTATGGAAATCATCCACATCCGAAAAGCTTCTATACACAGAAGCAAAACGGATATACGCCACCTGATCCATTTGTTTCAACTCTTGCATCACGGTTTCGCCCAGCAGGCGCGCAGGCACTTCACGTACGCCTAAACCAAGCACTTTTTGAATAATGCGGTCCAGCGCCTTATCGACATACTCAGTCGGCACCGGACGCTTGTGTAACGCACGTGTGAAAGACACGCGCAGTTTTTCACGCTTGAACTCTTCGCGGTTGCCATTTTGCTTCACCACCTGCGGCAGATGCAACTCGGCCGTTTCATAGGTTGTGAAGCGCTTATCGCAAGCCTGGCAGCGACGACGCCTGCGGATAGAGTTCCCCTCCTCATTGAGTCGGGAATCCACCACCTGCGTATCGTCAGCACCGCAAAAAGGACATTTCATGGCTAAAAATGGCCGTAAAGATTATTTGCCGTAGACCGGGAATTTGTCGGCCAAAGCATGTACTTTGGCTTTGACTACTGCAATCACTTCTGCATTTTCCGGATTATCCAATACGTCAGCGATCAGATTTGCCACTTGCTCGGCTTCAGCCTCTTTAAAGCCACGGGTGGTAATCGCTGGCGAACCGATACGGATACCGGAGGTCACGAATGGGCTCTCTGGGTCGTTAGGAATCGCATTTTTGTTCACAGTAATGTGTGCCTGGCCCAGGAAGGCGTCAGCCGCTTTACCGGTCAAGCCTTTAGGACGCAGGTCAACCAGGAACACGTGTGACTCAGTCCGGCCAGAAATAATGCGCAAGCCACGTGCCGCCAGGGTTTTAGCCATGGCGCTGGCGTTTTTCAACACTTGCTCCTGATACACCTTGAACTCAGGTTGTGCGGCTTCCAGGAAAGCGGTCGCTTTACCGGCGATGACATGCATCAACGGACCACCTTGCAAGCTTGGGAATACGTTGGAGTTGATTGATTTTTCAAACTCGGCTTTGGCCATGATGATGCCGCCACGTGGACCACGCAATGTTTTGTGCGTAGTAGAAGTGACGAAATCAGCATGCGGCACCGGGTTCGGGTACACACCGGCCGCGATCAGGCCAGAGTAATGCGCCATATCGACCATGAAATAAGCACCGACTTTTTTAGCGATTTCAGCCATGCGTGCCCAGTCAAAACGCAGGGCGTAAGCAGAGGCACCACCAATCAGCAGTTTTGGTTTGCACTCAATGGCAATGCGCTCCATCTCGTCGTAGTCAATTTCTTCTTTGTCGTTCAAGCCATAAGGCACGATGTTGAACAATTTACCGGACAAGTTGGCCGGTGAACCGTGGGTCAGGTGGCCACCGTGCCCCAGGTTCATCCCCATCACGGTATCGCCTGGTTTCAGGATGGAGAAATACACCGCCTGGTTGGCCTGTGAACCGGAGTGCGGTTGCACGTTAGCATACTCAGCGCCGTACAGTGCTTTCAGGCGGTCAATCGCCAATTGTTCTACTTGATCAACAAACTCACAGCCACCGTAAAAACGCTTGCCAGGATAACCTTCCGCATACTTGTTAGTCAGTTGCGAGCCCTGCGCTTCCATCACGGCCGGGCTGGTGTAGTTCTCTGAGGCAATCAGCTCAATATGCTGATGTTGACGTTCGACTTCGGAAGAAATCATTGTGGCTAATGCCGGGTCTGCAACGCTTAAGTTTCTTGAAAAGCTAAACATGACGATCAAGTTTCCGTATCAATAACAATAAAGCGTAATTTTACCATGAGGCGACCATGGCATGCACCTTTAGCGTCAGGCTCGCCAAGTCGGCCTGTTTTTCTGGGCTGATACGTGTGTTAGATGTGCATAGGGCCGATGCAAGAAGGCAATTGGTATTTATGTCAGAGATGGATGCGCCAGCATTGCACGCACTGCACCAAATCAGTGCACACAATCAAACAGTTGCTGATCGTGCAGCAGGCAATAAAATCTTAAAATGAGACTATCTTATTGATTTAAATGTAATTATCAAACCTGGCACAGCTTATGCTTAGTAGTAACCGTAAGCGTATATCTCCAAAATCGCTCCCTAAACCCAACTTCGGTTGGGTTCTTTTTTTGTGGTCGCCCGCAACCGCCCATTAATGCTTGCGTGCTTTAAGTTGTTGCAGCGTCTGCTCGCAACCTGCATCCGTCACGTCCGGCGTACTGCCCGGGTCAAGAAAAGGCAGAATCGCCGCAAATGGATTGATCAGCGCCAATAGCACACCTCCCGCAACGCGGGCAGCAATCGGCCCGGGACTCAGTGACACTTTCGGGTCGACAAACGGCCCGGTGACAAGGATGGGTGAACGCACCGTCAACGGTGAGAAGTTTTTCGGGCTGGCTTGCAACTTGAGGTTGAGTTGCTCCTGGCCAAGATTGATATCGCCAAGAATGTTCACGGTGGTCACCGGTGTATCTATGATGGCGGCTTCTGGCGTTAGCACGCCCTGCTTGGCATGCCACCCCATGGCCGCACATTGCATGGGTAAGGGTTGATCGCCCTTGATCAGCACACCCACGGCTTGCGCAATATCCAGGCCTGCAGCCTCCACCACCAGGTGCGAGATTTCACCCTGGCGCACCATTAGCGCCAGCTGACCATCCAGCGATTTAAGTAACGCGGCCGTAGAGCGGCCACGGCCTTGCAACTTGGCTTTGCCGTTTAACTTACCCGAGATATAGGCTGGTGCCGGACTCGACGACTGTTTGGCTGACGACTGTTTGGCTGACGACTGTTTGGCTGACGACTGTTTGGCTGACGACTGTTTGGCTGACGACTGTTTGGCTGACGACTGTTTGGCTGACGACTGTTTGGCTGACGGCGTTTGCTTACCTGGCGCCTTGTTATCGGCAGGCGTCACTTTTAGCCATTGCTCCAGACGGATATCACGCACAGCCAACTGTATATCCCACTCAGGCGCAGGTGGTGGCGATAAATCGGCATTGCTGGAATCATGTGCATCGATACTCAGTGCACCTGTCAGTGTGCCTTGTGCGGTACTGGCCTCTAGTTCAGCCAGGCTTAATTTGTGTTTAATCAAGGTCAAACGCAATTTCAAAGGTGAAATCCGTTGCTTAAATGCATGACCTAAATCAACCGCATCCAGATGCACATCAATATCTGCATTCATCCGCCCGTAAGTCGTGAAATCCAGCGACTCGTCCGGGAACAGCTTGCCGGGATGCGCGTTGGCGGCCGGATTATCTTGTGTCGCCCCGAATGCGGGGGCCAAATCGGCCAGCATGAGTAGTGAGCCTTGCAACTTGCCACGCAGCATGGGCGTTTCAGGCGCAAAGTCATAGACAAACTGCCCGGATAAACGGCTATGCCCAATATGTGCCGAGGGAATATTCACCTGCCATTGGTCTATGCCTTTTTCAATATCGGCACTGACTTTAAACGAAGCGGTCCGTGGGAACGTCAGGTCAAGCAAATCGCCTACGTCAGCCAACGACGCGCCTTTGACTTCAACGTTGCCTTTCACGCGTTGCGTACCGAACAAGTCATACACCGCGCCACGAAATTGCGCATTAACCGCGCCATATTTCAACCAGCCTTGAGAATTAATAGGCGGAGACTTGCTCCCCTGGGTCGCCACTGGCAAGAAACCTTGTGTCACTAGCTCCCCTTGTATGGGCAGCTTGCGAAATTGACCATTCACTTTAACCCTGGATTCCGGCGTTGCCAGATGTTCGCCCTCCTCGGTAAAAAATGTCACGGCCAGTTGTGCATTAGTCACGGCATCGGCGACTTTTGCCTGGCCCTGATTCACCGCCAGTTGCTCAATCAGTGGAAAAGGCCGTGGCGAGCCACTATCATCCAGCTCAAACTCCCAACTCGCATGCCTGTCTGCACGGCGAAGCAGATAGGCATTCAGTTGATCCGCACGAATGGCTTCAATACGGTAAGGATCGGTTTCCTTGAGCGACCATAAATCACGATAACGCAACGCCAGGTCCAGCCCGTGTGCATCGACAAAGTAAGGCGCATCAAAGCCTTCTGGTGCCGCGAGCTTTAAGCGACCCACTTGCAGGCGGATGCCGCCCAGTAATTGCAAGCGAAACGGACGCTCAATCTCGACAGAGCGGTGCAATTTATCTTGCAGCAATTGTTGTAACGGTTGACGCAAAAACGGCCAGCCGGCGACTTCACACACGATCACGGCCAACACCAGCGCAAGCAAGCTTCCAATTAGCCACCTGATGATAGGTGCAGATTTTTTTGTTGTTATCTCGGTTTCATTCATAGCTTGTTATGATGACAATGATAGGCTGGACTGGCTAGTCCTGCATGGCTGACACGCGTGTAGGCCGATTCTGTCAAACCGGATGCGCACGGTCAGTTATAATGAGGGTAAAGATATCCTCAACTTAAACACTGGAGCCGATTGTAATGAAATGGACCGACAGCCAGCGGATCGCTGAAGAACTGTATGACAAACATCCTGACATAGACCCTAAAACCATCCGTTTCACGGATCTGATGCAATGGGTACTGGCGTTGGACGGCTTTGATGATGAGCCTGCCCATTGTGGCGAAAAAATCCTCGAAGCCATTCAACTGGCCTGGATAGAAGAAGCTGAGTAAATGACCACCTTCCTGCCAGCGTCCATTTTCAAAGCCTATGATATTCGCGGCATTGTCGGTGAGTCGCTGACGGAAGACATCGTGCGCCAGATCGGACTGGCACTGGGCACACTGGCACAAGAGCGCGGCGAGCACAGCCTCTGCGTGGGCTACGATGGACGCTTGTCGAGCCCAACCCTGGCCGCAGCATTAACGGCGGGCATCGCAGAAACAGGCACCAACGTGATTGCTCTGGGCATGGTCACCACCCCCATGCTGTATTTTGCGGCGCACTACCTGGCCCAGACCAGCAGCGGTGTCATGATCACCGGCAGCCACAACCCGCCACCCTACAATGGCCTTAAAATGGTGATTGCAGGTGAAACGCTCAGTAGCGAAGCCATTCAGGCACTCAAGCAACGCATTCTCCAGCAGCAGTTTGCCCAGCCACCACAGCCCGGCAAACAATCGTTTTATGATATTTATCCGGCTTACCAGGCGGCGATTGTGTCTGATATTCATCTGGCGCGCCCGATGCGGGTGGTCATAGACTGCGGCAATGGTGTCGCCGGCGCTTATGCACCGGCCTTGTTTAAAGCCCTTGGCTGCGAGGTCGAGCCCTTGTTTTGCGACGTGGATGGGCATTTCCCCAATCACCACCCGGACCCGGTTGAAGCGAAAAACCTGCAAGATGTGATACGCACATTACAAGCCGGTGAGGCTGAAATCGGCGTTGCCTTTGATGGCGATGGCGACCGCCTGGGCGTAGTCACCAAGTCCGGCCAAATCATACGCAGCGACCGCCAGCTCATGCTATTTGTTGAGGATGTGCTGATAGAGCAGCCGGGCAGCAAAGTCGTATTTGACGTCAAATCTACGCGCCACTTATCCCCTTTTATACGCGAGCATGGCGGCAAACCGGTGATCTGGAAAACCGGCCACTCACTGATGAAAGCCAAAATCAAGGAAACCGGTGCCGCCATGGGCGGCGAGCTCTCAGGCCATCTGTTTTTTAACGATGCCAAAGCAGGCAAGCCACGCTGGTTTGGCTTTGATGACGGCCTCTACAGCGCCGCCAGATTACTCGAAATCGTCAGCCGCAGCCCTGATGCCAGCGCGGTGCTAGAAGCCCTGCCCGATAGCGTCAACACCCCCGAACTGCAAATCGCCATGCAAGAAGGTGAGCCGCATGCCTTTATTGCCAGCCTGCAACAGTCCGCACCATTTCCAGATGCACTTGAGGTGATCACGATTGATGGTCTGCGGGTGGAATATGCCGACGGTTTTGGCCTGATTCGCGCCTCCAACACGACGCCCGTCCTCACGCTACGCTTTGAAGCTGAGGACGAAACCGCGCTTCTCCGCATTCAACAGGCGTTCAAACAGGTGTTAAGCAATACCAGGCCAGACTTGAAAATCCCGTTTTAAGCCACCATTGAATGAGCATGCACAATGCCACTCAAAAACGTTATTCACGCGGGCGCGGCCTGCTCTACACCCTCACCTGGCTGGCACTCGCCGCACTGGTGTGGGTGTTAGTCGATCGCGTACAACACCCCAACACCCTGGAGCAGATCGGCCAGCCAGAAGTCGTCAGCCTTAAACGCGGCCCTGACGGTCACTACAGTGCCGAAGCCCTGATTAACGGCGAACGTGTGCGCGTGCTGGTGGATACCGGCGCCACCGGCGTCGCCATTTCACAACATGTCGCAGACCGTTTGGGGCTAGCCAGTCGGGATGCGATTAATACACACACTGCCAACGGCAATGCCGTGTCTTACCTGGTGCGCTTGAAAACCGTGCAATTAGGCGGCGTGATCGCGCATGATGTGGCAGCGACGATTTCACCAGGCCTGGAAGGTGACGCCCTGCTCGGCATGAGTTTTCTGGGGAGGATGGATGTCAGGTTGTATCGGGGAGTGATGACGATACGGGATGGTGAGGCAACACAATAAACTTGAATCATTTGCGCGGACAAGCCACTTGTCCACGCAAAATAAATACTTAGGGTGCTTCAGCAGGGAGTGGCTTGCCTTGTTTGACGATACTCACGGCCTGTGCAAAGCGCTTATGAAAGGTCGTTTCAGTTAAGGTCGTTGCCACGTTCACCGTCACACGGCGCTTGGTCACCACGGTGACCTTGGTGTCGTCATCTTTCACAGGCTCAACCCACGCGCCCATCACAGCCCCCCACGAGACCAAATTAACGCCACTACTCGTGAGCATATAGTGTTGATCTCTATGCTCCTCAATTGCGTCGGCCCCTTCCCATCTGAATACTGTTTTAGCAATTTCCCAGGCTTGCGCTTCGGTGACCGCATAATTCTTCGTCGTCCCCTCTGCACCACTTTGTTTAACTTTGACAACATCTTGCATGGTCGAGCAACCAGAGACAGCAATCGCTAATGCCACCAAGGTGGTGCTGGCGATTTTTCTTGTGATATTCATTTTTATTCTTCCAAGTGGTTAAGTAAAGATCGGTTAATCCAATCCGGCGAAACATTAGCAGATTTCAAGCGGCAAAGCCATGTTACGCACACATCTACTTTCTCACGCCATATTCCAGTACAAAATACTGCGGATTGAGCCTAGCCAGCGGCACGCGCAGCTTGGCCAATTCAGCATCCGGGCCATGCACTTCAATACGCACCAGTGTAGAAACTTCGCCCATTTCATGCAGAATCGGGCGCAGATTGTCGAGGTGGGCCAGCAGTGCATCCGCATGCTCAAATCCTTCCCGGCAATGTGCGAGGTCACCGTCAAAACTAAAGCCATAATACAAACAGCCAGGCTCACGCGATGACCACTCGACATACTTTTCACAGATGGCGCGAAAAGCGGCAGTTTTGCCAGCATGGATTTCGAAGTAAGGAGAAACAGAACAGCAGGTATCTTGAGTGGCCATGACGTGATTATTGTTGTTTAAAATTAATTCGCCAGCTCTGCGCCCTCAACCACGACGCGGAAAAACTGTAACGCAGCCTGGTCTTGAATCCGGATACCAGTCGCTACCGAACCGCGCTTGCCTGGCGCAATGCCGCCGGTAATCAGCATAGAGCGGGTCTGGTCCACCAAACGTCCACGGTTGTCGTATTGCAGCATGCGGACTTGCACACGCCCGACTGGCACGCTGCTATTGTTTTGTACCGCAGCGTAAACCATGCCGGTGTTATCTGCCAGCGGGCCAGAAGGCAGGTAGCGCGCCGGGTTGCGCGGCAAGTCTATGCGCATGGCGCGGCCAGCGGCTTCTTTGCCGATTTCGGAGTCTGAACTGGCGGCTAACTGGTAGTGTTGCAAGGCAAGTGCAGTTTCACCACGCCCTTCGGCAATCTGGCCGAGCAAGGCATAGCCAGGCGCGGTCGGCAGCAAGGCATTGGCTTTTTTCAAAAAAGGTTCGGCTTGCGCTTTTTTGCCATCATTAAACAAGGCAATACCGCTTTGCACATAGGGCTTGAAATAATCCGGCTGCATTTGAATCGCCTTGTCGTAAAACGCCAGCGCTTCCGTGGTGTTTTTCTTGGTCAGGGCAATATCGCCTAACAGCTCCTGAAAGCGTGCTTCATGCGGCTCAATACTGATGGCTTTTTTGGCCAGGGTTTTGGCTTTCTCGGCATCGCCTTTTTGTAGTGCCTCTTTGCCTTCATCATAGGCTTTATAGGCCTCACGCGTGGCCATCAACTTGGCGACCTTTTGCGCATAGACGTCTTTGCCCATGTCACCGCCTGCACCCAGTTCTGCCAACGTTTTTTTGTTGTCATCCACCCGCTCTTGTGAAGGCGGATGGCTGGCAAACAGACCGCTGATAAAGTCCTGCCGTTTGCCTTCACTCAGGCGCACAAACGTCTCTTGCAAGGTCACGGCTGCGGCCGGATCATAGCCGGCTAGTTTCATGTACTTCATGCCATAGTGGTCAGACTCTGACTCAGCATCGCGGCCATATTTGCTGGTAATGAGCTGACCACCCAGTTGCGCGCCACCAACAACCAGGTTGGCGTAATTAGAGTCCCTCGTGGCCAGGCCGACTGCCAGCATGGCCCCTTGCATAAACATGCCACGCTCCATGCCTTTGGCACCATGTCGCGCCGCCGCATGCACAATTTCATGGCCCAGCACGGCAGCCAGCTCTGCTTCGCTATGCAGTTCATAAAGCAAGCCACGGTTAAACGCGATTTTGCCGCCCGGCATCGCCCAGGCATTAGGCACCGAGTCATTCAGCACCACAAACTCGTAGGGCAAATCGGGACGGTCTGATACGGCCGCCAGCTTTTGTCCCACTTGCTGCACATAGCGCGTCAATTCAGCATCCAGCGTGTAATCACCGCCTTGTGACTGACGGGCAGGACTATAGTTTTGCTGACCCAGCTGAATCTCTTTATCCTGCGAGACAAACTGGAACTCGCGCTCTTTGGTCACCGGATTGACGCCGCAGGCCAGTAGGCCCACAGAGAGCAGCACCGGGCAAAAAATACTTTTTTTAATCATTGTCATTCTGCTGTTTCCCCATCCAGCCGCAGCTATTCGGCCTTAAGTAATAACCGTTGGCTGCTGTCTGCCGGTAAGTTGCGGCAACTGCGAAATCTGGTGTGATACGCTGATCAGCTCCGCCAATGCCTCTTGTGCATCCAGCTGCTGCTGTGCAGCATCCTCAGTAAAGGCTTCGAGGTAAACGCGAATAGTGGCGCCTTCAGTGCCGGTGCCAGACAAACGAATGACCACACGTGAGCCGCAAGCAAACAGGATACGTAAACCCTGGCCAGTGCTGACTGAGGCGTCAACCGGATCGGTATAGCTAAAATCATCCACTGCTTTCACGGTATAGCTGCCAAACGCCTGGCCTGGCAGGTTGGCAAATTGCGCCTTGATGTGAGTGATGACGGCATTGGCCTGCTCGGTCGGGACGCCTTCGTAATCATGGCGCGAATAGACATTGCGACCATACACTTGCCAGTGTTTGCGCACCAGCGATTCAACGCTCTCGCCCGTTGCGGCCAACAAATTCAGCCAGCACAACACCGCCCACAAACCGTCTTTTTCACGCACATGGTCGCTACCAGTGCCAAAGCTTTCTTCACCACACAGGGTCACGCGGCCAGCATCCATCAGGTTACCGAAAAATTTCCAGCCGGTAGGTGTTTCGTAGCAGGCAATGCCGAGTTTGGCAGCCACCCTATCCACTGCACCACTGGTCGGCATAGAGCGCGCCACGCCGGACAAGCCTTTGGCGTAAGCAGGAATCAGTTTGGCATTCGCTGCAATCAGCGCCAGGCTATCAGACGGCGTGACAAAAAAATGGTTACCCAGAATCATATTGCGGTCGCCATCGCCGTCAGACGCTGCCGCAAAATCTGGCGCTTGTTCGCCATAGGCTATTTTGACCAGGTCTTCTGCATACGTCAGGTTCGGGTCCGGGTGACCACCACCAAAGTTTTCCGACACTTCGCAATTCATCAGGCTATCCGCCGAGGCGCCCAAGCGATGAGTGAAAATTTCTTTGGCATACGGCCCGGTCACCGCATGCATGGCATCAAACTGCAAGCGATGGCCTGCCGCCAACCAGCGCTTGATGGCAGCGAAGTCAAACATGCTTTGCATGAGGTCCGCGTAATCAGCCACTGAGTCAATCACTTCGACCTCAAAGCCATCCAGCGTGGTCACGCCTATGCTCGACAAATCCACTTCAGGTAAATCGATCAGTTTGTATTGTGTAATGTGTTTGCTATTGGCAAAAATGGCATCGGTGATTTTTTCCGGTGCCGGGCCGCCATTGCTGGTGTTGTATTTGATCCCGAAATCGTCATCTGGCCCGGCCGGGTTGTGGCTGGCCGAGAGGATGATGCCACCAAAAGTTTGGTATTTACGGATGATGTTGGACGCAGCTGGGGTGGACAGGATGCCGTGCTGGCCGACCAGCACCTTGGCAAAACCGTTGGCAGCTGCCATTTTAATAATGACCTGGATAGCCTCTTTGTTATAGAAGCGGCCGTCACCACCAAGCGTTAAGGTCGCATTGGCAGGAATCTCCAGCGTATCAAAAATACTCTGCACAAAGTTTTGCAGGTAGTGCGGTTGCTGAAATACACGTACTTTTTTGCGTAAGCCGGAAGTACCAGGTTTCTGGTCAGAAAAAGGATTAGTTGCGACAGTTTGAATCGACATGCAAGCACACTCTTTTTTATTAATGGACTGCTTTGATTGTATTACAGATTCATGTCAGTTTTTTTGCTACGCAAATGATTTCCTCACACTTTTTATCATTTCCCATCTCGGCAAACTACGTAAAATCATGCGCTGCTTTTACGGATTCACTTCAGGGTGGTTTTGAAACACCGGCGTATAGTGACAGTCATACAAGTACATCAAGTACGATGTACTACCAAACAACCAAAGGAGACTATCATGTGGACTAAACCAGCTGCTACTGAAATGCGTTTTGGCTTTGAAGTGACAATGTACGTCATGAACAAATAATCAGCACTTATCTTAAGCATCAAGATACGCTGAACAAAAAACCGCCGGAATACGGCGGTTTTTTATTGTCTGCCGCTGTGAGCTTACGCAAGCTGCGACCACAACAGGTTGATACTCACTGCCATCAAGAAAACAGCAAAGATACGTTTTAACACCTTGACCGGTAAGCGCTTGGTCAACGCCACGCCTGCCGGGGCAAATAACACGCTAAGCGGTGTAATCAGCATGATGGCAGGCAAATAGAGCAGGCCAAATGTATCTGGCGCATGTGTCGCCTGTCGGGCAGCGTCCTGCAGATAACTCACTGTGCTCGCCAATGCAATCGGGAAGCCTAGTACCGCCGACGTACCAATCGCCTGTTTCACAGACACATTACGCATGGCCAGATAAGGTACCGTCAACGTGCCGCCACCGATCGACACCAGCGCAGAGATCACACCGATCAACAATGACACCAGGCTGATTTCCACCTTGCCCGGTACTTTGTGCTGGGTGGGTTTGCGATCCAGGAATAACTGGATCGCCGCAAAAAAAGTAAAGGTAGCAAAAAATAGCGTCAAGTAAAACGCATCAAGGTGAATCGCCACCAGGGTTGCCAGCAAAGAGCCAATAAACGCCATCGGCACCATGGCCCAGACATACGGCCAGACGATATTCTGGTTTTTATGATGCGCCAGAATACTGGAAAGGGAGGTAAACACGATGCAGGCCATCGAGGTCGCCAGCGCCATATGGAAAGCCGCATCAGCCGAAAAGCCCTTGGCCACCAGCATGGCATGCAACATAGGCACCAACACAATGCCGCCGCCTATTCCCAGCAAACCAGACAATACACCAACCACCACGCCGATCAGGCAAAACAGCGCATATTGCTCAATAAATAACTGTATCCAGTCCATGCAACACTCATCCGTTGAAAGCGCAACAGTATAACGGCTACGTTGATGTAACTCACGTGATTCGATGCTGCGTGGTGCACTTTGTTTTTGTGACAACCATCCAATGTGGTCAAGCAAAATAATAAAAAACCCGGTGCCGATGGGCAGCCGGGTTCTCTGAACGTAGATAGACTTATTTGTTCATAACGTACATAGTTACTTCAAAACCGAAACGCATTTCAGTAGCAGCTGGTTTAGTCCACATAATGATCTCCTTTTTTGATTCCCCGAACCGACCCCATGTCTGGCTCGTGTGAATGTATTATCGGCCCATGCCTCAACAATTCTGCTATTGCGGATCATGAACAGCATTTAGAGAATTTCATGAAACACCCCTCATGCAAATGAATATGATCTCGTTAAGTGAAAGCGTGCAACGTCAGCGGCCAGCGTCAAGCCGTTTTGGATACAGACACCGAGCTAAAAGTGACCGCACTGATGACCAGCATGGCACCGACCAACTGTGCATGATTAGGGCGCACATGCTCAAACGCCGCAATGACCATCGTGGTGACCGGCACCAGGTTCATAAAAATCGCCGCTTTTGAGGGCCCAAGATTCGAAATGCTGGCATTCCAGAACAGATAAGCCAGCACTCCGCCGCCTAGCGACATCGTCAGCAGTGCAGCCCCGGCATGTATGGTTGGCACCACAACATGATCGCCATGCATGATGGCAGCAATGCTCAACGCCATCGCCCCGACGGTCATGATGCCCGCAGTATTGGCGATGCCACCCACCTGTTTGGGCATCATTTTTTTGACCAATACGTTATAGAGCGCCCAATTTAGCGAGGCAATCAGGATGTAGATATCGCCAACCGCAATCTTCAGTTGCGCGCCCGCCCCCAGCACCACGATTGCCACGCCCGCAATACCAATCGGGAATGCAAGCAGTTGCTGCTTGCTTGGCCTGTCTCGCAAAATCACATAACCCAGCACGGCCGTGAGCAGAGGGTTCAAGGCCATAATCAGGGCGCCATTGATGGCAGAAGACGTTTCCATGCCCAGAAAGAAAAACAGGTTGAATCCAAACACGCCGACGACACCCAGCGTCAGATACGCTTTCCAATGCTGCGCGGGAATCGCCTCTTTTCGCATTTGTGCAATCAAGACCATGACAGCCGCAGCCAACACATAGCGACTTGCGCCCGCGACATAAGGCCCCATTTCAGCAATGACCGGGCGCGCCAGGTTGAAATTAGCGCCCCAGAAAATAGCTGCCATGGTGGCCATCAAATAGGTTTTGAAGTGGTTCATTTAATTTATATACCGTTCGATTTTTTAAAAGTGGCCGCATTTCAATGCCGCAGTAAATCCTTATAGCCTGTGTCTGCTTCAGCCGTCAATCCCTTCCACAATAAACACCCGATATTGTGCGCCCTGGTGCCTATGCTTAACGGCCTGCTGATATTGCGGACTGTGGTACCAGGCTTCGGCTGCTTTGACGGTGGGAAAGCAATGGATTAAACACCCCTCAAAGGACGGGCCTTCGAGGATATTGAGCGCACCATATTTCACCAGCGGCGTGACCGCATGCCCCTCCCGGGCGAGAGGGGCCAGGCTGGCATAAGTATCCATGGCGGCCTGATCCGTGGTCTGCTCACGTATCATGACCACGTAGGCACTCATGATGTTTGCGCACCTTGTAGACGTTGTACAAGAGACTGTGCGGCTAAGGCAGACGACGCCGGATTTTGCCCGGTAATCAACAAACCATCCTCGACCACATAGGGTTGCCAGTCAGCGCCTTTTGAAAAAATACCGCCATGATTGGCCAGCATATCTTCGACCAGGAAAGGGACGACATTGGTTAAGCCAACGGTTTCTTCTTCAGTATTGGTGAAACCTGTGACTTTCTTGCCAGCCACCAGCGGGCGACCATCTGGCTGTTTGGTATAGCGCAATACGCCAGGCGCATGACAAACCAGCGCGACAGGTTTACCTGCATTCAATGTCGACTCGATCAAGCTAATGGAGTCGCGGTCCTCTGCCAGGTCCCACAATGGCCCGTGCCCGCCTGGATAAAATACTGCATCAAAACCATTATGTGACACCGAACTTAAGGGCACGGTCGTCGCCAAGGCTTTGCCTGCTTCTGCATCGGCTTCAAAACGTTTGGTGTCCGCTGTTTGAAAAGCGGGATCATTACTTTTAGGATCCAGCGGCGGCTGGCCGCCTTTAGGCGATGCCAATGTCAATTGCGCACCCGCAGCCTTAAACGCGTAATAAGGCGCAGCCAGCTCTTCGAGCCAGAAACCAGTTTTAAGGCCGGTATTACCCAGGGTGTCATGCGAGGTGAGGACGATCAGGATGTTCATTTAAAGCTCCTTAGTGATTGAGTGATCAGGTGAGTCCATCATGAACGCTTTGATTCCATTTTTGAAATTTATTATGTATATTTTAATTATTCATTATATGAATAATTAAAATGCGCTACGACCTGAATCTATTACGAGTATTTATCGCCTTGATGGAAGAGCGCAGTGTGACGCGCGCGGCTGACCGGCTTGGCATCACGCAGCCTGCATTGTCGAATGCATTGAACCGCCTGCGGGAGATACTCCAGGATCCATTATTTATCCGTGAACGTTATGGCATGCAACCGACACAGAAAGCGGAGGCGTTGGCGCCAGTGATTATGGAAGCGATTGGGCAACTGGATGAAATCGTGCTGGAACAGCAAGCTTTTGACCCGGCCAGTGCCAATTTGTTATTCACCATTGCACCTAATAGTTATGTCGAATATGTGCTGATTCCGGCAGTCGTGGCCAAGCTGCGCGTACTGGCCCCTGGCATCAAGCTGCGTATTATTCCTTACGGTAATGACCTTGCTGAAACCGGGGTGATTTCAGGCAGTACGGCGCTGGTCATGGGCCGTTTTGTCGACCCGCCAGACAACCTGATTGTGCAGCACCTGATGGACGACAGGCTGGCTTGTGTGGTGCGCACCGATCACCCGACTGTTGGCAATGAAATCACCAAGGCGCAATATGAACAGCTAAAACATGTGAATGTATTGCCGCCAGGACGCATGCGCGCAGGGCTGTTTCAGGCATTAGACCGACATGGTTTGAAACGTGAAGTGGCGGTGTCGGTCACGCATTTTCTGTCGGTACCAGAAGTGATTTCCGTCACCGATTATTGCACCACACTGCCGATCCAGATTTGCCGCCGCCTGGCAAATGATACGCGCTTAAAAATCCTGCCAACACCAGTCGACCTGGGTACTTTTCCAGTTGATATCGCCTGGCATGTCAGATACCGGCAAGATCCCGCACATCGCTGGCTGCGGTCATTGATTGAAGAGGTGGCGCAAACACTTTAGCCATGCTTACGCGGCATCAATCAGGCCATGCTTCATGGCTAGCCGCACCATTTCCACCGGGCTGTTCACCGAGAGTTTTTGCTTGATCAGGGTATAGTAATTGGCCACTGTTTTCTGGCTGATTTTGAGCATATCAGCCACCTCTTCCACGCGCTTGCCTTCGGCCAACAGGCGGAACACTTCGAACTCGCGTGACGTCAATTGCTGCAAGGGATTGCTTTCGCCAATCAAGGTTTGCAAGGCGACTTTCTGCGCCACATCCTGGCTTAAAAACGTGCGGCCTTTGGCCACATCCAGCACCGCCTGCACGAGATCTTCCGCCACACCGGTTTTAGTCACATAGCCTTTCACGCCGGTTTTGAGTGCCTGCGCTGCGAACGATACCGCCTCGTGCATGGAGAAAATCACGATTCTGGCTTGCGGATAGCGCTGCAAAATACGTTTGGCGGCTTCCAGGCCGCCCATGCCAGGCATGGAAATATCCATCAGCATGACATCAGGCAAAATCTCGCCATAGACTTGGTACGCTGATTCCCCGGTATCTGCCTCGGCCACAATTTCAATTGATTTATGGCTCTCAAGCAAGCGACGTAACCCTGAACGCACCACGGTGTGATCATCCACCAAAACCACTTTAACTGTCATGTCACTGCTTCCTGAAAACCTTCTGTTGTGTGAAAACGGACTTCGATACGCGTCCCCTGGCCCGGCGCACTGGTAATTTTCATACTGCCCCTCAAGCCCTCTACCCGCTCTTGCATACCCGCCAGGCCATAGCCGCGACTTTGCACACTGGCATCAAACCCACGTCCATCATCCTCTATCATCAGCGACAAGCCTTGCTCATCTTCCGTCACCTCTATCGTCACACGGGTAGCAGCCGCATGCTTGCTGATATTGGTCAGGCATTCCTGCAAAATACGGTAAACCGTCACCGACACCGATTCATCATGCTGGCTCAGGTGATTTGAAATCGCATTCACTACCATGATGCCGCGATTACGATCATGCCAGTGATGAATCAACTCGGCCAACGCCAGGCTCAACCCTAGCTCATCCAGCACGCGCGGGCGCAAACGCGCCAGGATATCCTGAATAGTCACCATCATTTGCCGTGTGATCTGCGCAATCGCCTGTGCGCTTTCGCGTGCCACACTGAGCTTTTTCGCCGCCACCAGCGCACTGGCATCCACATGCACCGCGGTCAGGTATTGGCCGATTTCGTCATGCAGGTCACGCGCCAGTTTTTTACGTTCTTCTTCCTGCAGGTGAATAATCTGCTGCGTTAAACGGTGATTATTGCGTATGCTTTGCTCCAGCGTGCTGGCCATGCTGTTGAACTTGTCACTGATCTCACTCAGCTCAATCTGCTCAAACCCAGGCAAGCGGCTTTGATATTCACCGCGCTCAATCTGGTTCAAACCATAAATAATCTGCTTCACCGGTTTAAACGTCGCGCGCACCGTCCAATAAACAAACAACAATACGCTGAGACCAAACAGGCCGACAATCGCCAGCAAACCAGAGGTGTCATCCCAAATCTCGCGCAACTCAAAACTCGGGTCTGGCGTAATGACCAGCTCGCCGATAAAGCGCCCGTTTAAAATAATATTCTTGCGTTTGGGTTCATTGAGCACGCTGGAAATATCCAGCAGGCGTACAAACCACGCCGGTGGCTCTTCACCGGTATGCTCCAATCGCGTCGAACGGTTAGACTCACGCAAGCGGCCATTCATATCAAAAAAATCCACCTTCAAATGGCGGATATTGGTCAGCTCATCCAGCCTGAACAGATTGGTTTGACCATTTTCACTGTTATTCAACCAGCCAAAATCTGTCATGTAATGCGCGATTTCTGCATCCAGCAAATGAATCACCAGGTTGGTGCTTGAATCTACTTCTGCCAATACGTCTTCACGTGCATTCTTCACCACGGATACTGCCCAGGTCAGCAATAAGCCGAGCAATAACAAGGTAATGATCAGATTAAGTTTGAACTGAAGACTGAGAGATTTCATCATGCTGTGTGGATTTTAAAGTCGATCGCCCAAAAACTATCGGGAATTTTTCCCGATCCATATCCCTGACATGCAGGGATATCACGCATTATAGGCGGACTAGCGAATCACCACACCCCAAGGCAAGGTGCCAACCGGAATATCCTTTAAGCGCTGATTCGTTTGGGTATCAATCACAGACACGCTATGACTACGGCCATTGGCGACATACAGTTTTTTGCCATCTGGCGTCAGTGCCATATTCCACGGCCGTTGCCCCACCGCGATAGTGGCAATCACCTGACGGCTGGCAGTATCAATCACGCTGATATTATGGTCGCCGCCGTTGCTGACATAAATGCGGCTGCCATCGGCGTTGACCTTGACACCATTAGAGCGCAAGCCGACTTTGATATTGGCCTGCACTTTCCAGTCACTGGTGGATACAATTTCCAGCAAATTTGCCGCTTCGTTGGCGACATAAGCCCATTTGCCGTCCGGGCTGAAGCCCACGCCGCGCGGATGCTTGGTGGCAGCAATCAAATGTTCGGATTTGAGTGATCTCAGATTGATCACATCCACATTATTGCTTTCTTCATTGCTCGCCAATAACCACTGCTGATCAGGCGAAAATACACAGTGCTCGGGGTTTCTGCCCTGGGTATGAATGGTGTATTTGACCTTGTTGGCCTGCAGGTCTACCAGCGCCACGGCATTTTCCTCTTCAAGGCAGGCAGCCAGCAGCTTGCCATCCGGCGAAATATCTATTCCCTCGGGTTCGTCGCCGACCTTGATCAAAGCGACTTGCTTGCCTTGTTGGGTATCCACCACAGCTACCGCATTCTTATCGCGCACCACGACATACAAGTTTTGATTGCCAGGGTGTACGGCTGCTGCCTGAACTTTTTTACCGAACTGGCCTTTGGCTGGCAGGCGCTTAACCACCTCATCGGTACTGGTATCAATGACCGACACCGTGCCATCTTTTTCATTGGGCACATACGCGAAAGGTTGGGAGAACGCTGAGAAAGAGGTAGTGGCCAAAGCCGCTGTGAATAGAAGCTGTTGCAGTGCTTGTTGCATAGAGTGTCCTTCAAAAAAATCGACCAGTTGCTGCAACAACTGGCCTGAACATGGAGATATACTTTATGCAAATCAATTAAATTAAGTCATTTAAATTGATAATTGCATATTAAGCATGCTGCGACTGCCCCAATAGCGGCAGCCTTCCCGATTTCATCGGGATTCATTCCCGATAAACTGACCAAACGCCCGCGGCTGCGCACCGACAGCAACCGTTGCTTTAACAAGCAGGCGCTCACTGTCGATAATGGCAATAACGTTATCCATCCAGCTGGCCACCACCACCTGCTGGTGCTCAGCATCGAAAGCAATACCTTCCGGCGTGCCCGGCACACGAATCTTGCGAATGGTTTGCCGCGTTGCCAGATCAATCACACTCACGCTATCGTCACCCGTATTACTGACAAACAAGCGTTGCCCGTGATGGTCCGGTGTCGCGCAATACGGGTGATCGCCCGTATTCAGCGTCGCCAGTACCTGTTGAGTGCGCGTATCCATCACGCTGACCGTATTTGAATACACATTCACCACAAATAATTGCTGGCCATCCGGACTTAAACTCAATCCAAATGGATGCTTGCCAACGCTGACCCGATGACGTGCTTTGTTGCTGTGGGTATCAATCACACTGATATCGTCGCTGTCGCGATTGGCAACATACAAAGTGCTACCATCCAGACTCATTTGCAGGCCGCCCGGCGCCTGCCCGACCGGAATATTTGCCAGTACCTGCCCGCTATCTGCAGCCACGACCAGCAAGGCGTCGTGATACCAGTCAGCCACATACAAACGGTCACCCGTTTTACTCACGGCCAACCCGACTGGCGCAATCGGTAAATCAATCGTACGTATCACTTGCTGATGCTGCATATCGATGACCGACAATGAGTGGCCTTCAACATTGCTTACATACACTTTTTGCTGTTGCTGATCGACCGCCACGCCAACCGGCGACTTGCCCACCACCAGGGTATGCAGTACGGTGCGCTGCTGCATATCGACTACCGACACCGTGTGATCACCCTGGTTGGTGATATAAGCAAGCTCTGCTGCTTGCCCATGCAGAACTATACAGGCCAACCATAACCCGGCAAATCTTTGAAAGTATGGGCGTGCAGACGCCATGCTGGACGTCTTCCGAAAAAACATACTTCTCCTCGCGGATGGTCTTTGGCGGATGGTCTTTGAGCGATGTTTAACTATAGGTGTTTATCTGTCTTAAAACGTCAGACAGTATCCTGCAACTGGTAGGGATTTTTTCACGGAAGGGTGGCTAGGAAGCAGATACTCTTTGCGCAAAATGGGCATTAATCGCCGCCATATCCAGCGCTTGCCACATATGCAGATGATGTTGCAGCTCGTGCGCCAGCATGGCGCCATGCATCATATCGATCACGACACGCTCACGGATCACCATAAGTGCGGGCACCTGCGTCACCTGAAAGTTGGCGGCCAGATCTGTCGCCACATCCACATCGGCCGTTGCGAATAGAACAGAGGGCGTTTGCGCAGCTACCTCAGCAAATACCGGGGCAAACACCTGGCAAGGGTCACACCAGCTAGCAGTAAATAGCACCACCATAAAATCATGATTAGCCACCTGCTGATTAAAGGCAGCCTGGCTGTTTAATGCGCAAATATTCTTTGTATTCATAAGGGTTCCCTGAAAGAATTAACAACTGATGGCAGACGTCTGATCACACTCAGCGCCCAGTGCTGTGGTCCAGCCATGCTTTGCGAGCAGCCGAGTTCTGCGACCGGCACCTGCGCACTCAACACATGGCGGGTATGATCTGCCGTTTGCACTTGCATAAACCAGCGATCTACCCACACTTCAAACGCAACATTGCTGTGCTCAGATAAGGCCTCAGTATTAAGTTGCAGCGAAATCAGCTTGCCTCCATGCGCCAGACACAAGCTATCATCACTTTCAACCAGAACAACCGCATCTGCTTCACTGGCGGCCCGCGCCGCCACACTACAGCAAAGCAAGCAGGCACTGAGTATCAGGCTGCTCAGGCGCACAAGGCTGATCCCATGCGTTGCAGCAAAGGTCGCACACTGGCGCATATCTTTTTGCGCCAGGCACTTTGATTGACCGCTGCATTCTGGCGACCGTCTTTCAGACCTTGCAAGCCGTCTTTGACAAAACTGTCGACTGCACTTTTGGCTGATTCATCATCCTGCCCGGCTGGCGGTTCATTGCCGGTAAAGGCGCGGTAATAGCGTGCTGTCCACACCACTTTGGCATTGCTGCCATCGGCCACCACCTTGATTTTGCCATTCAACGAGCTGACAGGCAGCGCTTCCAGGTCAATGTCGCCCGACAGGCGATAAGCCACAGTCATGTCTGCGGCAGAGACCTCATCGATTTCCTGTAATAAATGCTTGCCGTTTTTGAGAGTAATTTTTTGCTGCTTGTCATTGACCGCCTCGCAAGCCGTCACTTGCGGATGCCATTGTGCTAGTGCACAAGGTGCGCTGATGCGCTTCCATACGGCATCTGCTGCCGAACTCACCTGGACTGATTCATCTGTTTTTTGCGGCGTCGGGCCATGCGCCCAGACCGTTGCCGTAAACATTAATCCAGCCAGTAATAAAGACCACTTCATTTTTGCTCCTTCTCGATAAAATCTATACAGGTGACAGATGGCATATTGGCCATATACATCATTTTTCAATTTGGCGTCCGCGGGCTGGCCAAAAAGGCAGCTGTACCCTGCTTAACCAGCTAAACCAGGGGCTACCAGCAAAGGTCAGCGTCACGTAAACCAGCCACAACAGGCAGGCAACGACCGCCAGCCATGGCCTGAGGTCAGTATCTGCCCAGCGCCAGGCTGTCATGCCCAGCCCGGTCGCCCAATGGCTGCTTTGTGCGCTGTGTTCCAGCCGTGCATACTGCAAGCCGGTTTCGGTCGATAATCGTTGCAGGTTTTTCTCATCCAGTGCGGACAAATGCGCGTTGCTCAGCAACTCGCTGCCGGGGCCTTGCCCGCTATTACGGTCATGTTGCCCCTGTTCCATCGCCAGCACAGACAAAGTCTCGGCCATACCGAAATTGCCAAAGCGCTGCACTTCTTCCTGATCCCAATAGCCAGCAATGGCATTTTTCTCGTCCAGTTTGGGGATCTTGCTCAGTGTGGGCCGACCCATGCCGATCACATAGCCTTGTACCGCGCCGGGTTTTCCGGCATAGGCAGGCATATATTTTGGATTGGCTGGCGGCGATTGCTGGCCATCAGTAAAAAACATGACACGCATCTGCTTGCCCAGCTGCGGTGCGTGCTCCAGTGCGTTGTACAAGCCATGGGCAATAAATGAATCGGCCGCCCATGCCATGCGCCAGTCCATACTGGCAATAGTTTGATCAAGCGCCGCAAAATGGCTACAGACTTCCACCGGTTCGACCACATTGACCGTATTGCGCTCGGTAAACATGCCCAATGCCACCCGTGAACCACAGGGCAGCGCCGATAAACTCTGGCGTATGCTTTGTTTGGCCATTTGCAAGCGACTCAGGCTTTTGCCACCGGACTGGTAATCCGCCACATTCATGCTTTGGGTGATATCTACCACAAAGTACCAGTCATACACACGGTTGGGCAACGTCAGGTGTGGCCGAAACAAAGCCAGCGTCAATAACACACATAGCAGCAACAGGCTGCGTCTACGCCAGGCCGATACATCATTCAAACGCCAGAACCGCATCAGGGCATGCCTCTCGGGTTACCCGGCATGGCTGGCCAGCCACTGGGCTGTTCTTCGGCTTTGATCTGCTCATCCTCGTATTGCTGTGGCCCGGACATGCCATGCGTGGTTGGCGCCAACCGCAAGGCCAGGTGATAGTTATATTTCACTTCTGACCAGTCAGGCTTAATGCGCAAGGCTTTCTGGTAACTTTCCTTCGCCAGCGCGACTAGCGGCCCGGCTTCATCCCAGGCCGGCAAGCCACGCTGCTCCAGCAAGCGAATGGCGGTGCGCAGGTAAACATTACCCGAATTGAAATATGCCTGTTTACGCAAAGGATTGTCATCGGTCACCTGACTAATCAATGCCGCATATTGCGCCAGCGCCAGGTCAGACTTGAGCTGGTTGTCATAAAACACCGCATTGGCAAACAGCGCCTGCGGTGTCTGGTTGGCGCCCAGCAATGTCTGCTCAATCAACACATGCGGCTCCAGGCTGCCGCGATACACCGATGCCTGATAGATTGCAATGCCTTGCCTGACCAGCATTACTGCTGCAATCAGCACCAGCAACACCGCCCATGGCAGGCCTCGCCGTAATACGCTTGCCAGTTGTTTATTCATGCTTGCCACCGTTTCAATTCGAGTTGAACCATGCCCATCAACAATAAAGCAGCCAGCCAGGCCAGCCAGTAAGCGTACTGGCTCAAATCCTGCCGCGAGACCGGCTCCAGATAGCGGGTGGGTTTATTTTTTAATTTGGCAATATCGCGCACGGCCGCCAGTACGGCTTGCGGATTTTCAGCCTCATAGACGCGATAAGGCACATTCAGTGTCTGAAAATATTCATGTAATGCATATTCAGGATAGGCATCAATATTTTCGCCGTCGGCCAAGCTTTGCTTGAGGCTAACGCCACTTTCTGAGCGCAAGTAAATCCAGTACAAAGAAGCCTGCTGGCGCATAAACATGGCGCGCAGCATATCCTGGGTTTTACCATCCAGATGTGCGCCGCCATCTGACACCAGCACAACGGCACGCGTGCCGGTCACTGGTTGGTCAGCAAAGTAATCCAGTGCCATGCCCACACCGCGCGCTACGGCGGTAAAGCCCATGCCGCCAGCCTCGGTGGCATCCAGTGCGGCCTGCACATAGTCTCTATCATTCCCCAGCGGGGCCGCCAGAATCGGCGAGGTACTAAAAGTCACCATACCCATTAAATCTTCATGACCTTGCTGCACCAGCGTTTTCAACACATCACGCGCCACCTGCATTTTGGGCACGCGCGCCTGCGCATCGCCCGTTTTCACAAATGGCTCGTTCATACTGGCACTACGATCCAGCACGATCATCACATGCGCACCGCGCCCGATTTTTTCTACCGTTTGCGACTTAAGAAAAGGGCTGCTGAGCGCTAATACCAACGCAATCATGAGCAGGCTCAATGCACTTTTCCACAAGCGTTCCAGCCACACCGACAGGGGATCTTTCGGCAAGCCTAGCAATGCCGGGTGTAACGCATGCATTTGCCCCTGCAATACCCAGGGCAGGAGCGCCAGTGGCAATAGCAGTAGTGGCCACCACTGGCTGAGCGCCCACCATTCGCCATCGCCCGTCGCCAGCCATAAGGGCTGTATCCATGCCTGCCACATACTCAGGAAACTTCCATCTGGCTCAGAGCTTTGGCCAACTGCCGTAACTCAACCAGTGACAGCGCAGCCGGGTGACCGGCAAAAAAGGCTTGCTGCACTGCCTGATAAAACGTCTGCAAGCGGCTGTGGTAAGGCGCGATGGCCGTGTGAGATACCAGCAATTGCGGCAGGTTTTCGCTGGTCACCGCATAACCGGCAAACTGGTCCATGGCTCGGCTGATCAAACGCATGGCCTTTAAACTGCCTTCTGGCTGTGCATCCAGCTTGCGAATGGCACGCCAGGCCTGGCGGAACGGCATGCGTTTTTCTTGCGGCAATTGTATCCAGCCAGCGACCCAGGCCAGATACAGGCCAGCGGCCAACAGCAGGCTGCCCCAGCCAGCCAGTGTCCATAGCTGCTGGGTGAGCGACCACACTGGCAATGGTACATCCGGGTAAAGCTTGACGTGCTCGGCATCGATGCGCGCTGGCAGTAAGCTGGAAACAATGACTTTATCCGCAGGCACATCGACGGTGAGGCGCTGCTGATCGCGGCTGAATTCCAGATGGAGCTTCTTTAACGGCATGATCTTCACCGTGTCACCGGCGACAAAAATCTGCCAGTCCACCGTCAGTTTGATCAAACGCTCATCCTTGGCATCGGTGCTGGTCCAATGCGCCTCTCGCAACTCAACCGCCTCGTTTTGTGCCGGGGCAGACAAACTGGCCGGATCCAGCTCAAAACCGGGCGGGACATGCACAGTGATATGCTGCCTGGCGATACTCCCCAGGGTGTAATCTGCCTCGCGCGTCACACTCTCGGCACGCACATCAACTGCTGTCCATGCGGTACCAGGCTGCATCAATAGTCCATACAGCAGCAAAGCACAGGCGTGTCCTGTTTTGCACCCAGCGTTCATGGCATCGTCTCCATCAAATGTCGGCTCACATCTTCCGTACGCCAACCCTGGTTTAACCACAACGGCGCACGCGTGCCTGCCTTTAACAACAAGGCATTCAATGCCTGACGCTGTTGTTCGGCATGCGCCAGGATTTGCTGATGCAGGCCACGACGTAACATCCAGCTGCGCTCAACACCACTCTCCATGTCACGTAACCTGGCCCAGCCAAATGCGGGCAGGCCCTCCGTGGCGGCGCGATCACGCAAAACTACCGGGATCACATCATGTGGCTGTGCGGTTTTCAACGTGCGTTGCAGCAAAGCATCTGACCAGTAAAAATCCGAGATCAGAAATACCAGTGCGCGCTGCGCACCAATCGACTCGATCGTGGCAGGCATCGCAACCGCCCCTTGTCCCTGATGCTGGCCTTCCGCCATGGCTTGCTGCCAGTAGCGGCTGACTTGCTGTGCGACCTGCTGCGCAGCCCCCGGTTGAAAACTGGGCAACATATGCCAGGCGGCCTGTTCAACATCATTCGCGGCACGCAAGCCGAAGGCGTCCCCCTGGCGCGTCACTGACCAGGCCAAAGAAGCAATAAACTCCGTGATCTGCTGCATGGAGCTCACAGCTTGCGACGTGGCTGACTGGAAAAACAGGGAACTGGAGACATCGACAATGGCATATACATGGATCGCCGCCCGTTCAAGGTAAGTCCTGACCAGCCATTCCCTGGGCACGGTGCGTACACTGGCTCGGATATCAATGCGCTTGGGATCCGGGCATGCCAGCAATGAAGCAAAACCCGCGAAGTCACTGCCGTTGCCATGATGTGTGGTTAAGGTGGCCCCGGCATGATAGCTGCGTGCGCGCCAGTGAATGTTGTAAAAAAACTGGCGCGGCTCAAATGCCGCATGCACCTGGGCTGAGGGGGGGGCGCTGGCAACTGGATTAGCCAATAAAGTCATACGATCTATCCGCAGTGCAAACGCTTAAGGCGCAGACACTTTATCCAGTACGGCTTGCAGCAAGAGGGGGGCCAGGCGCGCATGTTGCAGGGCATAGGCACCGCTCAAAAACACACGATGCGTCACCACAAACGGCCACACGGCACGGATATCGTCCGGCGTTAAATAATCTCGCCCTTCCAGCCAGGCGCGCGTACGCGCGCTGCGCATCAGCATGGCCATGCCACGCGGGCTGGCACCGCCAGCCAGCAAACGCGACATATCCACATCAGGTAGCTGGATACCTGCTGCCAGTGGATCTTTGAGGCAGCGCCACATGGCAACGGCATATTCCTGCAAGGCTAACTCTGCCCGCACACCACTTTGCACGGCAGCGGCCAAGGTATTCAACTGCTCATAAGGCGTTAAACCCGCTGGCAAACTGCCTACCAGCGCATCCACATCATAAAAACGGGTATCAAACATCAACGCGCGTTGCAGGTCAGGGTCGTCAGGTGCCTGGATTGAAATCTCCATTAAGAAACGATCGCGCGCAGCCGCGGGGATTTCAAACGTTTCTTCACGTTCAAGACGATTACGGTCGGCAAACACGGTCAAATGTGGAAACTGATATTCACGATTAAAGGCGTTGACCGAACGCTCGGCCATCAGCCGTAAAAACAGCGCATGCGCCTGTGGCCTGGCACGGTTGATCTCATTAAAGAAAAACACTGACAATGCTTCATCATGCTGCAACAGCGGGCCGGGTTTGACCGCCGCCTGGCCTTGCTCATTGATATAGGCGTGATAAAGAAAATCACTCGGCATGAGGTCGATCGCCCCTTCAATGCGCTGATAGCCACCTCCAAGCAACTGGGCTGCCGCACGTAACAGCGTCGTTTTACCGACACCCACATCGCCCTCGAGCAACACATGCCCGCGCGAGAAAATCGCAATGGTAAGCGCCCGCACTTGCTCAGGCATGCCGACCACCACACTATTCAAGGCCTGTTCAAACGCGAGTGCTCGCTGACGCCAGGCTGATAAATCCACTTGTTTTTCCATACACCATCCATGATTCAGAATGAAACAGGCCACTGTCGACTGCATACAATCGACACCGGTTTGCCACATGCATTGAGGGGGCGAAACTGACACCGGAAACGATGCCAGTTTCCTAGGGGGGAATTAAGATTACTTCACGTCAAACACGAAATTACCGCTGGATTTGGCATTCGCAATGCGTTTTGCGTTGCGTGCATCCATCAATTTGATGGATTCCTCTTGCTTGTTGAGTTCTACCGGATCATGTTTCGGGTCATATTTGGAACCCGCAATTTTTTCCGGATAGCCAGGTTTGGCTTCCCAGCAGTTTCCTGGCTCTTTACAACTTTGACCGTCGTAAGCCAGCGCCTGATTTGACACCGCAAACACACTGGCAACAGCCAGTAATGCCAATACGTGTTTCATCACTTTCTCCTTAATCATAAATTAGCTGGTGTATTGTTTTCGATTAACGGATTGCCCACCAGCCTAACAATCCGATAATGGGTTTAACCGTGCGGCGCAGCGCCACCGTTTTTAAGGTTTTCTTCGGCCTGATGACGAATCCAGGCGATCACATGCAGGATCTCATCAACAGTCATACGGCCCTGTTGCGGCCCCATCATGCCGGCAGCACCGCCATAAATGGTTTCAAAAATACCTTTATCGGTTTCATTCTTAGGGTAGGTCCAGTAATCATCAGCCAGTGCTGGTCCCAACTTGCCTTCAGCCAGGTGACCATGGCAGCCGGAACAGGCGGTAGAGAAAATGGTATAACCTTTCTTGACCTCCTCCTCATTGCCGCGGTACGGGTTTTCACCTGTCGCCATGAAATGTTTGGCTTCAGGCGTGAAGGTTTCGTCTTCCATCGGTGTCAGGTCCAGCACATCGCCCGACAGCGTGCCGCGGAACTCGATCGCCGGGCCATCCTTCAGTACCACTTTCGCTGGCTCAGTTTTGCTGGCACCCTGGGTTTGCGCAGAGGTGTCATCCTTGGCGCACGCCACGGTAAAGAAAGTCGCCATGACCAGGCCGGAGATACCAAACGCCATCGCCAGCTGTTGTTTCACACGGCGCAACGGCATGGCCTGCGATTGAGATTGTTGAGATTCTTTCAATTCAAACTCCAAAAACTAATTAATCAAGATTGTGATTTACTGAAGGTTCAGCAGAGGAATACCTTCCTCTTTGAGAATGGCGGTGATTTCCGTCCCGTGTTTTTCAATGACGCCATTCAGGGCCTGTACCAGCTCAGGGCGTTTTTTGCTCACGCCCATGACCACGTCGTAATGCATGGGGATTTTTTCACCATTGGTTTTTTTGGCGTTGTCTTCCACCATCACCATTTTCAATGGCACTTCAGAGGCACGTACATAGCGCGCGGCTTCCGGCGCCCACAACATCGCCATATGCAGATGCATATTGGCGACATCATTCACCAGGCGGGAAGGCTCGACATGTACATAACGGTTACGGGTGGACTGGAAATTCTGGATTTCAGTGAAGTAATCAAACATGTCATCAAAGCGGTTGATTTGCAGCAACATGTTTTTACCCGGGCTATCCGGCATTACTCCAATACGGAAATTCTTTTCCTTGAGGTAAGGATGATCCCAGGAAGTGACGTCGATTTCGCGATCTACACGGGTGACAAACACGTAAGAAGAACGGTAATAAGGCTTGGTCACCAGCACACGCGGATCATTCGGGTCAGTCCCGATCAGCACATCACATTTGCCTTCTTCCATGTCCTTTTGCAAGGTTAACGGGTTGGTCCACCAGAAATAATTGACGGGGACATTCAGTGTTTTGCCAATGACAGCGGCGATCTTGTTTTCAAAGCCTTGTTTCTGGTCATTGGAAAAAGGTAATTCGGATTTACCGGCACAGATATTCAGTGCATCGGCAGCAAGTGTGGGCAATGCAAACACACTCAGTGTCAGGGACAAGCAGACGCTCAACCAGGTACGACTATTCTTTTTAACTTCAGCAAACATTTGTTCTCTTCTCCATTAGAGAGAACAGGATGACCGGCCATCCTTGCGTCTGACGGCCATCCTGCACACTACATCAACAGGTTTACTGTATGAATTACAGGCTAAACACCATCAGGCCACCGCCCATTTGTGTGTGGTTTTGCAGTTCTTTGAACGCACCAACCGCACCCAAACCAGCGCTAGGGTCTGTCAGGTCAAACACCAGGCCAACACCAGGCCAGCCGCCTACACCATACATGCTGCCAACGTACTGTTTACCCTTGAAGGAGTAAGTCATAGGAGATCCAATACCACCGGATGGCATCTTGAAGTTCCACAACTCTTTACCGTCTTTGTTATCCAAAGCTTTCAGGTAACCATCAAGCGTTGCGTACCAAACCAAACCGCCTTTGGTATACAAAGTACCGCCCCAAGCTGCGAATTTCTCCCACTTGGTCCATTTTGCTTTACCAGTGGTCAAGTCAAACGCACGGATCTGACCCATTTCTTTCTTGGTTGGGCCGTTAGGACCAGGGTACATCGCCAGTGTTGCACCAACGAAGAACTGACCTGCACGGTATGGCAGCATGAACGGCTCCCAATCCATACAAATGTGGTTCAGACCAGCGTACAAAGTACGGCTTTCCGGATCGTAGGAGTCAACACCCTGGTTGTGAAAGCCCATCGCTGATGGACAAATATTGGTACCTTTGTGGTCCATACGGGTTGCGAATTCGGGATCACGTACTGGTGTACCTGTTTTCAGGTCAACTTTTTTGAACACATTTACAGCGGGGTCGACTTTTTCAGCGACGATCAGGCTGCCGTTTTCACGGTTCAGTGTGTACAGGATACCGTTACGGTCGATGTGGCTCAGCAGCGGCGTCACTTTGCCGTTGACCGGCTGGTCAGTCAGCACCATCTGGTTCACACCAGCAAAATCCCACTCATCGTGAGGCGTTTTCTGGTAACCCCATTTAGCCATACCGGTGTCCAGATCGCGACCCCAGATCGTCATGGTCCACTTGTTGTCGCCAGGACGCATGGTTTCGTTCCATGGTGCCGGGTTGCCTGAACCGTAGTAGAACAGGTTCAATTTAGGGTCATAGGCATACCAGCCCCAGTTTGTACCGCCACCGATTTTCCAGGCATCGCCTTCCCAGGTTTTAGTACCCAGGCCGAATTGACCGTAGTGTGGATTGTCTTTGTTGAAGTCTTTAGCCAGACGCACAGAGTCATCAGAACCGGTCGCAAATGCACGCCATTTCAGTTCACCTGTTTTCAGGTCGAAGGCGTTAACCGCGCCACGTACACCCAGCTCAGCACCTGAACAACCCATCAGGATGGTGTCCTTAGCCACGAAAGGCGCTTGTGTCAGTGTAGAACCCACTTTTGGATCACATACTTCCACTTCCCAGTTGGTTTTACCGGTTTTTGCATCCAACGCCAGCAAATGACCATTGGCCTGTTTCTTAATAATTTGACCAGCGCCGTATGCCAGACCGCGGTCAACCACGTCACAGCACATCACTGCTTTGGTTGAAGCATCTTGCTTAGGCTTGTGTTGCCAAACAATTTTGCCTGGATCGTTCAGGTTCAGGGCGTATGTATTGTTTGGAAAAGCAGAGTGGATGTACATCATGTCACCAATGACCAATGGCGCACCTTCGTGACCATTCAGTACACCGGTGGAGAATGACCACGCAGCTTTCACATTTTTTACGTTGGATTTGTTGATTTGAGCCAATGGGCTGTTGTGCTGGCTATAATAGCCACCAGTTGCGATCGGCCAAGCGCCAGGTGTGTTGACCTGCTTGTCCAACTCTGCATCTGCCATGGCCAGGCCAGAAAAGCTTGCAAACAAGCCCCCGACCAAAGCGCCAAGAATGGCGCTAGATGATGTTACTTTCATACTATCTCCTAATCTCTCAAGAATGAGTTTCACGTGGTGTTGCGACATCCCCCCGAATGCCGCACTGCACGACCTGAATTGTTAATAATTTGTAACAAAGGCAATAGATGAATGATTCCCTATCATTGCTTCAACAATTCATTCATGCAGACCAGCCATATAAGGGAATTTTTCACGGGGCAGTTGATTGAGATGTGGTCTATAGTGGCGCAGGTTCACACAAGGCGGGAGCAAGTTGGCTACCGCAAGATAGCTTCACAGCGTTTGGTCACTCAGTCATGCATTCTTATCAACGATCTATGCCAGTTATTACTGCTCTACACAAACTCGGCAAATTAAGCCGGGCCAGCCAGGACACGCTCATTGTGATGACGGGCGTGGTGCTGACGTTTGTCTGTGCATCTGAATTCGACCTGGCCGAGCGCGTCAATGCCTGGTTACTGACCTATGAATATGCGCAATTGGACGAGGTCCCGCTCACCTTGTTTGTGTTTGTGCTGTTGAGCGTCTGGTTCAGTCAGCGCCGCATGCGGGAAATTCATGCTGAAATCCAGCGCAGAAAACACACAGAAGCCCAATTAAGCAGCAGCCAGCAACTGTATAAAACGCTGTTCGATGGCGACCTGACCGGCAATGTGGTGCTGGATATTGATGGCAATATCGGCATGCACAATCGTGCATTTGACCGCATCTGCCGCCCACTGAATGATGACAAAAACGCCTGCGTACTGTTTTCATTTGATTGGCCAACCTTTGTATCGCAACTGCAATACCACCAGGAACTCAATTTCAACAAGCTGCAAATCCGGCGACCAGATGGCCTGCCCTGCTATGTGGGCGCGCGCTTTGTCTATGTGCCGGCAGCAGAGCGCAAACCGGCACAAATTCACGGTTACCTGGTCGACATGACCGAGCAATGCCTGGTGGAACTTGACCTTGAACGCACCTTGAAAGAAAACCGTGTGCTGGCGCGCCATGCCATGCAGATGCAAGAGCAGGAGCGTAAATATATCGCCAGCGAGATTCATGACGAAACGGGTCAATATTTGACGGCGATTCGTATGGATGCACTGACCTTGCAAAAAAGTAATCCTGATCAGGCCCATGTGATTGCAGTGAGGATTGCCTCCAACACCCAGCATGTGCAGCAGTCCATACGTGCGCTGATTAAGCATCTACGGCCACCAGCACTTGATTCGTTAGGCCTGATTGGCGCCGTTGAGCGCCTGGTCAATGACTGGAAGAAACTCAATCCGTCCGTCGACTGCCACCTCACACTGGATACCAGCGAACAGACATTGAACGAAGACACCAATATTGTTGCTTTTCGCGTTGTGCAGGAAGCGCTGACCAATATTGCACGCCACGCTCATGCCAGCGAAGTGTGGATAGATATCCATATCATCAAGCGCCAGGACAAAGCCATGCTGCAAATCGAAATCCGTGATAACGGCAAAGGCATGGATACCACGCAGGCAACCGAAGGCGTCGGCCTCGTCGGCATGCGCGAGCGTATCGAGTCGCTGCAAGGCAGTTTCAAACTCATGAGCGGCTTACAGGCTGGCACCCTGATTACCGGCCTGCTCCCACTCAACACCAGCAAGCAGGTACGCCCTGCTGCATCCTTATTGTCAAACCCGGGAGTAAACGACTATGCAACCCCTTAAATGGCTAAGCCTGATTGCACTGATGATGCCGCTGGCATTGTCTGCAAAAGATCTGCAAACAGAAGAACAACCTTTTTTGCAGGCCTATAGTGGCCAGTCGCGCCAGTTTGTAGAAGAGCAACTGGGCAAACCGGTCAAAAAAGAAATGGCGGTGAAACCACACAACGCAGACCAGATTTTGCAACAACAACAGCAGGCAGCCCCTGGTGCTGGCGAACAGATTGAGATGTGGTATTACCGCGGCAAAATTCAGTATGCGCCAAACAAGTTTTTCAATACTGCCGAGCTCACCTTTGCCAACGACAAATGCGTGAACATCACCTTTGCCAATAAAAAATAAGGCGCACACAGACCCATGGCAAAAGTAATGATCGCGGATGACCATGCCATGCTCAGGCAAGGCTTGCGCACAATGCTGGAACAGGCAAATCACCAGGTTTCTGCGGATGCGCTAAGTGGTGAAGAGGCCTGTCTGCTGGTAGAAAAGAATCACCCTGACCTGCTGATCCTGGACCTGGACATGCCTGGCATTGGCGGTCTGGAAACCCTGAAGCGCATCTTGCATCGCAAACCGCAAATGCGGGTACTGATTTTCAGCATGCATGATGACTGCATCTACGCCACGCGCGCCATTCAAGCGGGTGCACGCGGTTACGTGACCAAAACAGAACCGCCGGAAGTGGTACTGGAAGCGGTACAGAAAATCCTCAAAGGCGGCCGCTATATCAATAACGAGCTGGCACAAAGTTTGTCCATGTACCACCTGGAAAGTCAGGAAAACCCGATCCAGAAACTATCCCCGCGCGAATTTGAAGTCTTTCGCCGCATCGCCCAGGGCGAGGCGCTGGCAGCCATCGCCAAGGGCATGCATATCGGCTATAAAACAGTGGCCAATATCCAGACCAGCGTACGGCAAAAACTGGGGGTGGAAACCACCGGCCAGGTGGTGCATATCGCCGTGCGCTTCGGCATTATCAAAGGCCTGTAATCAGGTCATTCGCCATGATTCTGATTATTGCCCGCAAAGAACTCCGCAGCCTGTTTGCCACCCCCATGGGCTGGCTGATTCTGGCCATTTTCCAGGCCATTGTCGGCACCTATTACAGCCTGAGTTTTAACCAGTATTTTGAAATCATGCGCAGTGCACAATGGCAAGTGCAGCGCATCGGCATCACTCAGTTTATGGCTGAAGGTGTGTTTGGCGTCGCCGCAATATTAATGCTGTTTGTGGTGCCACTGGTATCGATGAAACTCATTAGTGAAGAACGAAAAAACCAGACCATGGCCTTGCTGATGAGCGCGCCGTTAAGCATGAGTGAGCTTATTTTAGGTAAGCTGCTGGGTATCATCACCTATCTCAGCATACTGATTATCAGCATGGTGCTCATGATTGCCATGCTGTTACCCTGGGCAGAAATTGACCTGCCCTACTTACTCACACATGCGCTTGGTTTGTGGTTGCTGGTGGTGGCCAGCAGTGCATTGGGGCTATATGTGTCCTGCCTGACGGCGAATCCGATCCTGGCGGCATTTTGCAGCATGACAGCCCTCTCCATCTGTTTGCTACTGGACAAGTTTTTTAGTGACAATCGCCAGGCGCTGTTTCATGACCTATCCCTGATGCAGCACTACCGCCAATTCTCATTGGGCATACTCAACAGCTACGACGTATTGTTTTTCGTGCTGTTTGCACTGTTTTTTGTGCTGCTTTCTATCCGCCGCTTACATGCTGACCGACTTTATGGCTAACCTCCGGCAACACGCCTCAATCAAACACTGGCTGGCGAGTGCAGCACACTGGTGGCAACACCGCCTGGCGGTGCCTGCCTTGCTGCTGCTCACGCTAGCACTGGGCGTGCTCGCCTGGCAGTTCCATATCATGGCGGATACGACGCACAATCACCGCAACACCTTATCTGCAGCCAGTGTCCAGGTGCTACAACATTTACCAGGCACCATCGAAATCACCGCTTTTTGCAGTAATAGCCCTTACAAAGGGCGCTATTTCAGAAAGTCGATCACCTCGCTGCTGCAGCGTTATCAATACCTGCATGCAGACTTACGTGTGCAATTTATTGACCCAGCCACCTCGCCGACCCTGGCACGCGAGCAGCAGATCAAAAAAGAAGGCGAAATGATCATCCGCTATCGCGGCCAAGAAAAGCACATGTATTTGCCATACACCGAAGAAGCGTTTACCAATGTATTGCTACAACTACAGCATGGTGAACGCGCGCCACTATTATTTGCCAGCGGACAGGGTGAAACCGCACTGGACAACACCTCTGCCAGTGGTGGCAGCCAGCTAGCACAAGCCATGCAAGCAGCCGGTTTACAGGTAATGGCGAGCACATCACTAACTTATGTCGCGAGTAAAAGCAAGCCATTACCCACCCTGGTGCTGGCAGGCGCCACACAGGCTTATACACCCGCCCAGGCAGCCGCCATCAAAACCCATCTTACTCAGGGTGGTAACCTGGTCTGGCTGGTCGACTCAGCACAAACACAAGGCCTGCAAGCGCTGGCTGATGGATTAGGCCTCGATATCAGCCCGGGCATGGTCATAGATCCAGCCAATCGCCAGTTCGATATTCCGCTGCATGCCTTGAGTACACAGCACTATGCCGCACAAGGCCCGACCCAGGAGTTTGCCCTGCGCACCTTTTTTGAGGAGGCTCACGCCATCCAGCGCATGCGCCAGCCAAATGATACATGGCGTACGCTACCACTGGTTGCAGCGGCAGAGCATGGCTGGGTCAGCGCAAGTTATCGCCCTGGGCAGTCAACAGCGCTGCCGGCGTTTAATGCTGACACAGATATGCAGGGGCCTGCCACGGTGATGCTGGCCTTAGAAAAAAAACTGGCCACGGGCGAGCATCAACGTATTCTGGTCATCGGCAGCCGGCAGTTTTTTAGCAACAGTCAGTTACCGCGCGGTGGCAATCTGGCGCTCAGTATGCAAAGCCTGCAATGGGTGGTCAATAATCAGCCTAGCATCAGTTTGCCGGTCACCCCGTTAAGAGATAGCGTGATTGCCCTGCCATCGACTCAGACCTGGCTGATCTTGTTATTTAATAGCTTTCAATTTGGTTTGCCAGCCCTGTTGCTATGGGCAGGCTGGATGCGCTGGCGTAGAAAACAGCAACATTAAAACCATCGACATTCCATTTTGCGCGGATTTGGGAACAACTCGTACCCAATAAAAAACCCCGGCAAGCCGGGGTTTTCGCAAGATTGCTCGCTGAATTACAGGCCAGATAATCCTTTTTCAATCGCTTGATTATGATGTGTTGGCTGCTCAGTCGTCTCAGACACTGGCGAAGCCACGGCTGATTCCGGTTTTGCCTCAGCAGGCGCCACAGGCACTGCCGGCGCAGTCGTCGCACCACTATCCAGGGTCAATTTGGAAAAGTCACCGTAGAACTCCACTTTAGCGTCTTTGCGCAAGGCAGACACTTCATTCTTGATCACCGTTTGCTGATTAGAGTTCACCAGGAATTGCTGGATCACAGGTTTGGCTTTTTCCAGATCTACCGGTTGACGGTCAACTTTGGCCAAAAACAGCAGCACCAAGGCCTGAGGGCTTTTCACCACCAGCGTATCGCCCGCTTTCAAGGTGTTCAGTTTTTTCAACAGTTCCAAAGGCAGTTGCTCAGCCGCTTTACGGCTGGCATTGGCACTAAACACATAGTTATTGTCTTTTAACCATTTAGCCAAATCATCTGCCGTTTTCGCGGCGCTAATCCCGGCCTCAATGTCGCTGGCATGTTCATTGCCATCTTTGACTGCAAACTCCTGGATCACATACACATTACGCTCGCTGAATAATTCAGGATGTGTGTCGTAAAACTTCTTAATGTCATCCGCAGACGGCGCTGCTTGTTTGGCCGCTACCTTTTGCATGTAAGCCTGTGCCAGCACCTGTTGTTTGGTCGCTTCCAGCACTTGCAGTACATTCGGATCACGGTCCAGTTTTTCATCCACAGACTTCTGCTTGAGCAACTCCAGATCGACCATTTGTTGCAATACTTTTTCAGAAGCCGCCTTGACTTGTGACTGATCCAGCTTACCCAGTTTGGATAAGGCAAAATTCAATTGATGCACGGTAATTTCACTACCGTTCACTTTGGCCACGACTTGTGACCCGGCTTTGGCCGCGTCATCATGTTTACTGCACCCGGCCATCACCAGCATCAGTGCTGGCACAATTAATGCGATTTTTTTCATCATCACCCTTTAATATTTTGGTATTTTTTGTGTTCTGTTGCGACAGTTCGCCAAACTAATTACGGCCTCCCTCAGGCCTGTCTTTAGCGGTCATTGTCAAAATTCTCAAAACACATGCTAACACACTCTTGTTACCAATATTGCCAGTGACCAGTGTATACCACCCAAACACCGAGTACGGCATTGGTGGTCACATGGGCAAGGATTGATACCCAGAGCACCTGGAAACGACGGTATAACCAGGCATATACCAGTCCTGCCAACAGCCCGGCTAACCAGAGCTGATGTTCCACTGCAAATAATACGCTACTTACTGCAATTGCATAAGCCGTCACGCGCGCGGGCGAAACCGACATAAAGTCGGCATTATCCAGCCTGCGCATTAAATATGACCGCCAGAACAGCTCTTCAATCACCGGCACCACCAATGCCGAACCACTCCAGCGACAAATTAACCAGAAAATATCGGCGCTGCTCTGCATCGGCATGGCAACCGTGTGACTCGCCCCATGCCCACCCAGCCAGGCGGGATAAGGGGCAATCCACAGCAAGAAGACCAGCCAACCAGCCAGCAGCGCGATTAAGGCTTGGTTAAACGTGGGTGTCACACGCAGTTCGAGGTAATCGCGGCGGAAATATAACAGCAGGCACAAGGCCGATACACTGCGTAGTAAATAGGTGGGTTCTGCGCCTATGCCTAACCAGGACAACGCCATTGCCAGCCACGGCTCAGCCGCCAGTAATAAGATAAACCCGGCAAACGGGTAAATACGGGCACGCTCATGCCGGGTAAACCAAGAGTCAAGTAAAGCAGTCATTGCGCCAGCCGATCATCAAAAAGCACAGGCCTCGCCTAAAAAGTGGTCAAGGCGTTGCTATTGTATCAACTTTATTTTCCAGTAGTTGCGTCTGCTTACCCTGCACAATATTTTCCAGTTCTACCCGTTTGAGCTGAAAAAATGGCTCTGCGCGCAAGAAGCGCTGATAAGCCCCGGCATCCGCGTATAAATTGACCAGGTCATGGCCATAGCTATACAAGCGGCCATTTTTTTCTTCACACGCCACCAGTTGCTGGTGAGTGGCACTCACTTTGGTCACCAAACCCTTACGTTGGCCGTCATTGGTAGCCAGATCGGCTCTCGCGACCTTGAGTTGTTGCTCGGTGGTTTCCAGGCGTTGCGCCTGCTCGGCCAACTGCGCCTGCAATTGCTGCACCTGCGCCGACAATGCGTCTTTTTCCTGACCTAACTTCTGCTTATCGGACTCTAGCTGCTGGTTACGCCTGACCTGGCCCTGCAGTTTGGCCGAATGTGCTTTCTGCGAACTCTGTGCCTCACCCAGTGCTTGTGACAGGCCTTTTTTCTCCTGCTCAAACTGGGTCTGCATGGCCGATTTCTCGGTTTCCAGATCCTGCTTCATTTTCTGCATCAATATGGCCGCGCGCTTGGCGGCCTTATCCTGCTTTTCGGCGGCGACAGCATTCAGCTGCATGCCTAATAGCAGGATACTCATCATGATCACAAGACTCTGTTTCATCATGCCTCCTAGAATCGCGCATTCAGATCTAATAACAGCACATCTACCGAGAAAGGCAACCCACTAATGGAGTCTGCACTCATATAGCGGCCACTGATCCAGGCATTTTTATCAATGGCATAGTTACCATATACATACCAGCCCTTGGCATTGGTACCGCCCAACCTGAAGTTGGAATCGGTAAAGCCGTCCATCACGGCATCAGCCTCCAGGCGCTTATACCCCAGCGACACTTGCCACTCATGCGGCATCACGTTCTGCACATACGGGCCCATAAAACTATTGTTACCAACATCAATCCTGAAGTTATAACCTTCATTCTCCTTTTTATAGAGATGACCTGTGCGTTTCAGGATTTCCTGTTGATCAAAACCGATATTGCGTACGTAGTCACCTGTCAACGTGACATGCACCGGGTCAAAGTTCATTAAATCCACTTGCGCCATCAGATTGACCAGTTCGAATTTGGAAGCCAGGCCAATAATGGTTGTACCGCCATTGAATTCATTCAGATCAAAGGTATTGTTACCACGTTGACGCCAAATCGGGGCGGTCGCATCGTAATAGTTTTCCCCGGTCACCGGGTTAGGCCGTCCTTCGACATTGGTGAAATCATGGTAGGCCACCGCAATCTTCGCCGATGACTTGTTGTCAGCAGTCCATTTCACCCCGGTTTGTGCTGAATACAACCATTTGTCTTTTGCCTTATTGATTGAAGAGGATTCAACTTCTTCAATCGGGAAAGCACCGACGGTGGTGAATGAAGACCAACGCTCATTGATTTTTGGCGTAAACGTCGCCGCAAAACCATCAAACGCCAAGTCAGGATCCCACAACATATCAGTGAACATAAACGGATTGCCAAAACGACCACCGGTCACTGTCGCCCAGTCCGTCAGCTTCGCCTGCAAGAAAGCACGATCCAACGTGAACAGGTACTTACCCTGGGCAATGCCTTCAGTCTGATTTGGGGTCACTGGCGTATTTTGCTGGCCAGTGACAAATTGCAAGCCACCGGTCAACCAGTCGTTAATATGCACATCAGCAGCCAGGCGCGCACGTATCCTGGACCGACGACGCTCTTCACTGGAGTTATTCAGGTTCATGGCGCGGGTTGGGTCATCACTCAATGCCTGGAAGTCGGCATTATCCCCAGGGAACTCATCCGCCTGGCCTCGCAAACGGATATCACCATGGAAGCTGATCCGGTCTATCCACTCAGGCACGCCCAAGCGCTCGCCTGCTTTATAGTTGAGCTTTTCCATCACATCATGCTCAATTTCCTCGCGCATGGCCTGTTTCACGTGTTGCGGAATATATTGCACACGGACTGTTTTTTCATCCATGGCTTTATTTACCTCGGACTTCACGTCGTCTTGCAGGTCTGCTTGCTGAGTGTGCTGTTTCACATCTGCCTTCGCCTGTTGTAACAAGGCATCTGCTTTTTGCTTGGACAACACGCCTTCTTGCACCAGCAACTCGATCAGGTTAGTGGTCGTCGCACGTAACTGCTCCAGCGACTCACGCTCTCCGGCCTGAATGTTCCCCGAAGCCAGTAGTGGCAATAGCCATACTACCAGCGCCGTTTTTTTTAATGATGGTTTGAGAGTCTGCATATCCTCACTCACAGTGTTATGGTTTGTCACATTCATATGTGTATTAATTAGCCCATTTTCTTTGCCGTGATCCGCAAGCGGATAGGCATAGGCATATTTTCAGGTGGACCTTCCTGCATCGCCGGCAAGTCATTTAAGGCTTCCCGTATCCCTTGTTCGATTTCAGGCGTGGAATCTGACTGCTCAACCGACAATCTCTCAAATTGCCCGTTGGGTTTTAACCAGACACTGACCACGATTTTGTACTGCCCTTGTGTCAGCTTCTTGTCACGTTCTATTGCACGCTCAATCTGCGACTTCACCAGCCCCGCATACCAGCGGAACTTGACGCCGCCATCCGAGCCTATGGTGGCGACCGCACCACCTTTGTATTCGTTATTGACCGCTCCGGCCTGGAACGGGCTAGGGCCATCGCCAGCCGCCCCTTCCATTTTCAGGTTTTCAGCAGGCGGGGCTTCTGCCGGTTTAGGCTCAGGTGCCTTGATTTCCTTAGGCTGCTCTTTCGGCGTTTCCTTGGGGGGCTCTTTTGGCGGTGGTGGCGGTGGAGGGGGCGGCGTATCCGGCAGCAACTTCACCGTAGTGATTTGCTTTTTATGCGTAGCGCCCCCTGAAAATAATTTTTTGATGCCATAAGCAGCACCCGCCAACACAGCCAGCACCAGCAATGCAATCACAATGCGTGTCGTCCATAAGCGCGTGGCAGACACTGGCGTTTCTTCTGCCACGGCATCCATTTCATGCAATGCCATGCTTATGTTCCGATCTTGCCGGTGACCAAGCCGACATTTTCAATTTGCAGGCGATTGACCAGGTCAATCACACCAATCACACCGGCATAAGGTGCTTGCGCCTGGCCTTTAATCATGACGTTGAATTTGGGGTCCATGGCCTTGGCCTGGTTGAGTTGCGTTTCCAGCTCAGCCATGCTCACACCCACACCATTAATCGTCAGCGTGCCACCCTGCTGCACCTGCACGATTTTGATATCGTGTTTTTCGGTACTCGGTTTGTTAGACGGCTTGGGCAGATTCATGGTCAGGCCTTGCACGCCAGCGGTAGTCATCAGGATAAAAATCACCAGTAACACGTAAGCTAAATCAAGCATCGGCGTAATATTGATGGTGTCGTAAGGTTGGGCGTCGTTTTGTACCTGCATGGTTTACTCCACCACTTTCTTCGTCACCAGGCCAACTTCGGTAATGTCCAGCCGCTTACAGATTTCCAGCACTTCAGACACCTTTTCATAATGCGCTGCAGCATCGCCCTTAAGCACCACGGGCAACTCAGGGTTGCTGCTTTTATATTCAGCCAAGCGCTGCTCCAGTTGCGCCATATCTACCGGAAACGCATCCAGGTAGACACTGCCGTCACTGGTCACCGTGATCGCGCGCATTTGCGGCTTAGCCAATGCGGCAGAGTTCACGGTGTGTGGCATGTCGACTTTGACGCCTTGCACGGATGCGGTAGTCATGATGATAAAAATCACCAGCAATACGTACGCCAGGTCCAGCATGGGCGTAATATTGATTTCATCGTAGAGCTGGTTCTCTTCCTTGACGCCTTCTGACATCTCGCGGCCTTATTCCTTACCGTACAGTTCAGCGGTACGGGTAATGAACTCATCGACAAAAATCTGCATGGCGATGGTGATGTTTTTGACACGACTGGCCAGATAGTTGTAACCGAACAGGGCTGGAATCGCGACACCCAGACCGGCAACCGTGGCCAGCAACGCAGCGGCAATACCTGGCGCAATCGCGTTGACGTTGACATCGCCCGCCGCCGCAATCGCAGCAAAGGTGATCATCACACCGACGACGGTACCCAGCAGACCGAGGAAAGGGCCACCGGAAATCGCGATGGTGAGTAATACCATCATGCTGTTCAGGCGTTGGGTTTCACGTACCTGGTCGGCATCCACCGCTGCCTTGATGGCATCAATCGATGCGCCGCTTAACTGTACTTTGCCGTCATGCTCGCGTTTTTTAATTTCACGCAAACCGGCTTTATACAAGCCAAACAGATTGGAATTGGCATAAGTGCCGGTCTTGTCCAAATCTAGCAAGTCCTTGGCAGACGCTTGCTGGAAGCGTTTGAGGAATAAGGCATTATCTTTATCGGTGCGCACCACCAGACGGGCTTTGCTGATCATGACCCAGACGCTGATGGCGAACATCACCGCCAGAATGCCAATCACCACCTTGGCATCGACGGTCAGGCTATCAATCAGGATACCCATGTAGTTGGCTTCGCCACCCTCGCCCTCTTCTTCAGCGTCGGCTGCCGTCACTTTAACGATACTGGCATCTGCCCCTTGTGATTGCGCCACCAGTGCCAACCAGGCCGCGCTACGGGCAGTGACAGCCAGTTGCAACTCGTCCACTTCGGCATTCAGATTCTGGCCCAGAGTGAAGCCAGCTGCGGCCTGTGCATCGCTGGCCGCCACTTGGCCTGCGACTTGGCCATTGACATAAATAATGGCCTGGCCACCCTGGAACACCAGCGCAATATGCTGCCACTGGCCAGGCTTTAATTCACCCGCTTGCGTGCTGGCAGTCCCTGCCTGCAATGCCAGGGCACTACCTTCCAGCTTCAATGTGACGTTACCGCTTTTAAAAATTTCAGCGGTTTGCGGCAGGTTGGCCGGTTTTAACCACACAGACCAGGTGCTGCCATTGGCCAACACTGGTGCCGTTGGCAAAGTGATGGTCAGCGGGCTATTGTTCAGCGTGGCACTTTCGGCAATCAGACCGGCCTTTTGCACCGTTGCATTGCCACTCGCAGTCAGCTGGCTGGGGCCGCTATCTTTGAGCAAGGCATTGTCTGAAAAAGCAAACCGCGCCAGCAGGGCCGGGTCATTGAGCGCTTGCGCATCGCTGGCTATCTTGGCACTTTCGTTACCGGTATATAAGCTGATCGCTAGGTCTTTATTAGCTGCAGACACTTGCGGCAACACCACCCACGCCACAGCCAACTCATTGACTGCGTCATATTTTTCCAACGAGAATTTGAGTTCCGTCTTATCATCTGCAGCGATAAAACGCAGGTCAGCGCCATCTACATTGGCACCGGTAAAATCAAAGTTGCCAGAATGCAGGCGTACCAGTACCGGTGCCTGATTCACAGCCTCTTTAATATTGGCGGTCTCTATCGTAATTTTTTGTTGTGCAGCCCAATCTGCATTCCAGGCGGCAAACACGGATGTGCACAGGCTGAGCCCTAATAATCCAAGCAATAAACCAAGTTTTTTCTTCATAGCTTCGCTGACGAGTTAATTCGAGTGGCAAGTCTATAGAGCGAATGTTGCAGACACATTAAGATCGGACTAGTCGGACTATGCCTGCCTGACATCCTTTTTTTTGAACATAAAAAAGCCCGGCGAACCGGGCTTTGTCGTGCATTGCAGACGTGGATAGTCTTAAGATTGACGGCGGGCAGCGATCAAGCCAATCAGGCCCAAACCAGCCAGAATCATGCCGGATTGTGTCGGTTCTGGCACAGTGGCGGCATAGGCCAGACTACCGGTACCGGACAAACCCAACGCGGTGTCATAGGCAAAGAAAGCATCTGAAGTATCGGCATAACCAGCTACCAGGCTAAAGCCAATGGCCGGGCTGTTTGAGTCCACAGACCACTCCAGGCCAGTAAACACGCCGTCCTGGAATACGGCAGTGGCATCGGCCAATGCTGGTGTACCCAGGTTAAACAGACTGCCACCGAAATTGAAGTTCAGGCTGCTCAGGTTGAGCAATTCAGTGCCTGATGCCAGCAAACCGGCATCATCAAAGCTGAACTGGCCCTGGTAGCTGGTGCCATTGTAATAACCGGACTCCACCTGACCTGCAAACTGCAGGGATTGAATGGCCGCCTGGGCTGGCATGGCTATACTTACAGACGTTGCCAGCAAAGCGACCAGCGTGATTTTTTTCATTAAATAGTTCATTGCAAAATTCCTTTAGTAAACATTAAAGTATGAAATCTCTGGCGGGTGACACTTGTTTCGCGGTCAAGCCTTTCAGGGTAACTAATGGTTTGGCTGCTGCCGGGCCTGCGGCACCGTCGGTATCAACAGTCACCTGTACGCCAGCAGTCACATCGACCAGGCCCAGGTAGCCTCCGCTAAGTGCGCTATTGGCAGAAATCCCCAGTGAAGACAGCAAAGCCGTCAGTTGTAACTTGTCGGCATAAGGCGTGAAATCAGTGATGGTGTCACCAGCGTCGCGCATGCTGCTATACACAAACACATCATTGCCAGCGCCTCCGGTCAGCGTATCCACACCCAGACCACCATTGATGATGTCATCTCCGGCAGTACCTACCAGTACGTCGCGACTGGCGGTGCCGTTGCGTGTCACGCCAGGCGTGGTCGTTGCAATGGCCAGGTCAATCAGGCGGCCGCCTTTGTCATACTGGTTTTCCAGGCCGTACAAGTTGCCGGTGATTTCATCGCCATCGGCATTGCTCAGACGACCCAGGCCACCTTCGGCTTTAGGTGACTGGATATAGTTGGCCAAAGCTTCCTGGTAGGTAATGGTGAACGGGCTATCTTCAAATACCACGGCATTGGCTGCGAATGGGAAGCCATCGCCGCCTGCAGCAGTAAAGTCAATCGTGGTGAAAGAGAATGTGCGGCTGTTATTGATCACCACACCACCCTCAATCAGCACAGTGCCATCATCCAGCACCACGCGTTGAATACGGTTGCCTGTACCCTGGGTGGTTCTGGCCGTGTTGCGGCTGTCATACACTACTTGCATGCCGGAGATTTGTGGATAACGGCCATTGGCGCGGCCAGTCGGGCTGGTGTCGCCATAGCCATGCTCCAGCAAATCTTTCAGTTGCGTGGCATTGACGGCTGGCGCACGCTTCACCAGGTTGGTGAATGGCAGCACATTGAAGGTATCGCCGATAGACACATTGCCCACTGTTGCAATATTGGTACGGATGCCGCCACCGTTCTGGATCGCTACCTCAGTCTTGCCGGCAAAACGCATGGCGTCTGCCACCAGGTTACCGAGGCCGGTTTCAGCGTTACGTACGCCTGCCACAAAGGTACAAGGCAGTACAGCACACGTGGTATGTGTCGGGCCGTTCAACTTCACCGCAGTGGTGCCGATGATTTGTGCGTTCAATGCAGAAATATAGTTCAGCACCGGCGTCACTACTTGCGCCTGGATCGTCGCATCGCCACTTACACGGTCAGCATCGGCCGTTGCACCAGTCACGCGCATCATTTTGCTCGACTCAATGCCAACAAAAGTGCCATGGGCATCATCAATGGTGAAATTCACCTGACCGACATAACGGTTACCGAAATGACTGGTGAGTACCGGCACGGTACGGCCATGTGCATCGACGGCATTCACTGGATGTGACGTATAAGTCGCTGCCACGCCACCATTGATCAGGGCATCATCAGGGTCCACCATCAACTCATGACCACCACCGGACAACACCAGATCCACGCCGGTGAGGGCTGGGATCACCACACCGATTTCATTCGCGGCATTCTGCAAATGGCTCATCAGGATAACGGTCGTCACGCCTTGTTCGCTGCGCAGACGGTTCACTTCTGCCTGAATCAGCGGGATCAATGCTTGCAGGTTTTGCGCTTCGGTATTGCCCGCATCGTAACCAATCACATTCACGGCACCCGGGGAGGAGATATTCGGCAACAAGGGTGTCGTTGCACCCACCAGGCCGATTTTATGACCGGCGGTGGTCGTGATCACTTTAGAAGGGGCAACTTTACCGCTGGCTTTTAAGGCGCTGAATTCGGCGGTGGCATTAAAGTTCAGGTTGCTGGAAAGGTAAGTGCTGCCGGATACTTTGGCAAAACGTGCAGCCACTTGCGGGCCCAGGTCGAACTCGTGATTACCAAACACCATGGCGTCAAAACCGATTTGGCGCAAGGCAATCGCATCGTAAAAATCCTGGCCGCCATCGGTGTAGCTATTGGCCAGATTGTTCAGGCTGGCGGTGAAACGCGGGCCTGGCAAGAATGCATCACCGGCATTCAACTTCAGTACAGTGCGGCCCTGGCTGGTCGCCGCGGTTTCTGCATTTTTAATCACAGAGGCCAGGCGGTCGATGCCGCCGTAAAAAGAAATGGCCTGACCAGCGTTATCGCGCAGATTACCTTGTGCAGACAGCAACCAGCTTTCCTGGTCACCGACGTGTAACACAGTCACACCCTCGGCCCAGGCGGCACCGGCAGTCAATGCCAATGCCACGCAAGCCGTTAATTGTTTCAGTTTAAACATTACATTCTCCATGTCGTGCCGTGACGCATCACGGCACGCATTACGCTTATTGATTAACGTGATTGACGACGACGTACCAGGGCCAATACGCCCAGGCCAGCCAGCAACATGCCTACGCTGTCAGCTTCCGGCACCGGCGTCACCGCTGCGACAGTAAAAGCCGTGGTGTTAGGGATCAACGTTGCAGAAGCACTGTTATTCACGGTGTCTACGTTCCAGTTGTTGACATTAGCCACTTGCGCTTTGTAATCAGAAAAATTGCTCAGGCCGTCACGCACACCGTTGTACTCGGCATAGTCAGGCTCGCTGGAAGCACCGGCTTTGGCAGTCAGTTCAATGGCGTTCACCCCTGCAGTCAGACCTGTGTTGGTCAAAGAACCATCTGTTGTAAATTTGCCGTTGGTAATCGCGCTCAGGAAAGTCGTTGGCGTGGTGGCGCCAGTGCCCAGGTAGGCGTAAACAGTTTCGCCAGAATTGGAAATCCCCCAGTTGCTGCTGCCGCTGACAGTGACACGGGACAACACGCCGGTAGAGGCAGACAGGGTGGCTTTGTCGTAGGCCGAGAAACGCACCACAGACCCTGCGCTCACAACGTCACTGGACACCCATTGGTTGTAGCTTTCGCCTGTATTAAAAGCACTGCCTGTCCACTCGTTATCGCTGAAGTAGATGGTGGTATTGGCGGCGATATCGACAAAGGTCACGAAAGACAAGCCATCTTCATCGGCATTGAAGGCGGTGAACATGATGTCACCGGCATTCAGGGCCGCGTTGGCTTGGCTGGACAGCAACAAAGCTGCGATTAAACTGATTTTTTTCATAAAACTATCCTCTCACTAGATATTTAAAAAACAAGGTATTGATTGATTAGGGTTTTATTGATGATTTAATTACCAGCGCACATCCCTTTGTGCGTCCAGCTGGTTCACGGCTAATCCTTTCAAGGTCACCAGCGGTTTGGCAGTCGCCGCGCCGGCAGTACCGTCGGTGTCGATTTGCAATTGCACACCACCTGCCACGCTCACCCAGCGCGCCACGCCATCAGTAAATGGCTGGCTACCGGTATAGCCTATGCTTTGCAGCAATTCGCTGATCTGCAATTGGTCTTCACCTGGCGTAAAGTCGGTGATGGTGTCAGTCGCATCACGCATGCTTTGATAGACAAAGGTGTCGCGGCCGGCGAGGCCGGTGATAGTGTCCGCACCCACGCCACCCGTGATGACATCGTCGCCTGACGTGCCTACCAGCGTGTCACGCTGCGCGCTACCCTGCACAGATTTCACCAGTTGCAAGCCCACAATGACCGGATCGTGGTCAGAAGAACGGTAAGGGCTATCGCTATAGAGGTCTTGCGGTTTGAACTCGGTGTTGTAATCAATCACAAATGGTTCGTCTGCGTTGATATGCCAGTGCACCGTACCCGTGACTTGTGCGGCCAAATCGGCATTGGCCAGAGCATGGTCCAGATAGCCAGATTCGCCATCGAACACATAGGAATATCCGGCCTGCTGATTAAAGCGTGCAATCTGATCCTGCAAGCCAGCGTTTTCCAGCACCAGCACCGGGTCTTCTTTGCCATAGGCATTCAGGTCACCAATCACCAACACATCGGGATCGTTGGCCTGGTTTTTAACGGTCTGGATAAATTGGGTGAGCTGATTGGCTTGTGCCAGGCGCTGTGGGTTATAGCAACCCTGGCCATCGCCCTGATCCTGGTTTGCGCCACTGGCATCCGAGCAGCTCTTGGACTTGAGGTGATTCACCAATACCGAGAACTTCTCACCGTTGGCTGCCTGAAAAGTTTGCGCCAGCGTAGGACGGTTATTGACGCTGTTGGCATCAGACAATGCAGCCCCTGCTGGTGTCAATCTGGCCGGTTTATAAATCATGGCCACCTTGATCGCATCCGTACCGGTGCCGCTGGCTGGATCAGCAATCACGGCATAAGTATTGGCCCCCAACACACCATTCAGGCCATCGACCAGGTTTTGTGCCGCAGTTGTGCCGTTATTCTGGATTTCCATCAAGCCGACGACATCGGCATTGATCGCAGTCAGTGCGCGGATAATTTTTTGACGCTGGCGGTTAAACTCCACCAGGTTATTGGCGCCGCGGCAATTAGAGGCCGATACGCTATTACCCAGGCTGCATCCCTGACCGCTTTGACCACTGGCCGTGGCACCGTTGCTGAAGGTAGTGAAGTAATTGAGTACATTGAAGCTGGCCACCTTGACGTTACCGCCTACACGGGCAGGCGCCGCTGTACGCGCATTTTCACGGCTAAACTGCACCGCTTCTGTCGGATGCAATTTGTAGTCACGCGGCCCAGGATTGGATGCAGTGATCAAGCCATGATCAATCACCCCGGTCAGGTTCTCGACAATGTCGCCAGCGCGCAAGGTATCGTCTTCGCCGATAAACGGGATCGGGTTGGGGTTTTGTACACTGCTGCCATCATCCAGCACCAGGCGGCGGCGTGCGTTTTCATCTGCCAGTTGTGCGGCAGCCGCAGAGTTGGCCGGATAAATATTGCTAGGCTTGATCATGCGGCCATCTGCAGACAAGGTCACCTGGCCATAACGTCCCTGAAAGTAATTCTGTGAAGCTGTCATTGGCGTGGTGATGCGCACCAGCATGCCCTCATAGGCTTCCAGATCGCCTTCGGTCACTTCCGGCAATGTGATGTCTGTTGGCAGAATCACATTGTTGCTGCTCAACACCTGCAAGCCGCTGATATTGATCAGCTCGGTGATGGTGTTGAACTCTGTCACGCTGGCGGTCATGCGGACTTTCTGGCCTTTGCTCACCGTCGGTGTCACGCCCGAACCCAGGTAAACAAAAATACCGTCAGAAGTCTGTGGATTGCCATCACCGCTGGCATCTTGCATGTAAAAACCATTCAAACCCGGGAACACAGCCGTCACCACACCTTCAGTGGTCACGGTCTGCCCATTGAGGGGACTCACTGAGTCCACGCCTAAGGCGCTGCCCTGAATCTGGAAAATACGGGTAATGCTGCTGCTTTGTACATTGATGCTCACGCTGCAAGTGGCCGTTTGCGCTTCGTTGTTGGCAAACTGCACGTCAACAGCATAGTTACCCGCTGGCAGGCTGCCATCCAGTTGCAAGCTCGCACTGGCAGACTGACCATCACTGCCCGCGGCGACAAAGTTGCTCAATGTAATGCCGGCTGGCGCAGAGGCTGACAAGGTTGCCGCATTGACGACGCTGTCAGCATCAGACGCTTGCAGCAATACCGAACCCGCTTCGCCCACTTGCAAAGTCACTGCCGGGCAAGAAGTCACAATCGGCTGATTGGTGCCCGTACCACCACACACGTTCACCGCACTGCTGCTGTTACGTGGCGCAGGTGCACCTGTCACAAAATCGCTGCCGTTCTGGTTGGTATCCTGGCAGCCATTATTTTTGCGTAACAAAGCGGTGCTGCTGTTGATTGCCGAAGCAACAGCACCTTCAAAGAAATTGGCCGTGCCGTAGCCGACCAGGTCCACAATCTGCGCCAGTTGTGCCGGGCTACACACCACAGAGCCACCGTTACAGGCCAGGCCAGTGCTGTTATTCACCAGCACAACTTTGCCATTCGTGCCGCTCATGTCGGTAGCGTTATTGCCCACATCAGGCGTAGGCAATGCCAGGCCATTGGCCGCACTGCGCAAGCCCACCAGGTAATATTGACCAGGCTGTAACACGCCAGACAGCGCAGTCACACCGTTGGCAGAGAAATTACCGTTGCCAGTCGCACTGGCATACTGCACAGACCAGCCATTGATATTCACCGCGGCTGCACCAGCATTGAATAATTCAACAAAGTCCTGGTTATAGATACTGCCCTGGCCGCCATAAATCTGGCTAATGACCACCTCGGCATATACAGGAAGACTCAGGGAAGACAGGCCTAGCCAGGCTAGCGCCCAATGCATTTTTTTAAATTTCATTCAGGACTCCGAAGTTTTTATGACTCGATAAAATCCTGAATACTTTAGCAATCTATATTGCTGTCAATGTTAAGTTTCATACCAACACGCTAGGCAGGTCGGACTAGAAAACCACCTTAAATCAGCGGCAATTGGTACAGTTTTTGGTCAATGACCAGACCTGCCTACTAGTCACATGCACCAAAAGCGTGCCGGATGGCTTGTCCTACATGAGATTGCGCAATGCCTGATACCGACAAAAAAGTGAGCCGCTTACAGTGTGAGCTTTCGAACCATGCATGCAAGAAAGGACACCAATGGCAAACGCTCATGAATCTTTACTCGACAAGGTCGTCGCCCTCGTGCCAAGCATTGAAGGTACAGCTCCCTTGGCGGAAATGATGCCTCCCCTCCCCGAACCACCCCAAGCAGACCCGGACATGCAATTGGTACTGGATGCATTGACCGCGCTGGGTGGCAAACCGATTGAAACCCTGTCGCCTGCTGAAGCACGCGAGCAACCGACACCGGCAGATGCCGTCAAGCGCGTGTTGCAAGAACGAGGTCAATTCCCAGCCACTGCACAGGTATCCAGCAAAGAAGTCAGCCTGCCGGGAGGACCGCTAGGTAACATTCCTGCCCATGTCTATACCCCGGCAGGCGAAGGACCGTTTCCGGTCATTCTGTATTTTCACGGCGGTGGTTTCGTGCTTGCCGACAGCAAAACTTATGAAGCGTCGATTCTTGCGCTCGCACAAGGTGTACGCGCCATCGTGGTCGCCGTCGACTATCACCTGGCACCGGAGCATCCATTCCCGACCCAGCCCAATGAGGCATTCGCAGCCTACCAATGGCTGCGACAGCATGCAGGGGAATTGAATGGCGACCACCAGCGTATTGCCGTGGCCGGGGAAAGTGCTGGAGGTAATCTTGCCGTGGTGACGTCACTGATGGCGCGCGACAAGGATGTACCCCTGCCGATCCACCAATTACTGATTTATCCGCTGGTCAATAACGATACGCAGAATGCGTCCTATACGGACAATGCCCATGCCAAACCACTGAATGCCGGCATGATGCAGTGGTTTTTTCAACACGACAGCCAAGCCACAGAGGCTGATAGCGCTTATGCGTTACCAGACAAGGCAACATCCCTCAAAGCACTCCCACCCACCACCCTCATCACGGCGGAAATTGATCCTTTATATGCGGAGGGACGCGCATTTGCCGAACGGCTACAACTAGATGGTGTGCCTGTGAGTTATCGCCATTTTGATGGCGTCACCCATGAGTTTTTTGGCATGGCCGATGTCGTCGCCAAAGCCAGGGAAGCACAAGTGTTTGCGATTGGTGAGTTACGCAAGGCCTTTGCTGGCAACGGGAAAATACATTAATGACACAGAAATAAAAACGCCCACCGGTTGGTGGGCGTTGAGGAAAAGCGATTGATAGCATTGAGAACTATCGACCAAAACCAATCACATCGACAGAAATAATGGACGGCAGCACTGGTTTGACCAGCGCACTGCTAGCTGCCGAGTTGGCAACATTTTGGGCAACCGCCTGGCTTGCTGCATTCACGCTATCCGGGTTAGTGGTTGTACCAATCCCTGCAATGGCGGTGGTGGCGGCAACCGGAATGCCCGTTGAGCCATTACCAGCCTGGATATTGCCGGCATTCAGCACCACTGGCGAAACAATTTGAATGATGCCTTGAATACCAGCCTCACCCGCATCGACAATCGGCGCTGTCAGATAGACATTGCCTTGTGTCGGGGCTTTCTCTGGACCATTCGGGCCATCCGGGTCATAAGTCTGGGCACGAATACCACTGCCAGCGGCGACCCCACGCACTTCTACCCGCGTATTACCATAAACATCAGTCTGCACAATACGCTCAGGTACCGAGGTCGCTGTTTTAGAGCCGCGACCTGCATCAATCGTACCGTTCGTTGACCAAATGGCAATGTCGCTACCAAACTGCGTAATTACCTTGGACTGGTTCACCGAAAAATCGCCATCCGCAATCGCACGAATCTCACCGCCTTTTTCAGTGATAATACCAATGTCGTCACCACCTTGCCCAGGCACGCCCACATTAATCAATCCGCCAGGCGCGATCAGGTCAATACTGCCACCACTATTGGTTGAAATTTTGGAGTTGAATAGCAAAATATCCCCGGCATACTTAGTCGGATACAAGGTATCCAGGGCATCATAACCACGCTGATGACTATCTGTCTTAGCGAAGTTTTGAGCTGAGTTAATTAACTCGGTCGTCAGGTGGCGATTCACGAACACAGTTTTTATCGCTGTAGACTGCGCATTAAACTGTGTATAAGCCTCATCTTCTGTTAGGTTATTGTCGCCCGTCAGTTTTTTCATAAAGGCCAGCAGGTAAGCCGCCGTTTTTTCTTTATAGCTGTTTAATCCGCTCGCATTATTTTCCAGCACCTCTGGCCCAGCACCACTTGGCGCAATGTAGCGATCAATATAGTCCTGCACCTTGGCCCCTGGCCCTACACCTGCCAACAAACTGATAGACGAGCCCGTTGTAGGCAACAACGTATTGGCACGAAACGCCGGGGTAAACGTAAAGTCACCATTACTGGTACCGGTACTGCCGGTCGCCTGAATACTGCTGACATCATTGTAAACCAGGTCCACATTCCTGCCTGCTTGTACCAGCAATTCGCCCGGTCCGGCAATTACCACATTTTTGGTATTCACATCACGCCCCGCCGCAATCACGCTGATGTCACTGCTACGGTTATTTTGCAACGCAATATTCAGTCGTGTCACATCCTGCCCAGCGACAATCTGGGTCGCTTTTGGCAAGTAAATTAAACCTGGAATCAAGCTGTCATAACCGCTAATGTCTCCTGCTTTAGTCACAATCAAGGAAGATTGAAAATCGTTAGCATGTAACAGGCTGTTGGCATGATTGTTAAAGTAAGGCAGGTCGTTAGCCAGCAATCTCGTTTCGTCATTCAACTCTGAAGACCTGACAGGTGTATTCACCGTAGGCAGATCAGTCACATTGGCATCAGACATCATCAACCTGCCGATCTGTATACCCTGGTCTGCCAGCAATGACACATTTCCCTGACTAGCTGGCACCAAATAGGCTTGCCCTAACGTGATGCTACCGTTATGTGCAGCCATAGAGACTGTACCCGGATTCAGACTTACCCCACCGAAGATATTGGCCCGCAGGCCTGTAGACGCTGCAATCAAAGCATTTAGTTGCGTTGCATAAGTAATACTGCCCGTCAGCGCACTCAGACTGACCGCGGCTGTTTCACCATAAGTATTGAAATAGCTGTTATGCGCAGAACTGTCATTATTCGGTGAGTTGGTCGTTGACTGCGGTAATAGGGTCGGATTTAGTGTGGCCTCTATCCGTACATCTTTACCCGCACTGACATCAAACTTGCCATCCATCATTGCCAATACAGTACCGTAGAGTTTATCTTCCTGCGAAGTGATGCTACCACCAACCTTGATCGTGCCCTCACCTTTGCCAACAAAATATACACCGCTGTATAAATCCCCCCCTGCCGTGATGTGCAAGTCACCACCACCATTCACGACACTATTCCCAGTCGCACCGGCACCAAAGTTATCATAGCGCGCACTGGTAGGTACGGCTGCCGAGAAGTTGGCAATATTGCCCCCGGCATTAATAACCACATTACCGCCACCCAATGCCCCAAGACTTTGCTTGAACTGGTCATTGCGAATCCACCATGAGGCATCTTTCAACTGGCTGTTACCTGCCTGGCGGAATAGCCATTGATTCACTACCTGGCGGTTGTCGTTTTCAGCTCCATTAATATTGCCACGCACATTGAGTGTGATGTCGCCACCATTGTCGAGGTATAACGGACGTTGAGCCGTCACCGGGGCAGTGAAATCCGTAAACGCTGCCGCTTCTATCCCTGCGGTGTAAATGACAGAGCTGCTATTGCCCATCATCATATCGCCACCCGTGGCAATCTCAATATCACCAGTTCCGGTTCTCACCAGTTTGTTACTGGCCAGTGTTAAATTACCTGACTCGCTATTACCATCAACACCGATGGTAGATGCTGTCGTACTCATCACATTGGCCGACGTCATATCAGCGCCTGCGACCAGGCGGTAGCTCCAGGAGTCACCCGTACCAATGGTTGCAGTGGTCGCCGCACTGGCAAAGCCGTCACTGAGCGAGCCGTTCAGATTAAGATTGTTGGCAGCACGTAAAGTAAGTACGCCAGGCTCATTACCAGTGCGTGTGTCCGAGTATAGGCTCCAGTCAGTACTGACCGTCAAATTACCGTTAGAGCGAATTTCCTGACCGGCACGCAGATGGAAACTGCTATCCCCCGTTTTTCCAAGGCTGGCCAGAATGCTGGCCTGGTTGCCCATAAAACTGCTGACATCGTTTGCCAGAGTGGTATAGCCCAAAGTACTGCCATTGCCGCTACCTGTAGTCAATGTCGTCACATTATTGAAGACTCTGAATGCTTCCAGCACCACAGACTGTGCACCGGTAATGGTCGTATCCAGACTATTTACCGCCACACCCGTGCCTGAGCCGGCACCTGTACGAGGTGCACGCAAGTTCACAGTGCCTCCAGCACCATTGCTACCGCCAGCGACTTGTATGGTAGACCCTTGATTCAGGTTGAGCGCCCCATTACTGGTCGCTAACGTCACCTTGCCGCCCTCTGCACCCGCTGTAGAAGAGTTTGCAGTCAGTTGCGCAGTGCTTTCTAGCGTTAAGTCGCCCGCAGCATACAAGCCAATACTGCCCTGCTTGTCACTGTTGGCATTCACTGTGCCAGACACATTAATAGCGCCCTGGTCTGCCGTCACCGTAATTTGCTTGGCTGTGAGTGCTTGTGCGCCAGTGCCATCAATATTGACATCACCGGTACGCACACGATAGCTACGGCTTTGACTAAATCCTTGTGCCTGCTGATCAACGGCGACAACAGAAGGCAGTGCCCCGGCATCTACCTCCAATGCCCCCCCCTGCCCGGTGCCCAGCGCACGGCCATCTAACTGCCCGTGCAACTGGATATTGCCAGATGTCGCTGACAAGCTGACTTTGCCTGCATCCGCATCACCTTGTGCGCTGACATTCACCACGGCCCCGCTATCGACGACAATATTACCGCCGCTGCCCAGTTGCACTTTACCTGCGTCTATATAGGTGGTTTTATCCGCATAGGTTTTGCTGGATGACGATGCAACCACTACCGCCTGGCTGCCTAACTGTAACTGGCTGCCCCCTTGCAGATTGATCTGGCCAGACAAAGCTTCAATGCGGCTGTTCACATTCAGTTGATCGGCTTGCAGTGTCAAAGCGCCGCCAATATTGGTATTGGCGGCGAGACCCGTCGTATCGCCTTGCGTAGTGGTCAATGTACCAGCTGTGGCCACGGTATAGCTGGCCGAACTCTCAGTAGTGATTCTGCCTACATTCAGCTGCGTTTGGTTCACTTGCAAATCAAGCGCGCCACGTTCTGCCACGGTTAATGTCTTGGCATTGATCTGTACACCATCAAACCCGCCTATGGCATTTTTATCAACACTGGCAACCGCATTGTTTTCAAGCACACCGGATGGATCGCCTTCCAGTCGTACAGACCCAGCATTGATTTGCAAGGTCCTACCTGATGGATCGGCAACACCAGCGTAACTTGCATCAACCGTATTTTTCAAGGTAAAAGTCTTGGTATTGAATGTCACGGTACTTCCGGCAGGAGCGACTGTTTCACCGTCTGCCAAATGGCCTGCGATACCAGCCGCATTCACCGTGAGATTCAATTTGTCATTACCGAAAGTCACATCACCATAGGTATCAACGGTGCTGTAACTATTTAGGGTCAGGTTAGCCACATTATCTAGTTGTGACAGGGTTTGGTCATTGACATGCAAACCTGACTCCCCGTCGGGTGCATCACCGATCAGGATGCGGTTAGAGCCCAGTGTGGCACTGGCACCATCGGCCAACGTAATATTACCGGCAAAGCTGACATTCTGGCTGCCATCCATCACCAGGGTATTCCCTGCGGAAATCTGCGCATTTTGTGCAATATTCAATGCCCCGCTCTGTGCGTTTATCGATGTCCCCGTGCGGGTATATTGCAACTGGTTAACAGAAGACACGCCGAAAAATGCGCCATCGCCACTGGTGTTGATATTGACCGTTTTAGCACTGGTATTGCGGGCACCGGTATCGATTTGCGCACCAGAGGCCATATTGACACTGTCACGTGCAGTGGCCATGAATTCCACCGTATGCAAGACTTGGCTGGCATCGTTTTCGATGCTCACCGTGCTGGCAATGGTATTGATGTTAGTGGTGTTATTGTTCTGGCTACGTATCCCTCCAAGCAGAATACTGTCAGCATTGAGTGCATTTAACTGGCTGGCCTGCAACTGCAGGCTACTCTGATCACTGCTGTCAACATGACTGACGACACGAATGTTATTGGCACTAATATCAACCATCAGGCCATCTGCACCGGTAATTTTGCGCGCGGTCACAGTTGCATCCAGGGCCAACTGTTGTGCTTGCAAGGTCAACTTGCCTGCATCCTGGGTATTTTTCACATCTGCCCCACCTGTATGCAGCGGGTCAGAGAAATAAGTGCTGGCATTGGTAATCACATATTGTGACGGTGCTTTTGAAACCGCACCTTCAGCAGGTCGCAACACACTGCCGTCAATCACACGGAAGGTGGACCACTGCGCGTCTTTAGCACCGGTATTCAAATCAGCCATATAACCAGTCGTCAACATACTGCCATCCTGCATGGCAGAGGTCTGGCCACGAACTAAAGAAGCATCGCTACGTTGTACAATAAATGCGCCAGGTACCAGTGCGTATCTGGCAGGCATTAATGTATAAGTGCCTGTTGGTATACCGGCGACGCCAGTAATGTAAATACTCTGACCAACATCGACACCCGCTGAACTGCCGCTATAAGTACGATCGGTAGCAGAGTAATCAGACGCCATAGTCGGAATCAGGGCGTATGTGTTTGGTTGTGCCAAGATATCCTTGGTGCCTCCAACGCCGCCACTCACCCATTCGTAAGCAAACAGCTCGCCACCGCCTGACAGGTCTACAGTGGCGCCTTCACTCAACTTGGTATCTGGCGCTTCAATTGAAATTTCCTTGTCAATCAAGCCACGCGTTTCGCCGTTACTCGGGTTGAATACCTGCCCAGAAGACACGGTGACGCCAAAAGGAATATTCTGGCCAGTACCGGAAACGGACGTCAGGCTGCCCGCGCCCAAAGTGACACTTTCGCTGCCTATGAGGTGAATCTGGCCAAACGGTGCTTTCAATACGCCATCTTGTTGAATATGGCTGGCCTGCAAAGTGAGTATGCCGCCACCGGAGAGCACATTAGAAGGTGCCAAACCGCTGGAGCGCACATTAATCTGGCTATTCGCGCCTTCGGCAACAAACGTCAGTTGCGCACCCGAATCAGGGTAGATTTGTCTGGCAGTGAGATTGAGTTCACCTTGTGTCGTTAATCCTGCCGGCGTGGCATTCAAGCCCAACTGCACATAAGTTGACGCCCCCTGGCCGTGGATATCCCGTAAGGCATTGAGGTTAGTACGGTTCACCCCACTGGTTGCCACCAGGCCATCAATATAAATCTGGTTGGCATTCAGGGTAAGTTCGCCATTGCCGCCCAGCACTTGCGAATCAACATCATTTTTGCGGCTATAAAGTTGTAAATGGCCTGCACTTAATTGTGCATTACCATTATCCAGCACTTGCAACACCGGACTATCCAGGCGCAAATTACCGGTAACCGACAAGTTCAGGTCTGACGCAAGCACCAGACGGTTATTCGTACTAGCCTCACTGGTGATAAAGCTGCCCAAATGCACATTATCAAACCCACCTGACTCAATTTGAGCAGCAGAGATTTGTGCCCGTTGCCATTGCCCGGTAGTCGCTGTGACAGGGGCCGTCGTATCCTTCAATGCATGACCTGCCTGGATATTCGTCGTCAGCAACTGCTGATCATTGGTGACATGAAAACGGCCACTGTCATTAATGTATGGTGTACTGGCATCATAACTCACCGCTTCAAAAAACATACTCAGGCTGCCGCCACGCCCCGTGCCCTGTGCATGACCGGAGAGTTTGCCATCTACTAACAGGCTGCCATAACCATATAAATTAATCTCACCGGCATCACCGTACAAGGTCTCATCAATATACCCACGAGTCGTCAGTGTTTTAGTGGCAACACTGGTCGCGGACACATCAAGCAATGCGCCTTGTTTGATAACCACAGCCCCTTTTTGTGCGTTGTCAGCACTGTTTATCGTAATGGTGCCGGCATTCACAATTTGATTCTGCTCCAGGCCAGCACGCGAGTTTGGCAAGCGGAAGCTGGTGCCTGAGACATCCAGTGTGGCATTGCTGCCAACAAAGACCATTTGACTAGGATCTTCCGGCAATGCGGGATCGTTATCATTGATTTTCAGGGTGATACTGCCACCTTTGGCGGTGACATCGCCCAATACATTCACCTGCTTGCCTGCTGACAACTGTACGCTGCCACCCGTATCTGTCTTGATGTGGGCATTCTCATGCACCGTCAGCACACCCAGCAGATCACCTTCCCGATGGCTGGCAAAATCAAAAGAAACAGCCTGCCTTAAATAGTCAGGTAGCGTGGTTAAACGCGCAACGTTAAACAGGTTATTGGTGCTGGCAGCAGTGGAGTATCCTGACTTCATCTGTAGCGTCTGTGCCACGCCATATACCAGGCTGGTAGTACCTACATTATCGGCCCCAATATGTACATTAAACGCACCCAGATGATATTTCGAGAATCCGCCCTGGCTAAAGAAACTATTGCTCAGGCTAAAATTCAACGCATCGGTGGCAATACCATCGACCCCGATATATAAATTGGTTGGATTACCCTGACCGAACTGAATATTCAGCTCACCGCCATGATCGAAGCCATACGCGCGCAGGGCCAGGTTCGCAGGCAATTGGTTTTCAGTGGTAAAACCGATACTGCCCGCGGCGCCTGTGTGCACAGTACCATTACGATCAACATAAGCACCAGCAGAGGCATCCAGCGTCACATTCTGGCCAAACTCTATAATACCCGCCTGAATGCTACCGGCACTTTCAGCCGTCTGCTGCGTTAATGCCCCTTTCATGCCGATTTTGTTATTGATGAAATTGCCTGCTGTCGAGATTGTCACATTGTTTGCAATCTTGGTCAGGCCTGCATCCAAATACACATCGGCGCCGTTGGCCGTAATATTTTGGTTAATATTTACAGTGGTCAAGCCGCTACGGCTGAGCCTCAGTGAGCCATTAGCATCGAGATTAAGCGCCGTATTCACATTCAACGTTTGTACATCATGAAAATCAATCTGGTTAAACCCCTGCGCCAGAAAACCGGTGCCTATGCTGGAAACAAAGTTATCGTCACCGGCAATGACATCATCAAAAGCAAAGCTGCTAGGCAGGCGCTGTATTGAGCGTACCAGGTCAAGATTGCGGGCACTGGCTTCCAGGGACGCCCCCAATGGAATATGTTGTGAAAGTAACTGCTGCTGGCTCACTTTGGTATTACCCAGCAAGGTACCGTCTAACACCAGCTTTTGTACAAATCCACCTGACACAGGAGTGGTCAACTTGACTGCGCCGGCATTTCCTCCCTCAAAAAAGCTTTTGACCTGGTAGCTCAGGTTACCCAAGGTAAATGTTTCTGACGTCCCCCATTTGGCGTCGTAAACAGTCTTGCTATCACCCAGCCCGCTATAGGCCACCCCAACCTGGGCCTGGGAAATCGGCACCAGCTTGCCGTTAAACAAAAGCTGAGACTCTTTCAGTGAGCCTCCGGTGTAAGTGGTTGAACCACCTGAAACATTAATGGTTGAGCCTTTTGCAGCGATGATTTCATTCGGGTTTGACAAAGTCACTGTACCGGCATTAGTCATCTTCTCAGATACCGTCGCCATGCGCGTCGAATCAATATAAGGCTGCAGGTCAAACAGGTCGGTGCCTTTGCGGGCATCTACATAGACTTTTTTGCCAAACAGGTTAGAGCCACGCAAAATAGGATTGTCTTTCAGTGCGTCTGAGTTCAGTTGCACCTCAAGCTGGAAACGTGACATCGACGCCACCGCATCAACGCCAGATACATCTATGGTTGCATGCTCCCCCAGGTAAATACGCTGCGCAACCTGGCTATTAAGTACAGAAGCCGCATCAAACACACTGCTCACCGTGACGTTACCACCTTTGGCACTGACCAGGCCGTCAATATTGACCAGGCTGCCTGCGATACTGATATCTGAGGTTTTGAATGCTAATGACGCCAGCACCTCTTCTTTATCATTCACTTCAGGTTTGACTTCCGTCACGCTGCCAGTACCTAAAGTCACAATACCGTCGTATCGCTGATCAGACTCTCCATTAACAACCGTGGCATTAGACTGCGCAACCAGCTTGATAGAGCCGTTAGCTCGCACAGAGGTGGTTGCCGAGAGAGTACCCATCTGATTCACGGCCAGGCCCATCATGGTGATGTTGCCGCGCTCAGCCACAATTTTACCCAGGTTGGTGGCGGTGCCGCCGGAAGCCACCTCGACCAGCATACCGGCTGGGTCCTGGCTGCTTTTGAGATAGATTTTTTTACCTGCGGCCAGAATGGTCTGGCCATCCGGCGTTTTGATCACGGCGTCTTTTTCGACTTTGACGTTAGGCGCAAACAACATCACCTTGCCGCCCTTGGCAGCGTTGATCTGCGCACCAGACTCTACCCTAACCTCAGCATTATTCACTTTCGTGGCCTGATCTGACGTCAGGTTAATCGTATCCACCAGCTCAAAGACACTGTTGTAGCCTGACTCATTCACAAAACCTGATTGAAACAATGCATCGGTAATATTTAAAGTGCCGGCAAACAGTGAACCCACATTGAACACGGCATCTTTACCAATAATCACGCCATTGGCATTAATAAAATAGATATTGCCTGCTGCATTGACGTTGCCGTTCAGTATGCTGGGGTCCACACTATGCACACGATTCAGCATAGACCAGCCAGCCTGCATATTCACATTGAAGTTTTGCCCTTTGCCCAGGTCTAACTGGTTATAGTTGACAATCGCCTGTGGCTTCAACTGCTGGAAAGTAATGTTATTGATATCGGAACTGATCACACGCGTAGAATCATTAACGATATCGCGAATATTGATCCCGGCAGGCATATCCGCCCAGGCGCTCATCACGGCCCATGGCCCGGGGAGCATGCTTAAAGACAACCAGATCGCAGCGGTACGACGCGTACGACTGCGCCCGTCACCTGAGCATGAGGAGGCAATTTCAGCAACCACCACCAGTGCATGGTGAACTTTGCTAAATACCAGTTTATACAATCCCTGATTCATTTCTTTACTCCATTCACTCGCTCGCGGTTACCACTCATAGCCAACACGGAAGTGCAGCCTGTAATCTCCATGCTCGACCTGCGGTGCATCATTCATGGCCTGTGCATAATCGAGATAAGAGAACCAGCCCGCCGTGGTCTTTAATTTGAAACCCAGGCCGGCAGAATACAACTCATAAAAAGGCTCCAGCCCCGCCGCATTCTTCACCTGCACACGGCCAGCATCTATAAAGGTATAGGCGTACATTTCCTTGATATAGTCCGCAAACGGGGATTGCTTGAATGCCCTCGCCAGTGGCGGGGTACGTAACTCAACAGAACCGGAAATACCGCTATCTCCCAAACGGCTAGACTCCAGATAACCACGCACCGATTCCACACCGCCGATGCTGAATTGCTCGGTCGAAATCAAGGGATCGCTGGCCAACTGCGCCGCTACCTTGGCTTGCAATGCCCAGCCGGAAGTAAAGGTATAGAGATGCTTGGCATCTGCACGTAAATAGAAAAAATTGGCTTTGGCTTTATCTCGTTTAAGATCAAACTCAGCGTTGCTGTTGCCCATCAACCTGGGGGCCATATTCAGCACCATGCTGGTTTGGGTCTGGCCATAGGCTGACTGGATATTGGTGTCATACCCGACAGAGGTTGCCCAATAACTAATCGGCGTTTTCGAGGTCAAAGGGCCTGGTGCTGCCGGGTCGGTACTTGGCAAAAACAGAGTTTCTTTGAACTCTTTATAGTCCATACCAAACGTCAGGCTATGGTAGAAACCATCGGACAATGGCAGCGGATGAATGTATCTCCCGCCCAGGATATAACCCTTACCAATGACGTTGATGTCGCCCACGGCAGCAATATTGCTGTCCGACACCACGGCATACGCAGCAAAGTAATCGCCATTCAGGCGTGGAATGACATAGGTTCCGGAAAACACTTTGACTTCATTGGTGTCTTCAGGGGAAACCTGCAAGTTCAGCCCCAGGCTGTGGTCTTTCTGAAACAGGTTTTCGTATTTCACCCCGGCGTTAAGACGCAGCTCTGTGGTGTTGGGGGAGTAGCGGTCATTCAATTCCAGGTTAGCGTGTAAAGGCAATTTGTCTTTGACCTGCAAGTCGATTTCAACCGTACCCGGCGACTTGCCAGGACGCAGTACTGGCGTCACCTGGCGATTCTGGTTGCGGTTAAGCGTGCCGAGCTCTTTTTGTGCAGTCGGAAAATGAGGCACCGAGCCCTCAGCGAACTGCGGTGCGCGCGATTTGATCTCACTCAATGTGTGATACTGGGCATCCACCACCTGCAAGCGGTCAACCTTGCCCTCAGTCACCAGCAAACGCACAATGCCTTGATCCACGTCTTGCTGTGGAATACTGACTGACACCGTTAAATAGCCAGCTTCCTGGTAGGCCTTTTCCAGTGCAGACCTCGCCTGCTCAACATCCTGTATGGTCTTTTTTTCCCCCATATAGGGATAGACTGTTTGTTCAATCGCGGCACTATTTAACACGGTGTTGCCATCCACCTGGAATTCAAACACATTAAACGTGAGTTCATCCGCAGCGGTGTTTGCAGGCGCAACCTCCGTCATGACTAAACCAGCTTGTTCTTCAGCAAAGACGGTGTGAGACATAGCACATGCCAGCACAGACATCCATAGCAGTGGAGATTTCGAATTCAAGTTAAAGACCTTTGTAAAATCAAACGTTTGGCAATTTCAACAGACCTGCATTTTCTTAAACTTTTATGTCATGCACATGAAACGGACTAGTCCACAAACACCCTCCATCAAAAGAAAAACGCACCCCCTTTTGAGGAGTGCGTTTATGGAGTGTCTACCCTTGTTAAGCGTAGATGTTTAACTTTTTATTATTCATACAATACTGCTGGTGCGCAGTTGTTGCCGAAGTTTGTAAACTTGGCTTTTACAACGCCTGCTTCACAAGTTGTGTTGCCACCGTCTGGGTTCAATGTCAAACCACGTGGCAATGTTGCACAAGCAGCCGCTGATGGGTTTTTCAAAGCGTTAACGATAGTACCAACAATGTTTCTCTGGAAGCCAGCTGGTGCAGAGTTAGCAACGAATGCTTTCATTTCCATATGGAATGGATAAGTACCAGCAGCTGCAGCTGCACGTGCATTTGCAGCATCACCAGTTTCTGGGTGTGAACCATCAACTTTGATGTAGCGATAGCCGCTGTTAGCTGCATTTTCTACCGTTGGATCATTTTCCAGGGACAATACACCGATGGCATAACGTGAACCAGCAGCAGCGTTAGACGCTGTTGTGATGTTGGTTTTTACGTTACCTGAACCGGAGTTCAATACCACTTGGTAGTTACCAGTAGAAGCGTTTGCTGGTAACAGTTGGCTACCGCCCAGGCATGGGTTACCCAGGAAGAAAGCATTTGAAGAAGCTTGTGAACCGGATGTATCTACACGGCGTTGGATAATCACTTTTTCGCCATTGTCGTCACCGATAATAGGCAACCAGGATTCAGCAGTCTGTACAGCACCACCTTCAGCCAGGATAGAAGCGATTTGACCTTTAGTCAGCGATGGTGCCAATGCTGCTGCATAGCTTGTACCTGACTCAGAGATACCTTGCACTTCTTGCAGTTTGCGGTACAGCGGTGTAGACACAGCAACACCAAACGCCTGGCCCAGGAACGCATTGCTAACCGCACCGAAGCTGGAAACATTACCGCCACCGATAGTAGCAGAGAACAATGCTGGCTCAACATCAGAGAAACCACCAACGATTTGTTGTGGTGCCAATGGGTTAGCAGTTAATGCTGCGGCGTTAACAGCGTTGTTTGCAGCTGTTTGTACACCGTTTGCATCCAGAGCAACCGCAGCACCTGATTGTGCGCAGCCTTTGTATACATCAGCGTTATTGGCAGTGTTAGTAGCGTCAGCGTAACCAGTTGCCAGTTTAGTACAGGAAGCATTGCCTACGTAAGAAACACGAGCCAATTTGGTACCGTTAGTGAATGGTGTATAGGCATTCAATGAACCGCCGTCTACAGTGTGATACAACACAGAAGTACGTGTACCACGCACACAAGCATAAGCAAAGAAGTTACCCAGTGAACCTGGTGTAACCGCAGTGCTTGAAGTGGCTTGAGATGTAAAGATAGAACCTGTTCCAGCCTGGCAACCCTTTACCCAGCCTTCATAGATGGATTTGGTTGGTGCAGAAGCGCCAGCAACCCAGGCCTGATCCAAAGTACCAGCACCACGAGCAGTTTCAATTTGAGCCGGTGTAACACCTGCTGAAGCAAATGTACTCACAGACAATGCTGCCAGTGCAAATGCGATTTGTTTGATTTTCATCATAGTTCCCTTAAATTTGCTGCATCAAATAGCGTGAAAGAGCAGAGAGGCCCCAAAGAGCCTCTTTTTAATTATTTTGCAGATTTACGACGACGTGCAGCTGCGGCAACAACACCCATACCCAAAGCCAGCAATGCAAAGTTTTCTGGTTCTGGTACTGGAGTAGCAACTACTACAGAAGAGATAGTCAACAAACCAGCTTGAGAGAATGTTACTTTGGTGTTGTCATAGAGGAAGTTAGTGCCAGCACCGTTAGTTGCTTTTTGCACGGTTTGGTACAGACTCATTTCACTGCCCACCAAAGCGATAGATGTTGGACCTTGGAAAGCGTTGTTATCATTCGCAAAATATGTGAATGGGTCGTTGTTTTGGTAAACAATTTGGTTGAAGTTACCAACTGCGGTAATCAGTGGTGACTTGGAAATGGCAAGCGCCTGATCATTGGTAGGGTCGAAAAGAGTCTTGTCGTATGAAGAAATCATGCCACGAGCACCAGCAGCAGCGCCAGCGCCCAAGGTGTCACCAGCAAACACGTTGTAGTAAGTCGTGCTCAGGTTGGCACCGCCAATGAATGACTGGAAAGCTGAGTTTGAGCTCAGGTCAAATGTCAATGTCGCGCTTGCGCCATCAAAACCTGAATCAGCAACATCAGTGCCGATTTCATTCAAAGTGCTGTAGAAAGAACCGGTATCAATCACCAAAGCCGTGCTGGTAGAACGATCAAAAATGGTCAAGAACAAAGAACCATTACCACTTGCTGGAACGCTTGTCGCGCTAGCAACGCCAGACACTGTTAAAGCCAATACAGCAACCAATGCTTTTACTTGAAATTTCATAAACTTCTCCTTAATTTTTTGAGCAAACCGAATAGAAAGAGCAAACTACTAATACCTGAGCGAATACGATGAAACTCATCCCAAAAAATTATGCAGTCGCTACATGACAGCCTTACTTTGTAAACCTAGTCCATGTGGACTAGTCTGGCCGCGCAAAATAGCCGCATAAAAATCCTAAGTAGTTTAGAAACTCAACATGACAGGCTTAAAGTAAAAACTAGTCCGTTCGGACTAGTTGGAGTCATTGCATGAAAGCGCTAAAAATGCGGTGGGTAATCTTTATTGCTTGCGGGTGATCAGGCCCAGTTTGAGTGCTTTGCTGGCCGCCTGGCCGCGATTCTCTACATCCAGTTTGCGCAGGATGTTTTGCACATGATTTTTAATCGTGAGCGGGCTGACTTGCATGATGTTGCCAATCTCCCAATTGGTTTTGCCTGCTTGCAGCCATTCCAGCACTTCCAGCTCTCGCTTGCTTAAAGGCTTGATACGGCCATTGCGCGCGGTGGTGGATAACACGGAAGGACATTTATTAGCAGTGACTTTAACGATCGCGCAATGCAGGTGCGGCATCAGCAACTCGAGCAAATGGGCAGTTTGCGCATTGGCCGGTGAGCTTAAACGGCCAAACATGACCATGGTGGCAATGCGGCTGTGCTCGTTGCCAAAGCCATGCACAACAAAGCGCTTGAGCTCGGAAGCCAGCATGCGCTCAGCATCGACATGCTCAACGGCATAATGGTTATATTGCTGCGCGGCGAGCTCAGTATGGTAAAACACCGGCATACCCAGCTTGCTCCAGCGTGTAAAGGCTTCACTGACCAGGCCATCTTCATCGTTGAGCACCTGGTCAAACTGGGTGTCGCCAAAATAGCGGCTGGAGGTCAGATACTCATAGTCATAACTGGCACGCTCCAAGCTACGCACACCAATAATCACCACCTCATGCGCCAACAAACACTGAAACCCTCGCTGTAGCCAGTTAAAAAGGTGTGAGCGATGCTGCAGACGCAACGACTCCTCAATCACCTCCATAAATAGCGCGCGTTGCTCTTCATTCAGTGCCAACGTCCACTGGTCGCTGGCCTGATCCATCCCTGTTATTGTTGTATCCATGTGTTAACCACATTTATATAAATGCAGCAAGTTTGCTCAGAATTTGTGACAGAAAAATGATTGGCACGTGTCAGTTGATTGATAAATTGATGACAGTGGATTAGCGGTATGACTAGAAAGGGAAATCGGCACTTTACCAACGGCCGGTTTTATTGGCACAGGTCTTTACCCACATGACAATCACATGAATGACCAGGTAAAGCATGCCTGACAGCGCAGGACCGATTGTCTTTGCTGTGTCACATGGTTGTGGCACAATCAGTCTTATCATGAATACGTCCGCTCACCCCTTGCGTCAAATCAGACTGGCAGCCTTGCTGGCAACTGTGATCGTGTGTGGCGTAGCACATGCGGAGGCGCTCCCTGTTGGCACAGCCTCAACGACGCAGACATTAGCCGAGCATATCCTGCTGGATAACTCCAGCGACATGGAATTAGTGATCAGTAATACTGACGCGTCGGAGACAGAAAACGAGCCTTTCGCGCTATCACCCACCAGCCAGCCGTCTAAATGGAAAAACGGTGCAGTCCCTTACCAAGCCGAGGTGCAAGCCGCAGCTGAGGCGACGCAGATAGATCCGGCACTGATCCATGCCGTGATTGCCACCGAATCCGGCTACAACCCCAAAGCGCTGTCACGTAAAGGCGCTTACGGCCTGATGCAAGTGCTACCAGCCACCGCACAAACCATGACCGCCATTCCTGTCAAACAATGGTCGGTGCCGCAGCAAATATTATGGGGTTCGCATTATTTAAGACGCATGCTGGATATGTTTGAAGGCAATGTTCCGCTGGCACTGGCGGCTTATAATGCCGGGCCACAAGCGGTGAAAACCCACCAGCACGCCGTGCCGCCTTTTGCCGAAACCAGGCAATATATTCCCAAGGTGCTTGGCTACTATCAGGCGTTTAAAACCCGACTCACACCAACAGGCTACGTCAACCCCATCAGCAACTGAGTCTGTTTAACGATTTACCCAGGCCTGCTCCAGGTCAGCCAGGGTATTAGGCTCATACACAAACAACCACTCGCGATAATGCTTGGCGCCATGAAAGCCTGATTGGGACTCCTGGTAGCCACTGCTGCGTATGGGAGCCAACAGCGACTGGCTGTGCACGCCAACAATACGGCCATCCCTGATAACTAGGGTCATACCCTGTTTGACCGCAAACGGGTCTGCATACAATTTGCGTAAATGCCGCTTGGGCACCGGGAAGCGTTTGTCTTCTATCAACGCATCCAAGCGCACCGGGTATTGCTTGACCGGCTGCGGTGTAGATTCATAATAGCGCCCAATTGCCAGCCGATACGCTTCGCCGGTCTCCAGCAATTGTGCCTCGTGGCTGCGCTGGGATTGCTGCTGCCATATGACCGCCGCCCCCTGCATGCCTATGGCCGCAATCACCAGCGTCACCATCACGCCGATGTAAGAAAATCCGTCTTGCCTGAACATACCCGTCGTTTACCAGTCGGTATAGGCAGAGCCATCGGCAGCCTGCCCGACTGCACTGCTGTGCAAGGTATACACCGCACCTACCACAGGCAATTCCGGCGGCGTAATCACCCAGACATCATTGCGCTCAGCAATCGGGTCCCAGGGTAATTTGTCCAGATAGTGTTTGTCGACTAACTCCTGCAAGGTGTCTGGATACTGTCCCTGATCGGCATAATATTCGTCCAGCGCTTTGCGGCTAGTTGCCAGTTGCTGCTTTAATGCTTGCTCTTTAGCCCGCTGCACGCCATAAAAATAACGCGGCACCGCCAGTGATAACAGCAAGGCTAGAATCGATAGCACCACCAGCAGTTCTACCAGCGTAAAACCGCGTTGCTTACCATTGCGCATAAGCGACTCCATTGATACCGGTCTGCGTACTTAATGAATACACATCGTAGACATCCTGGCTATAACGTGGCTGTTCCGGCGGGCTATCATAACTGCGCAGTCCCCATTGGCTGGCGGACTGCGTCAATCCCTTGTTCGCCTGGCCATTCAGCATGGGGTCTGTCGGGATACGTCGTAAAAAACGCAAACGTTCATGCTTGGGACTTTTGGCATCTTCCACGCCATCTACCAACACCTGCAAATTGGGTGGATAACCACTGGCATCGGCACTCTTTTTCACCCGGCCCTCATCCGCGGCCTTTTTGTAGGCATCAATCGCACGCCGCATCTCCCGCAAATGCTCACGTAATTGCTGCTCTTTTTGCCGCTGCACCGTCAGTTGTATCATGGGCGTGGCCACACTGGCCATGATGGCGATAATCGCCAGCGACACCATCAGTTCAATCAAGGTAAATCCGGCCGTGCGTTTCACTATATAGACCATCAAGGAATGACCTTGGGTGCCGGTAAGGTGGTCGTGCCCTGCTCGGAAATACCATTGACGTTATTAGACAAGCCCGGCATGGCTGGCGCAGGCTGCATAGACTCAGTATTGGCCGGTTGTGCATCTGGCGCAGGTAATGCAGCAGGTTCAGGCGCCGGTGCGGATTCGGGCGTGTCATTGACTGGCACATCTGCGGCATCATTCAACTCGCGCTGACGTTGCAACTGCTGTTCACGTGCCTGCTGGCCACGCGCCGGTGCATTGCTCGGCGTACTGTTTAACAAGGGTTTGTCAGAAATCACGGTATCAGTACCGCTCCAGTACTCAGAGAAGGTCGCTTCCGGCAAGGTCACATTACTGATCACTTTTGGCGTAATCGCCAACACAATTTCAGTTTTATTTTTTTCATCAATATGACGTGAGAACAAGCGGCCCAGAATCGGGATTTCACCCAAGCCCGGCAATTTGTCGGCATTCTTACGCTCTGAATCCTGAATCAAACCCGCCAGAATCTGGGTTTCCCCGTGCTTCAGGCGCAGCATGGTGGTCGCGTTACGGGTACCGATGTTATAGACCTTGGAGTTATTGCTCAGCGTAATCGCTTCGCCCAGTGAACTCACTTCCAGGTTAATTTTAATGCTGACAAAATCGTCCAGCATCACCCGTGGTTCAACCTCCAGTTTGAGGCCAACATCAACATAAGAGACACTTTCTGAAGTGCCCACGTTGGCGGTGGTGTTAGTCGTAATCACCGGCACCTTGTTACCCACCAGCACTTTGGCTTTCTCGTTATTTTTAACGCGGATACGCGGGTTGGACAACAGGTTCAGATCACTGTCTGTGGTCTTGAATTGCAGACTGGGGTTAGGGCTGACACCAATATCAGAGGACTTGATACGCTTGAGCGCTTCCAGCGTCAATTGACTGTCGAGAACAGTGAGTGACGAAGGATAAACAATGCCCAACTGGTTCATTTTGCCGCGCGTGATTTCCATCACCTCTATTTCCAGCATCACTTCCGGGTCGGCAATATCCTGTGCCTTGATCATTTTCTCCGCCAGCGCCAGCACTTCCGGCCTGTCCCTGAGTACCAGCATGTTCAAACGCTCATCCACATAGACATCACGGACCTTCAAAATGGTACGCAACATATCGGCGCATTGCTTGGCACTGGTGTTGGCAAAGTAAAAGTTGCGGATGAGTAAATCCTGATAGTCTTTGTTCTTTTGCTGCGTGGCCGGATAAACCAGCATACTGGTCGGCGATAACACTTTTTTCTGCAAACCGTTGCTGGCCAGCACCATGTCTATGGCCTCTTCAATCGGCATCTTTTTGACGAATACCGAGGCCTTGGTTTCCGGCTTGATGTCTTTATCCAATACAAAGTTCACACCGGTGGCACGGGATAAGGCTTCAAATACCACCTTGATATTGGCATCGCGTAGCTCCAGCGTCACTGGCTTGCTGAGTCCGGTTTGCAATTGTGGCAAGGCCGCACGCGCACGCGGCTCCATCGCAATCAGCTGTTTTTCCAGCGCCTGTGCTTCAGTATTGGTTGGCTGTTCCAGCAATATATCGCGCACCTCTTTCAAGGCCTGCTTAGGATTATCCATATGCTGCTTGACGGCTTCGAGCTGCTTGCGCAAGGCGATTTCACGCGCACTGGCATTCTCATACGCCAAGGCTTTAATATGGTGCGGATCCAGGGTCAGAATACGTGCATATACCTGCTTGGCCGTCGTAATATCCCCTCTGGCATCGGCGGCTTCTGCCTCGGCAGACAGCGCATTAATTGCCTGCTCACGCTCGCGGAACCAGCGATTACGCAGCACGGCATCAGATGGATGTTCGGCCACTTGCTGTGCCAGCTCATGCACTTTACCTTCTGGGGTGGTAGCGGTCAGCTTGGGTGGGAACAGTCCGCAAGAAGACAACACCCATGCCGACAAGCTAATCGCCACAAAGCGCGGCATCGCCGTCTGTAAAGAGGATCTCAAGTTAAAGACATTCATTGGTTTAACATTTCATCTTGATTATTATCGGTGAGCGCCTGACGTTGGCCAGCACCTGACGTTGTTTTGGTTTTACTCAACACCACCACTTTATTGAGTGGTACATAAGTGAAATAAACAGACTGTGCATCCTCCCGGTCCAGACGCCATTGCGCATTGATATTGCTTCCCAGCTTCGGTAACAACATCTTTTTCTGCTGCATTAAAATCACTGTATCGCCAACCGGCACATCCTGCATGCTGCCAACATAGGTATAAGGCAAGGGGGGCGCTTCAGGCGGCGGTGGCGGTTGTGGCTTTGGCGGTGGCGGTAACCATTCATGTGCAGCAAACAAGGCATGACTCAGTTTTGCGGCTGGCAGTTGCCTCGTGAAGTAAGTATTGTCAGGCGTAGATGCTAATGGGGTAATGGACGATGATGTGACCATCGGCGGCGCCAACGTCTGGCTGACTGGTGCTTGTGGTACAGGGTTTGCTGGCGTTTCTGACGCAGATCGCGCGCCATTCGTATTTGCAGCCACCACCGTCACATCAGCCGTTTCTTCTTGCGACCACTGCCAGTAGACCAGGCCCAGCGTGAGCAGCAAGGCCAGCCATAAGAAAGGCTGTGGTGCCGCTTTAGACTCAAGCGCCATGTGCATGCCCTCCACGGATAAACACAGAGAATGTCAGTGTGGCGTCAATAACTGGCTGTACCGTTTCATTCTTGCGCAACTCAAGCCCAGTCAACGCCATGGATGGGTATTGTTTCAACACATCCATCATAAATTGGCGACAGGTCGCGTAGTCTGCCTGTATCGTAAAGCGCATATCAAACTGCTGAATGTTTTGTGTCGCGCTTCTAGCCTGGGTTGCGCTAGTAGCTTGGTGTGCCTGCCATTGATAATCCCCCACATTCAATGCAATCTGCCGCTTTTGCGCCAAGCTGGCGATATGCATCATGCGCGGAGACAAGTCAGCAAATGCAGGCAATTGCTGCCAAAGTGCCGCCAACTCCACTGGCTCGTCTTGTGCTGTTTTAATATCGATGGCCAATGTTTTTTCAGGCTTGGCTGGCGTCACCCGGTCTTGATGCACAGGCCGAACTGCCAGCTGCCGAATCTCTTGTTCCAGTGCACCCAGCTGCGCCAGCTGACCAGATTGCTGCTGCGACAAGACTAGCCACATCACCAGCAATGCCACAGACAACAGCATGGGCACCC